>Ga0334901_1003641_pt1 | contig 11306 bp, 8 predicted proteins | sample GraSluR3_MG_3_FD_207216 | JGI IMG/M metagenome (GOLD analysis project Ga0334901, IMG submission 207216) | Sludge microbial communities from methane-producing bioreactor in Wageningen University, Netherlands - Granular Sludge_15_08-R3 | ecosystem: Engineered > Bioreactor > Anaerobic > Unclassified...
GACCCCCAACGCCACCCCCCAGAGCGCCCCCGCCTTCCTGGCCTCCGAGTCTTACTATGGAAGCTTCAAGATCGACGAGAAGGTGGACGACTATGGCTCCTCCATCGCCTCCGAGCGGTCCGTCTCCGGGAGGGGGTATGTGGCGGTGGATAAGAAGGTCGGCGACCACCTGAGGACCCACGAGGCGGGGACGGGCTCTTACGCCTCCGAAGAGCGGATCGACGCCTATACGAGCTACATCTCCAAGGCCGTCTCCCTCTCCTCGGAGCCGACGCCCTTCGGGGCCGCCGGGATCTCGGCGAACCTCTCCATCCCCTGGAGGGAGGGGATCTCCTCCAGAAAGGAGGGGAAAAGCTACATCGGCGAGGAGTACTCCGGATTGACGAGGCTCGATAAGACGACGATCGTCCGGGGCCTCGGGGAGATGGAGACGGAGGCGAACTTCTCGGGGACGGCCCGGTACCGGCTGATCTCGTCGGAGGAGCTGGAGATGGACGAATCCTACCGCGGCGACTACTCCATATCGAGGAACGTCGCCCTCCAACAGCCTCTGGTCCGCGATCCCCACCTCTCGGTGGCGAAGGAGGGTACGATCGACGATGAGGGGGAGCGGACCCTCGCCCGCTACGTCATCACCCTGGAGAACGACGGCGGCAGGACCCTGGAGCCGGTCCTCGTCAGGGACGTCTTCCCGCCGGGAGCAGTCTTCGTCCGGTCGAGCCTGAGGCCGACCCTCACCTCCGACGGGGCCAACTGGTCCCTCACCCACCTCTCGCCGGGGGATGAGAGAGAGATAGAGCTCGTCCTCGACGTGTCGAACTTCCGGGGGGAGGAGCTGGTCAACCGGGTCGTCGCCTTCGGCGGCCTCGAAGGCTCCTGGATTCCGGCCGCAAACTTCTCCGGCATCGAGATCAACTGGCTCACCTGCTCTTCTCCCGGCGCCGTCTCCATCTCCAAGGCCGGAGATGTGGACGAGGCGGTCGGAAACCGCGTCTGGTACACCCTGGAGATTGAGAACCTCGGAGATCGCCCCCTGGTGGCTAATGTGACCGACCGGCTCCCCGAAGGGATGAGGCTGATCTACTCGTCGCCGATCTTCGCCTCCTACGAGGACGGCGTCGCCACCTGGAACCTGGTCGACCTCGCCCCCGGAGAGGTCGAGACCGTCGCCTACGGCGTCGAGGCTCTCTGGAGCGGGAGGTTTGTCAACCTAGCCGGGGTCGAGGCGAGGACTGCGGACGGCACGTCTCTCCAGGCGGCGACGGCGAGATCTGTCGTCGAGGTCGAGGAGTTCGAGGGGGAGCGGCCCCGCCCCGGCTGGCAGCCCCCCGCCTGGGGGCTCGGCGGGGCGGAGGAGATCTGGGGATAGAGATGTTCAGAGTGGAGATCCGAGACGAGGTGGAGATCCGGGGCTCGCCGGAGGAGGTCTGGCGGATTCTCACGGACTTCGAGGCCTACAGGGACTGGAACCCCTTCATCAGGCCGGTGGTGGGGGTGGCGTCGGAGGGGGCGAGGCTCCGGGTCCAGATCAGGCCTCCGGGCGGAAGGGCGATGGCCTTCCGGCCGAGGGTGACGAGGGTCGCGAGAGGCCGGGAGCTCCGGTGGCTGGGGAGGCTGTGGCTTCCGGGCATCCTGGATGGAGAGCACATCTTCGAGATCGAGCCCCTGGGCCCCGACCGGGTGAGGCTCGTCCAGCGGGAGATCTTCTCCGGCCTCCTCGTACCCCTGGCGAGAGGCCGGATCCGGGAGGAGACCATCGCCGGCTTCAGGGAGATGGACCGGGCCCTGAAGGAGAGGGCCGAGGCCTCTGGATCGGGCTATGGGGGATCGCCCCCTTCAGCCCCGGGGGCGTGACGGACCGGAGCGTCTCTCGCATCTCCGGATCGGGGGTCCAGAACCTTTATATCTAATCAGGATGAAAGGTATGGCCCGTTTGGTGTATCGAATGGTCGATCATTACCAACCCCCTTATTGCTCCCCCATACCGGAGGGGGAGGCCCTCCTCCCCGGAGAGAGGAGTTCCTACGTCTGCCGGCACTGCGGCGCCACCCCCTTCATGGACGGGTCTCATCACCACGAGAGCTGCCCTCGATACCGGCTCTGAGGTCGGATATGCCGGAGGGTCCCGGAGAAGCCTGAGAGAAGGGTGCCAGGTTGAGATGTAGAAAGACCGCAGTCCTTCTCAAAGAGATCTTTTGGATGGATTCCGATTATTATATCCCGTCAGCTGGGCAGGAAAGATCCTGAAAAATTGGGCGGGTGAAGGATTTGGATGATCCTTCTACCCCTCCAGGGAGATCCTCCCCCCGCCCCTCCCGACGTTGTGCCTGATCTCCAGGGAGTCGGTGGACGAGATCGACCAGATTATATTGACGGTCTCCCCCGGCCGGAAGGCCTGGTCGAACCGGTCCCCCGTCTCCATCCTCCGTTCGAACTCGATCACCGTCCAGCCGTCGGCCTCCCTTCCCCCGAAGCTCAGGATGTCGTCGGTCCCGCCGAGCTCCTCGTCCGGGGGGTGGGGGCCGTAGACCCCCGTCGAGTAGAGGTCGAGGACCGTAGCCTCACCCCCGCTGACCCAGCCCATCACCATGTCGGCGTCCTTCATCGCCTGGGTAGGCTCGAAGCCTATCGCCACGAACCCCTCGGCCTGGCCGGCGAGCCCCATGTAGAGGGTCTCGCCATCGTTCCTCCAGCTGACGACGTACCTTCCGCCGGATAGGGTGAGGTTCTTCGAGTACTCCCCCTCGGAGATGACGCCGTCAGCTGCCCATCCGGCGGCCTCTAAGGGGATTTCGTGGACGGTGAGGATGGTGGAGGGGGCTTCTTCGGCGGAGCTCCCGGCGACCTGGGCGGTGGGCCCAGGGACGGCTTCATCTTCATCGGCCTCATCGGTCTCGTCCTCTCCCGCGGCGGCCTCCGCCCCTCCCCCGAGGCGGAACGCCACCAGCTTGGGGTCGGCCCCGACCCCGGCGGGCCAGACGATCGTCTCGCCGGCGACGGCGGGCCAGCCGTTGATCCCGGCCGGAGCCCTCATCTTCCATACCTCCTCTCCCGTCTCCGCCCTGAAGGCGTGGATGGTGCCGTCGTACTCCGCGGCGAAGACGAGGTCGTTTATCACCGTCGCTCCGCCGAGGGCCATCGTCTCGAAGGACCTGATCCAGAGGATCTTGCCTGTCGAGGCGTCGATCGCCACGAGTTCTCCGGTCCCGTTGTTGAAGTCTATCGTCGACGTGTCGAGGGAGGTCGGCGTCCAGTCGGTGAACATGTTCACCACGGGGACGTAGAGGACGCCGTCGGAGTAGGCCATGGGGGTCTCAACCCCGCCGAGGACTCCGGGGAATATCCGGGTCGTCCCGTTCGGCAGGACGTCCAGCTGGGCGGCCTCGTCGTACCTCCCGACGACCGCGGACCAGAGGACCTCCCCGGAGCTGCGGTTGAAGGCGTAGACCTTCCCCAGCTTCCCTGCACCGATGACCACCTTCTGGCTCATCCCCGCGAGGACCAGCTCCGCCAGGATTGGCGAGCTCTGGAAGTCGTGGTCGAAGAGGTCGTGGGGGAGGACCTGATGGTACCAGATCATCTCGCCGGTGGCGTGATCGAGGGCGACGATGCTGTCGGTATAGAGGTTAGGTCCGGGCCTGCTCGTCCCGCTCGGCCACTCCTCGGTCCCGGGGAAGGGGGCGGGGTTGCCGGTACCCCAGAAGGTGATCCCGGTCTCGACGTCAACGGCGGGCGGATACCAGGCGCCTCCGCCGCTGTTAACCCCGGGGTTACCCCAGAGGTCGGGGGAGTCCACGGTGGAGAACTCCCAGACTATATCCCCGGTCTCGGCGTCCAGGGCGCTGATCACCCCGATCCCCCCCGGGGCGTAGAAGACGTCCCCGGTCCCCGGGACGGTGGAGACGTAGACGAGGCCGGCGTAGACGGAGGGCTGAATGTCGATCCCCGTGGTCGCGACCTCCGAGAGCCTCGTCGTCCAGACCTCCTCCCCGGTCCCGGCGTCGAGGGCGGTGACGTTGTAAAGGTCTTTTGCTACGAAGACCTTCCCCCAGCCGACGGCAGGTCCGTTGGGGCCGACGACCTCGGTGACGTTGTAGAACCTCGACCATATGGGGTCGCCGGTCTCCAGGTCCAGGGCGAAGACGTTACACCTCAGGTCCTGGAAGTAGACGACGTCCCCGACGATGATGGGGTTAGAAGCCGCGGCGCCGTAGGCCCCGATCCCCGGTATGGGAAACGACCAGAGGACGGCCAGCTCCCCGACGTTCTCGGAGTTTATGGCGGAGCCGGCGGCCGCCCTGGTGTTCTCATAGTCCCCGTTGGGGAGGGGCCAGTCTCTAGCCCCGTCCGACACCTCCGGGGGAATCGGACCTCCTCCGGCGGGACTGGCGGCTAGAGCCGCCACGGCGAAGATCAGGGCAAAGATCCCCGTCGCCGTTCCGATCGATCTTCCGAATTTTAGCAAGGCGATCACCTCTTTTACCTCTTAACTCTCTCTATACTCTCCTCATTTATCTTTTCTTTCATATAGGCAGGACCAATCCTCGGATGGTCCGGGGGGCGATCTTCTGGAGGATGGAGAGGTCTCTGGACGGGTGGACCGCGGAGGGTTCCTCCCGGCGCGGGGCCTTGAAGGGACGTTTGCCTGCAGCAAAGCCCCTCCGGGAAGAAAAGCTTAAATCGATTCGCGGAGACATATAAGGCGCCTATAAGGCAAAAAGTGGGAGGTTAGTCATGAAATACTCTGGATTTGTAGGAATCGTCCTTGTGGCCTCCGCCCTCTTCGGGGGGCTCGCGGCCGCCGAGGATCTGACCCCTGACGATATCATGCTGGAGACGAAGAACATGACCATCACCGGCCTCAGCTACGCCGACGATGACGAATGGGTGGAGGTGGTGAACCCCGGGATGGCGAGCCAGGACTTCACCTTCTGGACCCTGGAGGATGAGAACAACAACACCTACCTCTTCCCCGAGGGGTTCGTCCTCCTACCGGGAGCGGCCGTGAAGGTCCACACTGGCATGGGTAACGCGACGGAGACCGATCTCTACTGGGGTCGCGACGACCTGGTATGGGACGATGAAGAGGTGGCGACCCTCAAGAACGCTGCCGGCCAGATCGTCGCCCGTTATCCGGAGAGCGCCTGAGCTCAGAAGAGCCCTCGCCCTCCTTCCTATTTTTCCTCGCCCCATCTCCGTTGCGCGATGTTGTTCTCTTCCACCCTTCCCGTTTCTGGGGGGCGTCCGGTTTTTCTTTCAAACTTCCGAGCAATCGAAATACTATATTTAAAAACTTGAATATATCTAAAATAGAAGAAGTAACTGTCGATTTTATAGCCATTTAGCGCCATAATAGGCCACTATATCTTCGATCTCGCCTCTTCAGACTAATGGACAATTTTTGAGATAACTTTATATCTTTTGAGAATGAGTACTTCTCTCAGGAGGTATAGAAGATATGAACTCCGTATCGATGGTACTGAGGCTGATCCTGACATCGGCGCTGGCAATTTCGGCCGTAGGGATCTCCTGGGCAGAGGATGAGGAAGTCGGGATCGATGCTGAAATGGAGGGCGTTTACGGCGTCGTGATCGAGAACGTCAGCTGGGTCGACGAGTGGGTGGAGATATCCAACCTCGGGGAGGCTGCCCAGGATCTTACGGGCTGGACTCTGAGGGACGAGCAGAACCACACCTACACCTTCCCCGAGGGTTTCGTCCTGATGGAGGGGGTATCGGTCCTGGTTCATACCGGCGTCGGTGACGACACGGCCACCGACCTCTACATGGATCTGGCCAGCCCCATCTGGAACAACGGCGGCGACGTCGCCACCCTGCTGGACCCTGACGGGAACGTCATCTCCACCTTCATCAGTCCGGAGGAGGAGGGCGAGGAGTAGGATGGAGGGGGCGGAAAGGCCTTGATCTGATCCGGCATCCGATGGAGATCGGGATCGCTGAGATGATCGACCCCTCCTCCTCGGATCCTTCTCCCGTCTCTTTTTGGCGGTGCTCCGCGGAGGCTCCTGCCACATATTTTAATTACAATAAATCAATAAAAACTTTCTGATAGCCTTCACCAGAAGGCCCGGGGGTCTCCCAAACCTCCTCCTGCCCGCCCCTCCCGGGACGAGCCCCCTCAGATCCAGCGGCGAACCCTCCTCCTGTAGTCGAGGTACTCCTCGCCGAAGGCCTCCTCCAGCATCTCCTCCTCCCTTCGGATGAAGAGCGCCTCCATCAGGCCCGCGAAGATCAACGGGAAGGAGAAGCTGGCGAGAGACCCGAAGACGACCGCCTCGCCGAGGAGGATCGTGGCCATCCCCAGATACATCGGGTGGCGGCTGATCCGGAAGGGGCCTGAGATTACGAGGGCGGTGGGCATCTCTCGGGGCTTCACCGTGGTCTTCCTCCTCTTGAAGAGAGAATCCGCCCACAGGTTCAAGATGACCCCGAGGCCGATGAGCAGAAATCCAACAAAATCCCACGGAGGCTCCGCCACCTGTCGCGTTGGATATGAGTAGTGTAACGCGGCGGATAGGACGAGGAGGGCGGCAAAGATCGTCGGGGGCTGGATCTCGGCCTTCATCCTGTCAAAAATTATCGGACCCGGGATAAATATCTTATCCAGGCTTTCGCCCGGCGTCCATCTCCATCGGACCCGCGGGGGATGAGAGCGTCCTCGAGGATATGGACCTGAAGCCCGCCCTCTCCATCGAGGAGGCGATCTCCCCCCGGTCGAAGGCGATCTCGCCCCTCAGAAGCTCCGCCGGGAGCCATCCGAGCTTCATCGCCGTCGGCTTCGTCCTCTCGCGCGTGAGACCGTCATGGAGGCTCACAAAGACGCCGCCGGGGTTCAGGGCCTCCCAGATCTTTCTCATAAGAGGATCGAGGCTGCCCCTGCAGGAGTAGAGGGAGGCGGAGGCGAGGATGAGGTCGTACTCCCCTCCGATGGGGTCCTGGGAGAAGTCCCCGGCGACCACCTCCACACGGTCCTCCATCCCCGCCTCCCGGACGAACCTCTCGGCAGCCTCCGCCACCGGCGGGAGGTCGAAGACTACGCCCCTCATCTCCGGGTGGGCGGCCACCACCGCCCCAGAGATCAGCCCCGGCCCGCCCCCCAGGTCCAGCATCCTCCGGAAGGATGGCGCCTCCGGAAGCTCTCCGATCGCCCTCGCCACCATCTCGGCGACCCCGGCCCGCTGGTACTCGGCGACAGCGTCCGCCCAACGGTCCGCCGCCGCCGACGTCGGCTCAGCCGCCATCCCCTCTCCCGGCGGGCCTTCGACGACGAGCCGGGGCATCTCCTCAAGGGCCGGCTGTATCTGCCGCCAGACCTCCACCAGATAGCCTCCGACGGGGGTGGGGCCATCGCGGGCGAGATGGGTCGCTGCGATCCCCGAGTTCTGGTAGAGCCCCTCCTCCTTGACGACGAGGTCGAAGGCGGCAAGGCCGTCGAGGAAGATCCTCGTCCCCTCGGGAGAGCCGCCGAGGATCTCCGCCAGCTCCTCCGACGACCTCTTCTCCCCGAGGTGGTCGAAGACCCCAAGCTCGATCCCGGTGAGGAGGAGCCGCGTCTTGATGGGGGCGATTAGGAGGTCGTAAAGCTCCGAGAAGCCTGCGACCGCCTCCTGCATCTCCGCTCCATCCGGTCTCATCTGGCAGCCCTCGAATAGACCGTCCTCCCGTCGTACCAGATCCGGAGGATGCGGTGGTAAGGGATCATCGTCTCGCCTCGGGCGAAGAAGGACCTGCCGAGGGAGATCTCGCTCCCCTTCAGGGTGATCCTGTCCTTCGGTGCCCCCCGGTGGAGGACCTCGATCTCGCACCTCTCCATATCGAGGCCCCGCCACTTGATCTCGTTCAGGATCTCCCTGGGGTGTCTTCTCCCCTTATCAAGCTCGGCCATCCTATCTCCTTTTTCCCTCCCCATATCCCTCTCATCCTATTATCCCTCTCCCTGAGAAAGCCTTTTAGGGGATCGGGCTATTCGCTCATCCATCCCGGTTAATTCGGACTTGATCGAAATGTTCCCCGAGGACGCTTACCATCTGGAGTTCTTCAAAGACGAGGGCTTCACCCGGAAGACCTGCGAGAGGTGCGGCGGCAGCTTCTGGACGAGGGACCCCTCCAGGACCACCTGCGGAGACCCTCCCTGCGATCCCTACACCTTCATAGGATCGCCGGTCTTCCGCCGGGAGATCGGCCTGGACGAGATGCGGGAGCATTACCTCTCCTTCTTCGAGGGAAAGGGCCACACCCGGATAAAGAGGTATCCGGTGATAGCGCGGTGGAGGGACGACATCTACCTCACCATAGCCTCCATCGCCGACTTTCAGCCCTTCATCACCTCGGGGGAGGTCCCCCCGCCCGCAAACCCCCTGACGGTATCCCAGCCCTGCATCAGGCTCGACGACCTCGACTCCGTCGGGAGGAGCGGCCGCCACCTCACCACCTTCGAGATGATGGCCCACCACGTCTTCAACACCCCCGAGGAGGAGATCTACTGGAAGGACAGGACCGTCGCCCTCTGCGACGAGCTCCTCCTGGGCCTGGGGGCCGATCCCCTGGCCGTCACCTACAAGGAGTCGCCCTGGGCCGGAGGAGGGAACGCCGGCCCCTCCGTCGAGGTGATGATGGGAGGCCTGGAGCTCGCGACCCTCGTCTTCATGGACATGAAGCTCTCGCCCCGGGGCGAATACGAGATCAAGGGAGAGCGGTACGACCGGATGGATAACTACATCGTCGACACCGGCTACGGCCTGGAGAGGTTCGTCTGGGCCTCCAGGGGCTCCCCTACGATATACGACGCCATCTTCCCCGACGTGGTGGCCACCATAACGGATCTCGCGGGGCTTCAATCTTCTGTATCCGACGAGGAGCGGGCCCGGATCCTCGCCTCGAACGCTCGCCTCGCCGGGATGGTCGACCTGGAGGATGCGACCCTCCGGGACCTCCGGGGCCGGGTCGCAAAGGAGATCGGGATCTCGGCGGAGAAGCTCGACGAGATCATCACCCCCCTGGAGCGGATCTACGCCGTCGCTGACCACACCAGGTGCCTCGCCTACATGCTCGGGGACGGGATCATCCCCTCCAACGTCAAGGCGGGCTACCTCGCCCGCCTCGTCATCCGGAGGACCCTCCGGCAGATGAAGGACCTCTCCATCGAGGTGCCTCTATCCGACCTGGTATCGATGCAGATCTCGAGGCTCGACTACACCGACCTCGATGGAAGGCTCGGAACCATCGTCGAGATCCTCGACCAGGAGGAGGAGCGGTACGCCGAGACCCTGGAGAAGGGCCGGCGCCTCGTGAAGAGGATCGCCGAGGGGCGCGGGAAGAGGGGGGAGACGATCCCCCTCTCGGAGATGATATCCCTCTACGACTCCCACGGGATACCGCCGGAGATCGCCAGGGAGGCGGCCCTGGAGGAGGGGGTCGAGGTCGAGCTCCCCGACAACTTCTACTCCCGGGTCGCGAGCACCCACATCAAGGCCGAGAAGTTGGAGAAGGAGGAGGCAAAGATCGACCTCCCCGAGACCCGCCGGCTCTTCTACGAGCGCCCCTTCGAGAGGAAGTTCCAGGCGAGGGTCCTCGGCCTCGTCGACGGGGCGGTCGTCCTGGACCAGACCCTCTTCTACCCCGAGGGGGGCGGCCAGCCCGGAGACCGCGGCCTGATCCGGAAGGGGTCGAAGGCCTTTCGGGTCGTCGACGTCCAGGCGGCGGGAAGGGTCGTCCTCCACAGGATCGCCGAGGAGGAGTCGGAGGCCGCCGCCGCCGAGGTCCGGCCCGGCGACTCCATCGAGGGGGAGGTGGATATCTCCCGGAGGCTCGCCCTGGCCAGACACCACACCGCCGCCCACATCATCCACGACTCGGCGAAGAAGGTTCTGGGAAGCCACATCTGGCAGGCCGGTGCCCAGAAGGCCGAGGACCGGGCCCGCCTCGACATCTCCCACTACAAGCGGATAACCCGGGAGGAGATGAAGGAGATCGAGCTCCTGGCGAACAGGATGGTGATGGAGAACGTCCCCATATCGACGGGGTGGCTGGACCGGTCCGAGGCGGAGAAGAGGTTCGGCTTCGAGCTCTACCAGGGGGGCGTCCCGCCGGGGAAGTCCATCCGGGTCGTCCAGATGGGGACCGACGTCGAGGCCTGCGCCGGGACCCACTGCACCAACACCGGGATGGTCGGCCCCATCAAGGTCCTCAGGACCGAGCGGGTCCAGGACGGGGTGGAGAGGATCGAGTTTGCGGCCGGCGAGGCCGCCGTCCTCCGGGGTCAGGAGAAAGACGACCTCCTCTTCGGAGCCGCTGAAGCCCTCAGCGTCCCCGCGGAGCAGCTCCCCAGGACCGCCACCAGGTTCTTCGAGGAGTGGAAGGACCTCAAGAAGGAGGCGGCCCGCCTCAAAGAGGAGCTGGCGAGGGCCCAGATGGAGAGCCTGACCAGCAGGGCCATCGAAGCATGCGACCTCAAGGTCGTCGTGGCGACCCTGGAGAACGCCGACGTCGAGGAGCTGATCAAGGCGGCCTCCATGATCTCGGGGAAGGACTACGTCGCCATCCTGGGAAGCGAGAAGGAGGGGGCGAAGATCGTCGCCGCCGTGGGGAAGACGGGTCTGGCGAAGGGCCTGAAGGCGGGAGATATCGTCAAGGCCGCGACCAAGGTCGTCGGCGGCGGGGGCGGCGGAAAGCCCGAGATCGCCCAGGGAGGCGGTCCCCGGGCGGAACGGCTCTCGGAGGCTCTGGAGGCGGGGCTGGCGAAGGTTCGGGCCGTCGCCGGGGCCTGAAATCCTTTTTTCGATCCTCCTCAACCTTTACTCGAAAAAGGCGCCCCTTCTCTTGACCCCCCTCGTGAACTGCGACCATATTCGCGATCCTTCAAAGATCGATCGTCTCGACCCTCAGAAGAGACCTCCATCCTCTTATGGGCGGCCACTCGTCCTCGTGGAAGGTAAAGATCCTTTCCTCGGCGTCAGCCTCGCCCAACTTGATTATGATCCGATTCGTTTCGATGGTGTAGCCCTGAGGCCAGTCGGGGTTCAGCTCCTCCGCCGTCTCGATGACGATCGGCTGGTCGGAAGCGAGTTCAAGGTAATTTTCGCCTTCAAGCTCTGCCTCCAGGTCCTCGATCTCCACTATCCTCTCGGAGGCGTAGGCGATCTGGCTGAGGAAGGTCATAGTGCTGCTGTTGAGGGCCTCGTACCGGCCAGATCCAGGCGGGACCACCGCAGACGTTCCGTTCGCGCGGTGGATCGTGTACGAGATGGCCGCGGTCGTCGAGGTCTCGTTGAGTTTGGCGTAGCCGTC
>Ga0334901_1003642_pt1 | contig 11299 bp, 7 predicted proteins | sample GraSluR3_MG_3_FD_207216 | JGI IMG/M metagenome (GOLD analysis project Ga0334901, IMG submission 207216) | Sludge microbial communities from methane-producing bioreactor in Wageningen University, Netherlands - Granular Sludge_15_08-R3 | ecosystem: Engineered > Bioreactor > Anaerobic > Unclassified...
AATATTGGCCAGAATGGGCAGTGCCGACGAATAAAATCCATCGCGTATATCGCAGTGTAAATCGTAGTCGCTTCCCGAGCGGATGGCGTCGATAAAATTGGCATAATGTTCGGCTCCACCGGGGGCGGCACGGAATGTCGGGTCTTGCGGTACTTCCGAAGTCGCTTTGGCTGAACCGGCAAATGGTTCGCTTTCTCGTTGTCTGAAAGCTTTCCATGTACTTCCGTTCAGTTCGAGGTATCCATCGGTTCCGTAAAACATATTGCCGATTTTTATGTCGAGGCTCGATTCGCCGTGGGTATATCTTCCGCGGGTTTCAAATTCGAGCACTTTTCCGTCTTCGTAGGTAAACAATGAAGTTTGGGTATTGGGTGTTTCCTGCGAACACTCTTTGGGGCTGATGCCGTAAATGCCGCCGGTGCTGTATATTTTTAACGGATGTTCATCTTTATTTAAACCCCAGCGTGCAATGTCGAACTGGTGAGGCCCCTGGTTTCCGGTATCGCCGTTTCCGGTGTTCCAGTGCCAGTGCCAGTTGTAATGCCCTCGTTTTTCGTTGTAAGGACGCCATTGGGCAGGCCCCAGCCACATGTCGTAGTGCAGGTTTTCAGGCGGCATACCGTCGGGTGAAATTCCAAAGGAATCGCGCGGTTTGTAACAAAGTCCTTTCGCCATATATACGTCGCCAATACCACCTTCGTGTAAAAATTTCATAGCTTCCATTACGTTCGCAATGGAACGGTTTTGAAAGCCCACCTGCACACGAACGTTGTATTTGCGCGCGGCTTCAATCATTTTTCGTCCTTCAAAAACATTGTGGTTGGCCGGTTTCTCCACATAAACGTGTTTTCCGGCCTGGCAAGCCCAGATTGTTGCGAGGGCATGCCAGTGATTGGGTGTGGCAACTGAAATGGCATCAATCTCCTTGTCATCGAAAACTTTCCGCATATCCCACTCTGTAAGAGGCTTTGTGCCAATGGCTTCTTCAACCCGTTTTACCCGTTCGGGATATAGTTCTTCATCCACATCGCAAATGGTTTTCAGGAATACATTGCGGTTGTCTTTTAATGAACACCATGTTCTGATGTGCCCGTTTCCCTGACCGCGAATTCCGATAACAGCCATGGTAATCCGCTCGTTAGCACCCATAATGGATCCATACGATTTGGCACTGAAACCTAATCCGCCAATGGCAATTCCGGCAGTGCCCACCAGGCTTTTTTTGATAAAATCTCGTCGTTGTGTCATGCTTTATTTGATTTTTGCTGGTTTATAATATTGGCGGACAATTTAGTCATTTGAATTTTAAATCTGAAAAAATATAGAAACTGATTTCAGTACAAATAAAAAAAATACCCGGCAACTTTCAGTCACCGGGTGAAAAGCGTTCTGTTTTCAGATTTTTATTATTAAAATTCCAGCGGAAGCAAAAATTTAACCGGAACAGGTTTGCCACGTTGTTTGCCGGGAATCCAGTCAGGCATCTCCGAAGCAATTCGTATTGCTCCTTTTGCGACACCTTCATTATCTTTTTCAACAACTTTAATATCGGTTACTTTGCCTTTGGCATCTACTGTAAAAGCAACTTTGGCTTTACCTTTTATTCCTTCAGCCTGAGTAATTTTTTGTTGCATCTCGGTATAATATTTCTCCAATTCTGCAAAACCTCCGGGGTATTTAGGCATATTTTCCACAACGTAGAAAATTTTTTCATCCCCTGGATATGCTGGTGGTGGAGGCGGTGGTGGAACATCCGCAATCTCACTTTCTTTGGCAGGTTTCGGCGGAGGCGGGGGTGGCGGTTGATCTCCGATGTATGCCCTGTTATGGATTTCAATAACAACATCTTCAAACACATATCCCCGCTCAAAGGTGTTCCCCTTTTTTGTTCCTGAAGTAATTCCTTCATAATTGTCTTCAATCGTCTTTTTCCCCACATAAGAGAGAACAATTGTCGATTGTTCCGGAATTTCCAATTCAAATTTTCCGTTTTCATCGGCCACCGTTCCCACTGCAGTCCCTTTTAGCACAATTGAAGTACCGGGTAGTGGCTTGCCAGTGTCGTCCCGAACAATTCCTTCCATTTTGATGTTTTTTTGTTGATTAACCACTTTGGAAGCAAGCAGGTTTTCGTTTCCAGGATCAATATAGGAACCCTGATAGATCGGTTCGGCAAACGCGAACAGCAGCAGTGCAAGTGCGGGCAATGCCCACAAAAATTTAATCCCGAGCCATCGGGACGTTTTCGTTTTCGTCATCATTTTTAATCGATTTGTGCTAAGGGCAAAGTTCAGGTTGTTGGTTACCCCAATAATCTGCATGCCCATTAACTGGTTAATTAATAAAGCCTGGTACCGCCCAATGTGGTGTCCCTGCGCAAGAACACCTTTGTCGGCCAGGTACTCGTGATTTTGTTTGATCGACCGTTCAAAAAACCAGATGAACGGATTGAACCAAAAGATGACTGTTAACAGCTCTGTGAAAAGCAGGTCGAACCAGTGATTCTCACGAATGTGCACTTTTTCGTGAGCCAGAATTTCCGGCAGGTTCTCCTGTTTATGAAATTTCGGATTGATAAAAACTACGTTGAAAAAAGAGAAAGGCAGTCCGTATTTTTCATTTTCCACAACGCGAATGCCTTCATGTGTTTTTATCCGGTGTTTAATTATTAAATGAATCAGGATAAAGGTTTGAGTGAACAGGCGCAGCAAAAAAATGACTGCACCGGTAAAATAAACCAGCAAAACGGCTTGTTGCCAGTTAAATGTCCCGGTAACCTCTTCCTGACCGGCAACTACAGGAATATGTTTAAATGTGTCGGGAATGGCAGCAAACAGGTTGGAATTGGTTTCCTGCTCTATCAGTAGAGTATAGTGAACCGGGAAAAGTGGTAGCAAAACGGATGAAAAAAGCGCTGCCAGTAAAAACCAGCGGTTGGCGTGGTGGTAGGTTTCATTTTTCAGAAACAGCCAGTAAACCAGGTAAAACAGCATTATTCCGGCAGAAGCTTTGATTAAAAATGCGATAAAGATTTCCATGGCTATTCTTTGTTTTCGTCCTTTTTTAATTCGTTTTCCGTAATTTTCAGCATCTCTTCCAGTTCGCTAATACTAAGGTTATTTTCTTTCGCAAAAAAAGTGGCCAGTTTAGGAAACGAACCGTGGAAATAATCTTTTAACAGGGAACTAAACTGAAAACGTGCATATTCATTTTTGGTTACATCAGGATAAAATAAATTGGTGTTGCCAATTTTACGGCACGACACAAATCCTTTGTTTTCCAGCACCTTTAAAACCGTTGCAACTGTGGTATAGGCTGGTCGGGGTTCTTCAAACTGTTCCACCACATCTTTCACCACTCCTTCTTTTAAGTCCCAAAGAATTTGCATAATTTGCTCTTCAGCTTTTGTCAGTGTTTTCATTCCATTCAATTTTTCTACTACAAATATAGTACTAATAATTTAGAAATAAAACTATTTTTTTAATAAAATTACTACAAAAATAGTATTGTTTTGCTAAGTGTCTTGTTTGTAATTTTTTATGGAATGAATGGTTGAGGTGTAGAAAAGAAATATTATACTCCGTTTTAGGGACTTAAAAAATGTTTGGACTTTTACTGCCCCCAGATGATTTCCTGTTCGCCGATGGCAATTTCACCGATGTTATAGATGTTTATTTCATTTGTTGCACCGGATTCGTAAGCAAAGACCTGAACCTGGAGTGTCAGGTTATCGCCGGGGGAAGCCTGGGTTGCCCAGTTTCCCGAAGTCGAATTAATAACAAGCTCTTCTGCTGTTGGAACAACGGAATAACTGATAAAAATGGTTAACCCTTCTGAATTCAGAAGTTTCACCACATATCCGTCGGCGCCGGGAACACTTTGCCAGTTCACTTGTAATGACAAGCTTTCGGATTGATAACTTGTTGAATCGATTACCGGGATATCGAGGCCGGGCGCTTCGAGCACATCCTCCCTCAAAATATTTTCTCCGCGCGTATTTCTTACATCAAACTGATAGGTGCCTGTGGGTGGCAACTCTGTTTTGAAGTCTGCAGCATCCGGCTCTTTAAAGAAAGTATAGGAAGATTCGGGGCTGCGGGAAAGTTCAAACGGTTCACCTCCGTCGATAGGCGGTGTTATAGTTACCGAAGCGATATCGGCATTGGCGTAAGCGTAAAATGCTGCTGCTGTTTTCACTTCATCATCCATCAGTTTTTTAACGATGTAAGCGTCTGCAAATACTTCAAAATTAGCGTTGTCAGCGTCATTATTGCATGATGTAAAAAGAAAAACGAGGATTAATACGGGGAATAATTTTTTTTTCAACCAACCTGTTTTCATGATTTTTTTATTGTTTACACCCACAAAATTAAAAAAAACACCGGCATCCCGAATTTTTGAACAGGATAAACCGGGCTCCGGACTTTTTATGATAGTAACTTAAAGACTTACAATTTCTTCCCAGATTTTTTTGCTGACCGGAATTCCGTTTTTCAGGTTTTCTTTCCGGGTGTGAAGAACACGTTCTCCGGGATACCGGATTTCTCTTCCGGTTTCATCCGGCGCTGCGTTTTTAAAATCTGAAATGATTTCGCCAATTGTTTTTTCGATGACGGGGAAATTGTTCAGTTTTTCCAGGCTGAAAGCTATAAAAACCTGCGATACACTGTATTCTGCTTCTTTCTGACTCAGCTCGCGGGTTGAAAGTCCGGCTGATAAAACGGCTGCCATAATGTCGAGCAGCAGCGACAAACCGGCGCCTTTCCAGTAGCCGATGGGCAGTGCACGCCGTGATTTCAGGATTTCTGAAGGCTGTTTGGTAAGTTCTCCTTTTTCACTGAATCCGCCGGGATAGGGAAGTATTCTTCTTTCCAGTTCGGCAGCTTCCATTTTTCCATACGAAAACTGGGTCATGGCGAAATCGAGCACAATGGCATCGCTGCCAAACGGCACAGCAAAAACCAGTGGGTTGTTTCCCAAACGGCTCTCTTTGGCGCCCCAGGCCGGCATGTTGGCCTCCGTATTGGTCCAGCCGATAAAAGCGAATCCCTTTTTTGCGGCCTGCCAGCCATATGTGCCGCCGCGCATCCAGTGATTGGTGTTGGCAATGGCCACGCAGCCCATTCCATTTTCTTGTGCCAGATGTATGGCACGTTCTGTACAAAACAAGGCATTCAATGGTCCGGGCCCCAACCGGCCGTCCCACTGCTCCAACGCGCCGGCTGAATGAACCAGGCGGGGTTCGGCATCGACAGTTATAAATCCCTTTTTGATGTAATCCACAAACCGCGGAAAACGGTAAACGCCATGCGAGTAAATTCCCTCCAGACTGTTTTCAGCAAAAATGCGTGCGCACGTTTCTGCTTTTTTTGCTGAAAAACCGAGTTTTAGCAGAATGCGTTGAAATTCAGTTTGTATGGTTTGAAAAGGAATTCGGATAGTATTCATTTTAAACGGATTTCCTGTTTTTTTAAGAAATTTCTTGAAGGGCGTTTTTTACATTTTCAAGCAACCGCGGTACTTTTTCGAACGGATCGCCGGCACCCAGGGTTTCCAATGGCAGGTAGCCGCGATACCCCGCATTTTTTATGATTTTGAAAAGTTTTACAAAATCGGTCGGAGTTTCCTGTCCGTTAATCCAAACGTTTTCCTTGATTTGCCAGGTAACGGCATATTGAATGTTTTTTGCGATTTCTTCATACGGATCGTGTTGCCTGTAACTGCCGATATCGAGATTCAACCCCAGCCAGTCGGAGTTTACCATTTCAAAAATACGATCCACATCTGCAGCGGTTTTTAGAAAATCATTGTGGTTTTGCAGTGCAATAATCACCCCAAATTGTTTTCCGTAATCGCAGCATTCTTTTATGTCTTTTGCCATCCACTCAAAAACCTGGTCGCGCGAAAATCCCTGGTGTGGATTGGTTCCGGCAAAAATGCGCAGGTTGGGAATGCCCAGCTTCGCCGCAGCTTCAATCCATTTTTTTATCATTTCGATGTCCGCCTTGCGGGCTGCCGGATCAGGGTTGGCAAAATCATTCCGAACGCCGGTTCCGCTGATGTCAAGCCCCAACAAAAAAGCGTTTCGTTTGAATTTATTCATGTATTCATCTGAAGGTGGTTCCGGGTATCCGGGGAAATAGTAGCCGGTGGGGTCAATCGCATCGAAGTTGTATTTTGCGCAAAAATTCAGCACATCGAACAAATCGATTTTCCCTTCGCGAAACGGATTGTTGAAGGAGTAAACATTCAGGCTGAGTTTGAATTTGTGGGAAAACTGTGCTGGTTCAGGTCTTTTTTCTTTTTCTGAAAGCGTCCACGGGAATCCGGTTGCCGGCAATGCGGGAATTACGGCAAGCGTCTTCAGAAAGTTTCTCCGGGATTCCGGATTTTTCATATTCGGTTGATTTATCATTTTGTCAATTCATGTTTAAATTCAAATCTCTACGAATTTATCAATTTGAAATGAAAAACAATAGGTGTAGGGAAAAAAGTACCCAACACATTCATCTGGATTTTTCTACCTTTGCCGCATTAAAATGGTAAGAGATGGGGAATGATAATAGTACTGCCTGGCATGCAATACCACATGAAGAGGTGGTTGAATCTGTTGGTGGCACCGAAAATGGATTAACTTCTGAAACGGTAAAAGTAAGGTTTAAAAAATACGGGGCGAATCAAATAAAAAGGAAACGGAAAGATGGCCCGTTTACTGTACTTTGGCGGCAAATCAACAACCCGCTCATCTGGGTTTTAATCGGCTCGAGTACCCTTGCCGTTTTGCTGGGAAAAATCACTGACGGACTGGTGGTTCTTGCAGTTGTAGTCATCAACACAATCATCGGTTTTATTCAGGAATTTAAAGCCGGAAAAGCTATTGAAGCGCTGAGTGAAATGGTTCCGGAAAATGCCACCGTTTACCGCGATGGGCGGAAAGTTTCCATTCCCGTAACTGAGATTGTGCCGGGCGATTTGGTGGAACTGGGAGCCGGAGAACGTGTTCCCGCCGATATGCGCCTGATTCGGCAGAAAAATCTTACCGTGGAAGAAGCAGCTCTTACCGGAGAATCGGTTCCTTGCCAAAAATCAGTTAATCCGGTTGATCCGGATGTTTCCCTTGGCGACCGGAAATGTATGGTTTACAGCGGAACCCTTGTGTCAACCGGAACAGCAACAGCAGTTGTTGTGGAAACCGGGATGAACACCGAACTGGGGAAAATTTCGGATATGCTCAGCGAAACTACCGATTTGGAAACGCCGCTTACCCAAAAACTGGGTGTTGTAGGAAAGTACCTCACCATTGGAATTGTGGCGATTACGGTTGTCATTATGGTTATTGGAACCATCCGCGCCACCAGCCAGGGAATTGCACTGGATTTGGCCCTGAAAGACAGCCTCATTTTTGCCATTGCGCTGGCGGTGGGCGCTATTCCCGAAGGTTTGCCGGCTGTGGTAACCATTGCTCTGGCTATTGGCGTACAACGAATGGCGCGCCGGAAAGCCATCATACGAAAACTCCCTGCTGTGGAAACCCTGGGCAGTACAACGGTTATTTGCTCCGATAAAACCGGCACACTTACCCGCAACGAAATGACTGTAAATGAACTGTGGACGGTTAATCACAATATCCGGGTAAGCGGCGTAGGTTACAACACCGAAGGGAGTTTCAGACAGAATGAAAATGAAATAAAGGATTTGCCCGATGATGTAAAAACTTTACTGGAAGATGCTGTATTGTGCAGTGATGCCGGTTTTAAACCGGAAGGAGACAGTTTCAGTATTACGGGCGATCCTACCGAGGTGGCACTGATTGTGGCAGCAGCCAAGGCTAATCTGAATGCGGATCAGGTTCGGTTTGATCATCCAAGAAAGGATGTGATTCCTTTCGATTCCGAATCGAAATTTATGGCGACCCTGAATCAGAATGAAACACAACGTATTATAATTAAAGGTGCACCTGAAGTCATTTTAAAACGATGCAGCAGCCATTTGACCGGCGAAAGCCTGGAAACGGAACCTGTTGTTGCCCAAATTGAACGTTTGGGAGCCAAAGGCATGCGTGTGCTGGCGGTTGCCCAAAAAATCAGAAGCATTGTACAGCATGACGAACTCGATCCGGCGGAGGTTGAAAAGGATTTTCAGTTTGTTGGACTTTTGGGTATGATCGATCCACCGCGTGCCGAGGCGATTGATGCGATTAAAGCCTGCCACGATGCCGGGATTGTTGTAAAAATGATTACCGGCGACCACCATACCACAGCGCATTCTATTGGAATGGATCTGGGTCTTTCCGAATCCGGGAAAACAGTTACCGGTATGGAACTGGCCAAAATGGATAATGAAATGGTGGCAGAAATCGTAAAAAACACAAATATTTTTGCGCGCGTCGCCCCGGAGCACAAACTCCGGCTGGTGAAAGCGCTGCAGGCCGACAACCAGATTGTGGCCATGACCGGCGACGGGGTGAATGATGCACCTTCGCTCAAACAGTCGAATATTGGGGTGGCCATGGGAATTACAGGCACTTCGGTTTCCAAGGAGTCCTCCGATATTGTTTTAGCCGACGATAATTTTGCCAGCATTAGTGCTGCGGTGGAAGAAGGACGGCGGGTGTACGACAACCTGCTGAAATCGCTGGCATTTCTGTTGCCAACAAATCTGGGACTGGCATTTATCCTGGTTTACGGAATTATGTTTTTCCCGTTTAACCTGGTAACCAACGAACTTTTATTGCCCATGCTGCCTACCCAGCTCCTATGGATAAACCTTGTGGCTGCCGTGGCGCTGGCGCTACCTTTGGCCTATGAAGTGAAAGAACCGAATGTGATGAAACGGCCACCACGCAGTCCCGATGCACCGTTGTTCAACAAATTTGTTACGTTCAGGGTGGTTTTTGTTTCGTTGTTTATGACAGCCGGCACTATCATTCTTTTTAACCTGCATTATTCGCATAGTCTGGAAAACGGGCTTGACCCTGCATTTGCACAGGCAAAAGCACAAACCACATCAGTAACTTTTGTGATTCTGTTTCAAATTTTTTATATGCTTAATTGCCGCTCGCTGCACGATTCGCTGATGAAAATCGGATTTTTCAGTAACCCCACCGTTTTTCTCGGAATTGGGATTGTGCTGGGTTTACAGGCTGTTTTTATTTATGCGCCATTTATGCACAGTATATTTAATACAGTTCCACTCACCGCCCAGGAACTGCTTTTTGCAACATTATTCGGTTTTGCCATTTTCCCGGTGATTGGAATTGAAAAATGGATTCATTCCGTGTTATTTTCCTGAAGAAATTTCCGGATTGAATTTAAACGTTTTATATAAGTAGCCCATTGCCGGAAAAACAATCAGCACGCCCACAATCAGTGCAATAAGCAGGTAAAACTGCGTTTCATCGGGTGCACTTGAATTCTGAATGGTAAGGTCAGGCTCGTTTTTTTTATTGACCACAACCGGAAACTGAATGGCGAACCACCCGGCAACAATCATTACCGTTTGAAAAGCAGCAAAGATACGAACCCAGGTGCGGTTGTTTCTGTTCAGGTTGATCCACAGAAATGGAAGGGCAATAGTTGCCAGCACTACACTTATTATGCTGACAGGAGAATGGTAAAATTCGAAAAACAGTGAGCGCCCGTCAATTTCCGCAGCCAAAAAAACAAGGGCACCTGCCCCTACCAGACCAAAAATGAGTTGTTTGGCAAGGCGGGAAAAACGTCTGATGTGTATTTCTTCTTTGATTTCTCCAATAGTGTAAATATTGGCCAGAAACGCAAATAAAATCACCAGAAACAGACCGAGACTAAATGAAAAGAGGTTCAGCCACGGATGAATATATATCGTATAAAAACCCAGACTGTAATCGGTTGAAATTTCGCCCAGAATTATTCCTCCTAAAGTAACGCCCAGAAAAAAAGTGGTAAAAAGGCTGGAGTACCTGAAAATGGTGGAATAAACTGCTTTGGGTGTGGTTTCATCGATATCGTAATGCCGAAAGGTAAATGCCGTGCCCCGGAAAATAATTCCGATTAATACCAGCAAAACCGGAATGTGCAAGGCTGTTAAAATGGTGGAATATACCGTTGGAAACCCAACAAACAGAATTACCACCACCAAAATCAGCCACATATGGTTCGCTTCCCAAACCGGCGCAATGGCCCGGGTAACAATCCCCGACGCTTTTCCGCGAGTGAGCAGTTCCAGGATTCCACCACCAAAATCAGCTCCACCAAGCAAAACATAAAGCAGCAGGCTAATGACAAGTACGGTAAAAATTACTTCAGTCATAGGACAAATATTTTGATTGTAACACTTTAATCTGACGGCTCAAAAGCCAGACAACAATAAAACTAAGCAGCAGATAAACAGCGGTTATGGTGTAAAATGTATATTGAATTCCCGGCATTGGTGTTAACGAATCGCGGGTTTTCATAATGCCGTAAATTATCCAGGGTTGCCGGCCTACTTCGGTAACAATCCAGCCGGCCTCTACCGCAATAAATCCCAACGGCGTGGCTATTGTCAGCAGTTTCAGCCACCATTTTTTGCCCAGCCAGTGTTTCCATTTTAATCTTCCTGCCAGAAAAATTACACCCAGCAACGCCAGGAACATACCAATGGCAACCATCAGCTGAAAAGAATAGTGAACAATGGGGATTGGCGGCCACTCCTCGCGGGGGAATTCCTCCAGGCCTTTTACTTCGGCATTAAAATCGCCATGTGCAAGAAAACTTAAGAATCCGGGCAGTTTAATGGCATGTTTTACATCCTGGTTTTCAACATCGGGAATACCACCAATGATTAGCGGCGCCCGTTTGGTTGTTTTAAAATGCGATTCGAATGCAGCCAGTTTTGCGGGTTGCAGTTTGGCCACATTTTTGGCTGCAAGATCTCCGCTGATGGGTTGCAGCAAAGCGGCCACAGCGGCAAACGAAAGAGCGATAGTAATGGCCTTGGCATGAATTTCCAGTTTGTTTTTCAGAAAGAGTAGGGCATGAACGCCGGCTACTGCAAAGCCTGTGGCCGAAAAGGCAGCAATGGTCATGTGGTGTGCCTGTGAAAACCAGGCTTTATTAAACATCGCTTTCACCGGGTCGATGTTTTCAGCCTGCCCGTTTACCCAGTCAAATCCGGCGGGCGCATTCATCCAGGCGTTGGCCGATACCACAAAAATACCGGAAAGCACTCCGGCAATTCCCACCACCAGCCCAGTGTACAGGTGCACCCATTTGTTGAGCCTGTTCCAGCCGTACAGGAAAAGACCCAAGGCGATGGCTTCCAGGAAAAAGGCTGTTCC
>Ga0334901_1003643_pt1 | contig 11298 bp, 9 predicted proteins | sample GraSluR3_MG_3_FD_207216 | JGI IMG/M metagenome (GOLD analysis project Ga0334901, IMG submission 207216) | Sludge microbial communities from methane-producing bioreactor in Wageningen University, Netherlands - Granular Sludge_15_08-R3 | ecosystem: Engineered > Bioreactor > Anaerobic > Unclassified...
CCCTTCGCCCACGCACCGCTTCACCTTGGGCCTCGCGCGGTGCGTGGGCGAAGGGCGGTGGGGCGAGCCCCATTGTCCGAGCCTTCGTATCGTGAGTTCGGCCTTTTTGGTTGGGCGCGGGATGGAGGGCGGCGTGGCACCCGCCGAACACGGCTCCTGGCGGTGGCGTTTGGAGGCGGGCGGCAGCTCTTACTACCCCCGAGGGCGCGGGCCACGCTCGCGCGGGCTTGCGACGTTCTAATCCGCGGACCTTTTCCCCGGCTCTTCCGCTCGCGGATGGGGCAGATGCGCCGCGGCGGCTGCGGGCTGAGTTGCGGCAGGATCTGCGCCCGGGCGCGGGCGTGGGGCTTCGAGTATCGAGCGGATCAGGCGCACCAGGCGAGCATCGGCGCGGAGGAGGCGGCGGCGGGCTTCAGCGGGCGGCCATCGCCGTCGGATTGCGGATGTGGCTGCGGCGATCTCGGATTCGGACGGTGCGCGCGCGCACTCGGCGGCGATTCGGTTGGCGTGGCGCGGGAGGGAGCGGCCACGGTTGGCGTGATGGCCGCGCAGCTGGATCGGGAGTTTGCCTGCGATCGCGCGGGCGGCCGTGGTTGGCGATACGTGGTTGTCGCGCGCCGCGGCCGCGACGGAGCGGTGTTGGGCGAAGTGCTCGCAGATTTGCGCGGCCAGTTCGGCGGAGATCATCGGCGGGCGGCGGGCGGGAGCGAGGAGATGCGCCGCGGGTTATGTGATCGCGGCGGAGCGCTCGGTGCCGGCGACGCTCCACGATCCATCGGCGTAGCCGTAGATGTGGCGATAGTAATAGGTGCCTGGGGCGAGCGGGAAATCGCTGAAGGTGTGGTAGCCGGCGGCGGCGATTGGGATCGCGCGGATTAGGTTCGTGGCGGATGGAGTGAGGCCCGGGGAGGCGGCGCGGTGGAAGAAGATTGTGGCGCGGTCTCCGGGGGCGGCGACGAAGACTCGCCCATCGATCCGGCGATAGGCGACGTCGAGGGACAGGCCACCGCCTGAGGCGTAGGCGGGATCGACGGGGATTTGCGGATTTGGGATTGGCGCGAGTCGAGAGCGCCAGCGGGCGACGTTGCTCTTGATGAAAGCGTGGTAGGGCGTGGGGGCGTGCTTGGGCGTGAAAATCGCCCATGCGAGTTGATCGGCCGGCGGCAACTGGTGCCACAGCAGCGGCAGGTACTTCCACAGGGCCCGGTGAGAGCGCTGGGCGGGCGTGCGCGTTTGGCGCGGGGCTCGCCGCAGGCGCACCAGACACCCTGCGGGTGTGCTGCTGAAGCTGAGATATCGGCCGAGGGATCCGCTGGCTTGGAGCGAGCCTAGAGGATGTTTCACTCGCATGGGCGTCGGAAGGGCGGCGTGGCGTGGGCGATTAGGAGACAACCGGGTCGGTGGCGGCTTCGCCTGTTTCCGCGCTCATCTTGCCCTCGAGGGAGATGGCGCGGGTGTCGTAGTAGTAGGTGCCGGGGTCCAAGGGCGAGTCGACGAATACGACGGGGTCGGTGCCGGAAATGGGTGCGACGTGGACCAGGTTGCTGATGGCCGAATCAAAGGTCCCGGTCGGGGATCGGAAAAACGCGACGGCCCAGCCGTCGGCGGCGGTGGTGACGGCCTGAGTGATTTGGGCGCTGCGTGTGCCACCGACAGCGCTTAGCGCTCCGAGCGTGGGCAGGGTGTCGGATTCGGCGGCGGGATACGCGGCCGAGGGCGCTTTCCAGTGGTTCCAGCGCCGCTGGTTGAAGCGCACGTAGGCGTTGAACGGGCTGATCGAGAGGCTTTCGGCGAGATCTTCGTAACTCGCCTTCTGCACTTCGCTGAGGCCGGCCCATTCCTGGGCGAGGAAGGCCCACATTGCGCGGCGGCCGGTCTGGTTGCCGGAGCGGGGGTTTGCGGGCGTTACGAGCGAGCGCGCGTAGGCGCGGCCCTTCCAGCGCGAGAATACGAGCGCGCCACCGAGTTTGCCTGACGCTTCCTGGGAGAAGCAGGGGCCAGCGAGCTTTACCATGGTAGGGGCCTTTCGAGCGAGGGCGGTGAAGGGACGGGGACAGTAGCGTATTTTACGGGCGGGGGCTGGGGCGTTGCAATGGGAAAGTTATGTGGGGAACGTCGCGTGGTACGGGAGGACGGCGCGCAGGGATTTGCCGTCCGACCAGGTTGCGGTCGCGGCGATGGTCGCGGGGCCGACGCGACCCCAGTTCGATAGGCGGTATTGGTGGGTGCCGTTTTCGGGCGTGCGCGTGCCTTGGATGAAGTTGGGGCCGTCGGTTTCAAAGGTCAGGGCCGGGGGCGGGCCGTTCCAGTTTTTGCGGAAAACGTAGAGGTGCGCCCAAGCGGGCTGGAAGAGCTCTTGGGCGGCGATCGATTCGATCCACTTGAGCATTGCGTCGCTGGGGAATTTGGGCGGCGCTTTGCAGATGTAGGGGGTTTTGTGGCTTCCGGGGACGGGCGAGTATTTGTTTTCAGCCATAGGTGAGCAGGGGGGCTGTGGGAGGGCGTGGGACTGCGATTCCGGTTTGGCGTTCGAGGGTTGCGAGCCAGCGCGGGCTGGGATCGGTGAAGGCCGCGTAGAAGAGGGCGGTGGGGCCGATGCGGATGTAGGCGCGGGCGGCGAGGGCGCGCCACGCGGCGCGGCCGGCTGGAGTGAGCGCGGCCCATGATAGCGCGGCGAGGCGCATGCGATCGCGGTGGTAGGCCTGGGCGGGGCTGGCGGGCGTTTTGGGCGGTGCTTTGGGATACCAAACAAGGCGGCCGTTGTGGGCTCGGTAGAAAGTGAGGTCGGCGACGTCGCCCCACGTGTACACGCCGAGGAACGGCGCGAAGCGGTCGATTGTGTGGGCCATGGGCTAGGTGCCTCGGATGTCGGGATCGTGGAGCGGTTGGGGCGATACGGCGTCGCGCAGCGGGCGGCGCGAGCGGTGGACGTAGAGTTGGCCGATGGCGGGGCGGGCGTCGCGGATGAGCTCATCGTATCGGGCGGCGAGCTCGAACGCGTCTGGGTTGTGGCTTCGCATGGCGGCCCAATCGGCTTGGGCGCGGTATGGGCACATCAGGCAGCTCGAGCGGATTACGTGGTGGTAGCCGTGGGCATCGAGGATGGCGCGGCAGTCGGGGCGGGAGTGGCCGAGCTCGATGAGCGGGAAGCGGTGGCGCAGCCAATGCTCTTCGGGCTGTCGGCAGCGCATCGGTTCATCGGTGGAGAAGCCGAGCCAGAATTCGGCCGGCTCGTGCGGCGTGCCAGTGTGGGTGTGGATGGCGCGGCTGATGGCGCGGAGAGCGGCGCGCAGCGGTCGGGTTTTGTAGCGGCGCGTGCATTGCCTGCGGAGGTTGCCGCGGGCGCCGCCGGGGGCGGCGTAGTGCAATGGGATGTTGAGGGGCGGCGGTTGGGGGCCGATCGTGTCGGGGTTGCAGGCGGCGGCTTCGATGGCGAGGATGTTGGCCTTGGCTAGGGTGAAGCAGGGGATGTTTACGGCGCGGAGCAGGTCGGCTGCGATGGCGGCACCTTCGCGCGTGGTGCGATCGTCGGCGTCGGTGGGCAGGTTTATCGCGACGTCCGGCGCGGGGTAGTAGCCGAGGGCGATTTCAAGGGCTAGGGCGGTGCTGTTTACTCCGCCAGAGTAGCAGAATGCTGCGAACATTGGTGGCCTTTCAGGCTGGGGGTTGGGGTTGCGGTGAAACGTGCGTTTGGCGGCTGCCGCTTGGGTGGCGCGGGGCGGGGTTGGCGCGGGTCGGATCGTAATTCCACACGTGGCATAGGGCGTGGACGACGTCGGGCTCGGGGGGCAGGGGGTCGGCGTCGGGGCGCGGTGGGGCGGCGGCGACTTGGACTCGGCCGTTGGGGCGCTTGCCAGCGCGGGAGAGTTTGATTCGGGCTCCGCGTAGGGTGCCGAATTGCTGGGCTGCGGCGTTGAGGCTCTCCGCGGCCTGGGCGGTGACTTCGAGGATCTGGGGGCGGTGTTGGCCGTCGGCGAGGACGGCGAGGTAGCCGTGCCATCGCCAGGGTAGGCCGCGATCGCAGAGCGGGCAATCGTCGGGGCGGCCGCACGGGGTCGTGCGGGCGTTGGAGTAGTGCGTGGCGGTGCCGATTAGCTCTGACGAGATTACTGTCGCGGTGAGCGGGCGGGCGGCTGGGGTGCGGATGATTTCCATGGCCGCGGATTTGGCGGCGGCCGGCGGCTTGTTGCTCCAGGTTGGCATCGGGGGGGCTCCTGATGGGTACTCTTTAACTCTTGAAGTCGTGATGCACCCGCCACCCGACGACGTTGGCATTGCTGTCGCGGGGAGGCGGGACGGCCTTCTCAGGCGAAGGCATAAGGCATGAGGCATAAGGCATCCGGGCTCTCGGCCTCGGCGTAAAGGGTTGCGGCTTACGGGCTTTCAGGCGTCGTGTGCCGTTGCGTGCGGCGTGCGGCAGCACGGCGTCGGGGGCGCGGCTTCGGCTGCGTGGCCGGCGGCGGGTCGGCCGGGGTTTCCGTGAGCAGCGCCGTGATTCCTCGGCGTAGGGCGAAGCGCGCGGCGGTCGCGCGTTTTGGCGGCCGGGCGGGCGGGCCGTGGTGGGTGGCGAGGCGGCGGGCGACCTCGGCCAGGCGGTCGAGGTCGTGCCGGGATAGCCGCAGGGTGAGGGTTTCGGGGTAGTGGTTGGGCATGGGCGGGCTCCAGGATCGGGGGCGTGAGGTGGCAATCTGGCGGATTGTACACAAAGGCGGGGGGGTGTACAAGCGTTTTCGGGGCCGCGGGAATCGCCGGCCCGCGGCGGTAGCCGCGGGGCGGCGGCTGTTCGGGCGAGCGGCCGGCCTCCCGTCCTGGGGCGGGGGGGCGGGCGGCGCTCGGCCCGCGCAGCGGGTCGACGGCCGCCTCGCCCCAGGGCGGGGGGCGGGGGCTCGCGGCGCTGGAGCGCCGCGCGGGGGGCGCGGAAGCGGCCTTGGAGGCAGCTGCCGCTGGCGGGGGATGGCCGGTGGGTGGGCGGGTGGAGGCCATCCCCCGCCAGTGGCGGCTGGCGGACGTCGCGGGCGAGTGCTCGAGGGACCGTACGGCGTGGATTCGGAGGGGGTGTGGCGGCTGGCGGCAGCTTCGTGGGGTGGGCTGCCGCGGGCGGGGGGCGGCACCAGGCGCTTCGATCCCCTTCCTTGGCGAGCTACTCCATCCCTCTTCCTCGCCGAGCACGCTCCTCTCCATCCCTCTCCGCCGAGGGGATACGCGCACGCTTCCTGCCGCCCTCCGCGTGACTACGCTCTCCCTTAGGAGCAATCCTCTAGCTCCCTCCTACAGTCGCCGGGCGGCCGAGAGGCCGCGGCGGGCGGCAGATGACCGGCACAGGAGTTGCCCCGGCCGTGCAGATGCAAGGAGCGGTGGGGGCCGCGGTGTGGATCGCGGGCCGGAGGGGCGGCACGGCAAAAGCGAGGGCGGCCGGCCGATTCCGCCAGCGGGTGGGGGGTGGGATCATGAAAAAACACTGCATCGGCCGGCCGCTCTCGATTTTGCCGCGCAGAGCGCAGCTTCGTTCCTCTGGCGGGGTGTGCCGGATTCGCACTAGGGCTGCGCCGGCGGGGAGGCTGCCGCCTTCGTCGAGGGCGATACCGGCGCGCAAGCAGGAGGTGGCAAAGCTCCGCTTTGCGGCGGCCGCCGACCTGCCTTAGCCGCCCTGGTGCGAATCCGGTGCACGCCGCCAGAGGAGCCTGCCAGATCAAGCCAGCCCCGTAGGCCCGCGATCCACACCGCGGCCCCCACCGCGACGCAGCAGATGCACGGCCGCGGCAACTCCTGTGCCGGTCAGATGCCGCCCGCCGCGGCCTCTCGGCCGCCCGGCGACTGTAGGAGGGAGCTAGAGGATTGCTCCTAAGGGAGAGCGTAGTCACGCGGAGGGCGGCAGGAAGCGTGCGCGTATCCCCTCGGCGGAGAGGGATGGAGAGGAGCGTGCTCGGCGAGGAAGAGGGATGGAGTAGCTCGCCAAGGAAGGGGATCGAAGCGCCTGGTGCCGCCCCCTATCCGCGGCAGGCCTACCCCTGGCTTCGGATCCTCGCGGCAGCGGTTGTGCGTGCAAGTGGAGCTTCCGCTAAGCCCCACCGCCCTTCGCCCACGCACCGCTTCACCTTGGGCCTCGCGCGGTGCGTGGGCGAAGGGCGGTGGGGCGAGCCCCATTGTCCGAGCCTTCGTATCGTGAGTTCGGCCTTTTTGGTTGGGCTCGGGATGGAGGGCGGCGTGGTACCCGCCGAACATGGTTCCGGGCCGTGGCGGCTCGAAGCGGGCGACAGCTCTTACGATCGCGGAGGGCGCGGGCAACGCGGGCGGCTGCTGGCGACGTTCTAATCCGCGGACCTTTTCCCCGAATCTTCTGGCTGCGGATCGGCCAGATGCGCCGCGGCGGCTGCGGGCTGAGTTGCGGCAGGATCTTCGCCCCGGCGCGCGCGGTGGGCTTCGAGTATCGAGCGGATCAGGCGCACCAGGCGAGCATCGGCGCGGAGGAGGCGGCGGCGGGCTTGAGCTGGCGGCCATCGCCGTCGGATTGCGGATGTGGCTGCGGCGATCTCGGATTCGGACGGTGCGCGCGCGCACTCGGCGGCGATTCGGTTGGGGTGGCGCGGGAGGGAGCGGCCACGGTTGGCGTGATGGCCGCGCAGCTGGATCGGGAGTTTGCCTGCGATCGCGCGGGCGGCCGTGGTTGGCGATACGTGGTTGTCGCGCGCCGCGGCCGCGACGGAGCGGTGTTGGGCGAAGTGCTCGCAGATTTGCGCGGCCAGTTCGGCGGAGATCATCGGCGGGCGGCGGGCGGGAGCGAGGAGATGCGCCGCGGGTTATGTGATCGCGGCGGAGCGCTCGGTGCCGGCGACGCTCCACGATCCATCGGCGTAGCCGTAGATGTGGCGATAGTAATAGGTGCCTGGGGCGAGCGGGAAATCGCTGAAGGTGTGGTAGCCGGCGGCGGCGATTGGGATCGCGCGGATTAGGTTCGTGGCGGATGGAGTGAGGCCCGGGGAGGCGGCGCGGTGGAAGAAGATTGTGGCGCGGTCTCCGGGGGCGGCGACGAAGACTCGCCCATCGATCCGGCGATAGGCGACGTCGAGGGACAGGCCACCGCCTGAGGCGTAGGCGGGATCGACGGGGATTTGCGGATTTGGGATTGGCGCGAGTCGAGAGCGCCAGCGGGCGACGTTGCTCTTGATGAAAGCGTGGTAGGGCGTGGGGGCGTGCTTGGGCGTGAAAATCGCCCATGCGAGTTGATCGGCCGGCGGCAACTGGTGCCACAGCAGCGGCAGGTACTTCCACAGGGCCCGGTGAGAGCGCTGGGCGGGCGTGCGCGTTTGGCGCGGGGCTCGCCGCAGGCGCACCAGACACCCTGCGGGTGTGCTGCTGAAGCTGAGATATCGGCCGAGGGATCCGCTGGCTTGGAGCGAGCCTAGAGGATGTTTCACTCGCATGGGCGTCGGAAGGGCGGCGTGGCGTGGGCGATTAGGAGACAACCGGGTCGGTGGCGGCTTCGCCTGTTTCCGCGCTCATCTTGCCCTCGAGGGAGATGGCGCGGGTGTCGTAGTAGTAGGTGCCGGGGTCCAAGGGCGAGTCGACGAATACGACGGGGTCGGTGCCGGAAATGGGTGCGACGTGGACCAGGTTGCTGATGGCCGAATCAAAGGTCCCGGTCGGGGATCGGAAAAACGCGACGGCCCAGCCGTCGGCGGCGGTGGTGACGGCCTGAGTGATTTGGGCGCTGCGTGTGCCACCGACAGCGCTTAGCGCTCCGAGCGTGGGCAGGGTGTCGGATTCGGCGGCGGGATACGCGGCCGAGGGCGCTTTCCAGTGGTTCCAGCGCCGCTGGTTGAAGCGCACGTAGGCGTTGAACGGGCTGATCGAGAGGCTTTCGGCGAGATCTTCGTAACTCGCCTTCTGCACTTCGCTGAGGCCGGCCCATTCCTGGGCGAGGAAGGCCCACATTGCGCGGCGGCCGGTCTGGTTGCCGGAGCGGGGGTTTGCGGGCGTTACGAGCGAGCGCGCGTAGGCGCGGCCCTTCCAGCGCGAGAATACGAGCGCGCCACCGAGTTTGCCTGACGCTTCCTGGGAGAAGCAGGGGCCAGCGAGCTTTACCATGGTAGGGGCCTTTCGAGCGAGGGCGGTGAAGGGACGGGGACAGTAGCGTATTTTACGGGCGGGGGCTGGGGCGTTGCAATGGGAAAGTTATGTGGGGAACGTCGCGTGGTACGGGAGGACGGCGCGCAGGGATTTGCCGTCCGACCAGGTTGCGGTCGCGGCGATGGTCGCGGGGCCGACGCGACCCCAGTTCGATAGGCGGTATTGGTGGGTGCCGTTTTCGGGCGTGCGCGTGCCTTGGATGAAGTTGGGGCCGTCGGTTTCAAAGGTCAGGGCCGGGGGCGGGCCGTTCCAGTTTTTGCGGAAAACGTAGAGGTGCGCCCAAGCGGGCTGGAAGAGCTCTTGGGCGGCGATCGATTCGATCCACTTGAGCATTGCGTCGCTGGGGAATTTGGGCGGCGCTTTGCAGATGTAGGGGGTTTTGTGGCTTCCGGGGACGGGCGAGTATTTGTTTTCAGCCATAGGTGAGCAGGGGGGCTGTGGGAGGGCGTGGGACTGCGATTCCGGTTTGGCGTTCGAGGGTTGCGAGCCAGCGCGGGCTGGGATCGGTGAAGGCCGCGTAGAAGAGGGCGGTGGGGCCGATGCGGATGTAGGCGCGGGCGGCGAGGGCGCGCCACGCGGCGCGGCCGGCTGGAGTGAGCGCGGCCCATGATAGCGCGGCGAGGCGCATGCGATCGCGGTGGTAGGCCTGGGCGGGGCTGGCGGGCGTTTTGGGCGGTGCTTTGGGATACCAAACAAGGCGGCCGTTGTGGGCTCGGTAGAAAGTGAGGTCGGCGACGTCGCCCCACGTGTACACGCCGAGGAACGGCGCGAAGCGGTCGATTGTGTGGGCCATGGGCTAGGTGCCTCGGATGTCGGGATCGTGGAGCGGTTGGGGCGATACGGCGTCGCGCAGCGGGCGGCGCGAGCGGTGGACGTAGAGTTGGCCGATGGCGGGGCGGGCGTCGCGGATGAGCTCATCGTATCGGGCGGCGAGCTCGAACGCGTCTGGGTTGTGGCTTCGCATGGCGGCCCAATCGGCTTGGGCGCGGTATGGGCACATCAGGCAGCTCGAGCGGATTACGTGGTGGTAGCCGTGGGCATCGAGGATGGCGCGGCAGTCGGGGCGGGAGTGGCCGAGCTCGATGAGCGGGAAGCGGTGGCGCAGCCAATGCTCTTCGGGCTGTCGGCAGCGCATCGGTTCATCGGTGGAGAAGCCGAGCCAGAATTCGGCCGGCTCGTGCGGCGTGCCAGTGTGGGTGTGGATGGCGCGGCTGATGGCGCGGAGAGCGGCGCGCAGCGGTCGGGTTTTGTAGCGGCGCGTGCATTGCCTGCGGAGGTTGCCGCGGGCGCCGCCGGGGGCGGCGTAGTGCAATGGGATGTTGAGGGGCGGCGGTTGGGGGCCGATCGTGTCGGGGTTGCAGGCGGCGGCTTCGATGGCGAGGATGTTGGCCTTGGCTAGGGTGAAGCAGGGGATGTTTACGGCGCGGAGCAGGTCGGCTGCGATGGCGGCACCTTCGCGCGTGGTGCGATCGTCGGCGTCGGTGGGCAGGTTTATCGCGACGTCCGGCGCGGGGTAGTAGCCGAGGGCGATTTCAAGGGCTAGGGCGGTGCTGTTTACTCCGCCAGAGTAGCAGAATGCTGCGAACATTGGTGGCCTTTCAGGCTGGGGGTTGGGGTTGCGGTGAAACGTGCGTTTGGCGGCTGCCGCTTGGGTGGCGCGGGGCGGGGTTGGCGCGGGTCGGATCGTAATTCCACACGTGGCATAGGGCGTGGACGACGTCGGGCTCGGGGGGCAGGGGGTCGGCGTCGGGGCGCGGTGGGGCGGCGGCGACTTGGACTCGGCCGTTGGGGCGCTTGCCAGCGCGGGAGAGTTTGATTCGGGCTCCGCGTAGGGTGCCGAATTGCTGGGCTGCGGCGTTGAGGCTCTCCGCGGCCTGGGCGGTGACTTCGAGGATCTGGGGGCGGTGTTGGCCGTCGGCGAGGACGGCGAGGTAGCCGTGCCATCGCCAGGGTAGGCCGCGATCGCAGAGCGGGCAATCGTCGGGGCGGCCGCACGGGGTCGTGCGGGCGTTGGAGTAGTGCGTGGCGGTGCCGATTAGCTCTGACGAGATTACTGTCGCGGTGAGCGGGCGGGCGGCTGGGGTGCGGATGATTTCCATGGCCGCGGATTTGGCGGCGGCCGGCGGCTTGTTGCTCCAGGTTGGCATCGGGGGGGCTCCTGATGGGTACTCTTTAACTCTTGAAGTCGTGATGCACCCGCCACCCGACGACGTTGGCATTGCTGTCGCGGGGAGGCGGGACGGCCTTCTCAGGCGAAGGCATAAGGCATGAGGCATAAGGCATCCGGGCTCTCGGCCTCGGCGTAAAGGGTTGCGGCTTACGGGCTTTCAGGCGTCGTGTGCCGTTGCGTGCGGCGTGCGGCAGCACGGCGTCGGGGGCGCGGCTTCGGCTGCGTGGCCGGCGGCGGGTCGGCCGGGGTTTCCGTGAGCAGCGCCGTGATTCCTCGGCGTAGGGCGAAGCGCGCGGCGGTCGCGCGTTTTGGCGGCCGGGCGGGCGGGCCGTGGTGGGTGGCGAGGCGGCGGGCGACCTCGGCCAGGCGGTCGAGGTCGTGCCGGGATAGCCGCAGGGTGAGGGTTTCGGGGTAGTGGTTGGGCATGGGCGGGCTCCAGGATCGGGGGCGTGAGGTGGCAATCTGGCGGATTGTACACAAAGGCGGGGGGGTGTACAAGCGTTTTCGGGGCCGCGGGAATCGCCGGCCCGCGGCGGTAGCCGCGGGGCGGCGGCTGTTCGGGCGAGCGGCCGGCCTCCCGTCCTGGGGCGGGGGGGCGGGCGGCGCTCGGCCCGCGCAGCGGGTCGACGGCCGCCTCGCCCCAGGGCGGGGGGCGGGGGCTCGCGGCGCTGGAGCGCCGCGCGGGGGGCGCGGAAGCGGCCTTGGAGGCAGCTGCCGCTGGCGGGGGATGGCCGGTGGGTGGGCGGGTGGAGGCCATCCCCCGCCAGTGGCGGCTGGCGGACGTCGCGGGCGAGTGCTCGAGGGACCGTACGGCGTGGATTCGGAGGGGGTGTGGCGGCTGGCGGCAGCTTCGTGGGGTGGGCTGCCGCGGGCGGGGGGCGGCACCAGGCGCTTCGATCCCCTTCCTTGGCGAGCTACTCCATCCCTCTTCCTCGCCGAGCACGCTCCTCTCCATCCCTCTCCGCCGAGGGGATACGCGCACGCTTCCTGCCGCCCTCCGC
>Ga0334901_1003644_pt1 | contig 11298 bp, 10 predicted proteins | sample GraSluR3_MG_3_FD_207216 | JGI IMG/M metagenome (GOLD analysis project Ga0334901, IMG submission 207216) | Sludge microbial communities from methane-producing bioreactor in Wageningen University, Netherlands - Granular Sludge_15_08-R3 | ecosystem: Engineered > Bioreactor > Anaerobic >...
AACGAGAGACATTACGGAGCCCTTCAGGGTTTGAACAAAGCCGAAACCGCTGCAAAACACGGCGAAGAACAGGTGAAGATCTGGAGGAGAAGCTATGATATTCGGCCGCCTGCGCTCGAAGAAAGTGACGAGAGATTCCCCGGACATGATCCGAAATACAAATCTCTTTCAGATAACGAACTTCCGAGAACTGAGTGCCTTAAGGACACAGTAGCAAGATTCCTGCCACTTTGGAAAAATGAGATATCCACAGAGATAAAGTCTGGAAAGAAAGTTCTGATAGTAGCTCACGGAAATAGCCTTAGGGCACTGGTCAAGTATCTGGACAATATCCCAGACGAGGAGATCGTAGGATTGAACATTCCGACCGGAATACCTCTAGTTTATGAACTGGATGACGATCTCAAACCCATAAAGCATTACTATCTGGGTGACCCGGAAGAGATAGCAAAGGCACAACAGGCAGTCGCGAATCAGGGGAAAGCAAAGTAATATTTGCCAGCATAAAAAGAAGCTACCCTTAGGGTAGCTTCTTCTATTAGTAGTGTATTTTATTCCTTTCTCAAATTCATTAGGGCATTTTCAGCCGCTAGAGTTAACGGATAGCTAGTAGGAGCGGCCGTGAGCAGCGGGTGGGAACCGATCTGCATCGTAAGGAAATCGTTCACGGTTATTCCTTTCTGCAAACCTAGACCGATAATATTGATCATCTCTCCGATGCTTTTTCCACCAGCCATCTGGGCTCCAAGAAGAATCCCGCTCTCCTTGGAGAAGATCATTTTGACAAAGATTTCCGACTTGTCGGGAAGCGAACCTGGATGTCTGTCTATTCCCTTTGCAACCCCGACCACGTAATCGAAGTTTTCCATCTTTGCAGTAGACTCCGTAAGGCCTGCCGCAGCGACCGTAAGACCGGCCACTGAAGTGGAGAACACTCCGAGATTTCCGTGATTCTCCCTTACCATCTTGAGGCTGAAAAGATTCGAACCTGCAACTCTTGCTTCAAAAGCAGCTGTGGACGCCAGCATTAGTCTACTGGGTTTTCTAGTGAAGAAACATTTGTGTTCGACACAGTCACCGGCGGCGAAGACGTCTTGGACACTGGTTCTCATGTATTCATCGGCCCATATTCCACCGGTTATACCCCTGTGAACGGGGATGCTTTCCAGAAGCTTTACGTTCGGTCTGTAACCTATTGAAAGTATTACCATGTCTGCTTCGATCTCTTCACCATTGTCAAGTACAACTCCAGAGACCTTATCTTCTCCTTTGATCTCACACAACTTCATCCCGGTGCGCAGCTTCATACCTTTCTTTTCAAGTCTTTCGCTCACCATAGTACCAAATTCCCTGTCAAAGGCCGCCATCAGTATCTGGTCGACGGCCTCGACCAGATAGACTTCCTTTCCATCTGAGAGGATCTCGTCTGAAACCTCAACTCCTATAAAACCTCCACCAACGACTACGACTTTCTTCGCAGATTTGGCGACAGCACATACACTCTTCAGATACTCTTTGTCCTTGGCTATGGTAAAGACACCCGGAAGCTTATTGCCCTTTATTGGAGGAAATATCGGTTGTGAACCCGTGGCAATAACCAGTTTTTCATATTCGATAAACTCCCCACAGGAGAGCTTAACCATTTTGGAATCAGTGCAGATCTCATCGACTTCATCGAAAATGAAATCGATTCCCAGATCTTCAGCGCCTTTAATAGGCATGGCATTGGCATCCACAGTCGGAAGAGTATGGAATATGTAGGGAATTCCACAGGGGACGACTCCTTCACGTTCCCTTCTGATAACCACAATGCTCTTGTCGGGATAGGTCTTCTTTGCCGTTGTCGCCGTGACGATTCCGGCGGGACCTCCTCCCACTATTACTACGTCCTTTTTCAAGTAACACCTCCAGATAGGATGAGATATATGCTCAGAACAAATATTATATTAACACACTTTTCGTACTAAAATGGAGCGGGAGGGAAATAATGAGTCTTGCCGAAAGAGTCATGGAACTTAGCAAAGGGCTGTTTAGAATAGAGGACGCGGATGGCGCTGGCCCGCTTAATTTTGATTCATCCCCCGGGTTATATATTCATATCCCGTTCTGTCCGGATTTCTGCAGCTTCTGTCCCTACAACAAGACCAAATACGACGCTGAATTGACCGTTAGCTACTTGAATGCCTTGAAGCGAGAATCTGATCTCGAGAAAATCGAACATTTCAGTTCCATCTACATCGGGGGCGGGACACCTTCTTATGACCTGGACCTTCTGAGAGGAGTCGTCTCCCATTTCAAGGAAACGACGAATGGAGAAATCGCTCTTGAAATCCACCCGGCGGATGTTTCCAGCAAGAGACTTTATGAGATAAGAGAAACTGGCGTTAACTTCGTAAGTCTTGGAATACAGTCCTTTGATGACTCTACTTTGAACTCAATGGGACGGAAAAGACAGGATTCCGGCGTTTCTCTGAGTTCGATTGCCGAAACCACTTCGGCGGGCTTTGACTTTGTTGACGTGGACTTGATCTTTGATTATCAGCTTGACCGGAGGAGAATTGTCGAGGATCTCAAGACGGCGATTTCTTACGGTCCGGAACAAGTATCCGTCTATCCTATGATGCGTTTCGCAGACACGGCATTCAAAAACACTAAGAACGATCCTGAGAAGGAACTTGAGATACTGGAAGAGCTGGAAAACGTCGCTCTCACACATGGTTATGTTAGAGATTCTCTCTGGACCTTCAGGAAGAGGGGCGAAAGGAGAAAGTACAGCTCTGTCTCACGTGAATTCTTTATGGGGATTGGCACGAGTGCCTCTTCCTTCAACGGAAAGGAGTTTCGAACAAACACCTTTTCGCTCGATAAATACTTCTCCTTTATCGATTCCGGAAAGCTTCCCGTCAGTAAGAAAATCAAAATGGGGAAGTTTTCAGCGATTCTTTATTACTCTTTCTGGGCACTTTACGGTGGTCAACTAGATCTCCGCCGTGTTGAGGAACACTTCGGAAAGCTTCCGGTGAGGATGAGATATCTCCTTCACATCATCGAAGAATGGCTGACATACAATTTTATCGATCGAATATGGACCGATTTGAGAAGAGAAGCAAGAGATCATTTTGCTTCGTTAGAATCAACCCTGTAAAAGCTTTCCGGATCTTCGAAAGAAAATCTTCCCACCTTCCCGGCCGCTACCTCTCTGAGAAAAGTGTGGGCTCCTCTGGTTATGTCGAGCGCTCCCTGTTTGGCAAGATAGTTTCTTCTTCTGCAGAATTCCTCGACAAACTCTTCTCCATCGGCAAATTCCTCACCTAGGTAATCCTCGAGGAGACCTTTCCCGTACCTCTCGACAATTAGGGCAAGCAACCTTTCGAAGGCGTCAAGAGGGTCAAACTTCTCATACGGTAGGGAACCGACCGCAAGAAGCTTCGTAGTTATGTGTGGAGATCGGAGATCTGAATATAGAATCCCCGGCGTGTCGAGAACTGATATACTCTCTGAGACGTTTATCCACTGGACTCCACGCGTTATCCCCGGCCTATTTCCAACAGCCAGTGATTTCTTGCCTTTGAGTCTGTTGATAAATGTCGACTTCCCAACGTTGGGCATTCCTACAACCATGAACCTCTTTTCGTAGAACCTGCTTTTCAATAATGGTACTATTTCTCTTATTATGAATTGCTTTGCGTCGGTCGATCTCAGCGAAGCCTCGACAACGCCGCTTCCTTGTGCCCTGAAGTGCTCTTTCCACATGGAAGTGATCTTAGGATCGGCCAGATCGGATTTGTTCAGAACGACAATACGCTGTTTATTCTGAAACAACCGTTCTGCTTCATAGGCTCTGCTGGAAAGAGGGATTCTCGCATCAAGCAGCTCGACTACTCCATCTACGGACTTAATGTAGTTCTGAATCTGCCTTTTTGCTTTCTGAATGTGTCCCGGATAATACATATGACGACCTCCAGCGTGGATTATATCACGGTTCGACCGGGGTTCTTCAGTTGATATAATATATACGTACTATATGCTAACAAAAACACTGAATGGAGGAGAAGGCATTGAAGACAAACAAAGCTTCTGTAGTGAAGATCTCGGTAAGCGGCGAAGTTGCACATCCACTAAGGAGAAGCCCTTTCAGACTTGAAATCGATGGGACCCCCAGACTCTTTCCCGGCACTGGTGGAATAACCTATAACTTCGCTCTTGGGGACAGCGCATTCAAGATGGTGGGTGACCATGTTGAGCCAGATGTCTCGACAAAGAACTCCGAAGCTGAAAAGAACTCAGCATACGTCGGTTATTCCTGTATCGGAAATTCTGCCACTTTGATCAGCGGAGACGCAAAGGGAGAGAAGGGAATAGTCATAGGCAAGCATGGCGGCATAAATCATGTCTTGATCCACTTCAAAGAAGACGTAAAAGAGAAGATGGTCATTGGAGACAAGATACAGGTTGTCGGATTTGGTCAGGGATTGGTACTTGAAGACTATCCTTCGATAAGGGTTTACAATATCGATCCAGAACTTCTCGATAAAATTCCCGTTGAAGAAGGAGACGGAAAGATTCACTTCCCCGTAAGGGCAATAGTGCCAGGTTATCTACTGGGTTCCGGCTCAGGATCGGGAGATCCTTCAGGTGGAGATTACGACATAATTACCAATGACAGGGCACTCATTAAGAAAGTCGGTCTCGACAGACTGAGAATTGGAGACTTCGTAGCCCTTGAAAATCACAATGACTCTTTCGGTCTTGGAGGATATATGGAAGGCTCCGTTACTATCGGAGTTGTAGTGCACGGAGACTGTATAATAACCGGTCACGGCCCTGGCGTAACTGTAGTTATGGCAGATGGCAAGGGAATAATAATCCCGGAAATAAGCGAAAAATCTAACGTGATCGACTTCATCTGACAGTCTGGACAGAATTGCCGACATATTGAATGGAGGGAAAGATGAGCGGATTCAGACCGGAAGTCTGGGTTACAAGCAAGGAACTTGTATCTCAGGAATCTCTGAGCAGAATGATCGAAAAACTCGAAGGGATCAATCCCGTTAGGGCCTATATACAGGTTGTTAACCGCGCAGACTCTTACTACTCCTCAAATATTCTCCCTCCCGCCGAAGAATTAGTTCAAGACTTCGATCCACTTCAGATGACCATAGAAAAGGCTTGCGGAAAGGAGTTCAGGATTTCGGCCTGGATGAATGTCAATCTCGTTTGGGGCTTTGGAAAGCAAAGGCCCTTTTCGGAAAGGCATGTCTTGAACAGGCGACCGGAATGGGTCACAGTAGATGAGAACGGAACTTCTATGCTTGAGCATCCATCCAGCAATCTAGAAGAAGTATTCGGACCGTACATAGATCCCGGAATCCCAGAAGTGAGAGAATTTACTGCTCAAATTGCCTGGGAAATCTCCGATTACGATGTGGAAGAGGTTCATCTTGACTTCATAAGGTACCCTTTCAAATGCTTCGGCTACAATCCGATTGCACTGGCCGAATACAGGAAGTGGCTCAATCAAGAGAAACTTATCGAAAGCACGGAGAGCTTCGATCACTTCAGAATCTGTTCCGTAACTAAACAGGTCTCGATGATCTCTGACGTCGTCAGAGCCAAAGGGAAAAGGGTATCCTGCGCGGTCTACGATGATTATTCAGAAAGAGCTGTAAGTGAGCGTCTGCAGCCTTGGCTCGAATGGCTGAAGAGCGGGTTGATTGATTCGGCCGTCGTTATGGCATATGGAAAGGAGCCGGATGAAGTGATCTCTAGGGTGGAGAAGATCCGTAGTCTTCATGGATCGCTGAAGGATATTAGAATAGGACTTGGAGCGTTCAACTACGCAGGTCGCTGGGACGAGTTCGTTGAACTCATAAAGAGGGTTCAGAAGCTAAGACCGGACGAGATCACAATCTTTGCCCTTAGCTCAGTTGATGAAGAACTACGCAAAAGGCTTAGGACGCTATAGTAATTTGAAAGTGAGGCGATTGAAATGCGTAAGGCACTGCTGGTCGTTGATGTTCAGAACGACTTCTATGAAACCGGCGCACTGCCCGTAAGCGATGCGAGCAAGATCAACGTAGTGATAAACAGAGCAATGAAAGACCCCGTATACAGGGTGATAGTTGCAAGTCAGGACTGGCATCCGTCGAATCACATGAGCTTTGCTAGCAATCACGGGAAAGAACCCTTCACGCCGTTTGACAACGGGAAAGGGATAGGTCCAGTCTTGTGGCCGGTACACTGTCAACAAGGGACCCGCGGAGCGGAGTTTCACCAGGACATAGAGAGTTGGCGCTTCGACTATATAGTAAGAAAGGGAACTCACCCCCACGTCGACAGCTACTCGATCTTCAGGGAGAACGATGGAACACAGCTTGGAACCGACGGACTTCTCAAGTCACTTGAAATCGAGGAACTGGACATTTGCGGCCTCGCTCTTGACTACTGCCTCAAATACACCGTTCACGATGCATTGATAACCGGCTTCAAAACCAACGTAATAATAAACGGAACAAAGGGTGTAGAAACAAACAAAGGCGATGTTCAGAGAACAATAGATGAATTCAAAAAGGCTGGAGTGGAACTGATCGAGAAATGATTGCCCGATAGAGGGGCCTTGAAGAATGAAGAAGAAGTTGAGTGACGGGACACCGGTACACAGCTTTCAGACTCTTCTATCTGAAATGAGCACGATTGTCTGTAACGATGCCAGGTTCCTGCAGTACCGGAGATACCTTCATTCACGATAATAACAACTCCAAACGAGGTACAGAGAAAAGCACTTGAACTAGTCGGATTGAAACAACTCAGCAAACGTAGACAGAAATAACCGCTTCATTTCTCTGAAATCCTTTCAGATAACTATTTCTTGCTTGTTCAGTTCGGGAACTTCAAATTAACGGTAAACGGCTCTTTACAGCGTTCAACGGCTCTTTCGCCTACTGTGCTTCTCAGACATCTTCAGAAGGCAAAAAGTCTCTGTCTTCAGTGATGACTCTATCTATTTCACCGATTTCGGCCATTTTGAACGGGGCGACTATTTCAAACTTGCTGCGGTCAACAAGAAGGATTTTTGCGCTGGAATTGAGAAGCATCCTCCTCTTTATACTGGCAGAAAAGGGACTCAACTCGAATGTCCCTATATTCTTTCTTAGCGAGGCACATGAAAAGAAGAACTTGTTTGCATAGATCGAACCGACAAGACTCTCCGCCCTGGGGCCAATAAGCGAATCAAATCCGTACTGGAGACTGCCGCCGCTCGACTCAACGGAAAAGCCCTGAACTTTCGAAAGAGCAAGCAGTATGTTGATTCCATTTGTAATTATGTGCAGTTTCTTGAACGCCCTGGACAGCTTCAAAGCGAAAACGTAGCATGTGGTGCTTTCATCTATGAAGAGGACATCATTCTCTTCGACAAACTCGATTGCCTTTGCAGCGATTCTCTCTTTCGCCTCTCTGGATAACCTCAGCCTTTTCAGGAAGAAGCTGTTGGGGTCTGTTTCCTGATTCACCGCTCTTACGACTCCGTATCCGTTGATGACAAGGCCGGATTTCTGCAGATCTCTCAAGTCTCTTCTCAGCGTGACGAGAGAAACATCCATTAGAGATGCAAGTTCTTGAGTGTTGACCGATTCTCTCTCAGCTAGAACTCTTAGGATGTTCTGCCTTCTGTCTTCTTTCTTCAAAGCCATCTGCTCAACTCCGAGTATCTGTTTTATCTGACTCCCTTCCTGGCTAATCTTAGAGCTTCTACACCAAGGAGGAGTGCGCCCCAAAGCGCAAGTGTAAGGAACTGACTTATACCAAGGAGGTTCAATCCGCTCGAGATAACCTGCAGTAAAATGAGGCCCAAGAAGACACCAGAAACCTTCCCGAATCCTCCGTTCGGATTGATTCCCCCGAGGACCGAAACGAGAACGGTCACCAGAAGATAAGAGGAACCGTAGCCTGCCTTTGCAGAATTGAATCTGGCTATCATTATCAGTGATGCGATACCTGCAAGAAGACCAGATATCATGTATACGAAAATGGTCACTTTGTTCGTGTTTATCCCCGAGAAACTCGTTGCCTTGATATTTGAACCTATCATATAAGTCGACAAACCTAACCGCGTCTTGTTCAACATTATGGCGATGGCTAATGCTACCCCTATCAGAATAAACATCGGAACTGGAATTCCGAGAAAGGTTCCATTGCCAATCACAAGAAGGTTCCTCGGTAGGCCTGAAATGACATACCCTTTGGTTATAACCAGGCTTATTCCTTCGAGAAGGGTCATCGTACCTAGCGTCGCAAGTATCGGAGATACCCCTATATACGCGATTATCATTCCGTTTACGAGTCCCACTATGAGTGAAATCGACAACCCAGCGAGTACGGCCAGAAAGATCGTCCAGCCGGGCCCGGCCCCTCCCGCATTCGAAGCTAGATCACCAGTCAAAATCATGGCCATAATTATCCCGGAGAGATTTGCCGAACTTATGATCGACAGGTTTATCCCGCCTGTAAGCATTGTTATCATCATAGCGAAGGCCAGCACTCCAAGCTCGGGAAGTTGAAAGGCCATAGACTGAAGATTGCTGGGTCTGAGGAACTTGCCGGGGAGAGCGAGTGAAAACAGCAAGACGAGAATCGCAAGTATTACTCCGAGGGAGAAAATCTCGGAATTCTTCGACAGTATTCCTCTCTTAGTGTCACTCTTCGACATTGATTATCGCCCCTTTTCCCTCGCGCAGTTTCCTCTGGTATGCTGTTATTCCTACGCTAATGACAATTATGGCCCCAACGAAGACCTTGTGCCAATAAGAAGAGATTCCCAAAAGCGTCAACCCGTTCTGAACAATGACTATTAGACCAAATCCCAGAATCGTTCCGAGGATGCTCCCCGTACCTCCGGCAAGACTCGCTCCTCCCAGCACAACAGCCGCAAGCACTTCCAGTTCTCTGCCCATCAAAGCATTGGGCGCGACAGTAAGCATCATGTTCGCCTGAACCGTAGAAGCTATCCCTGCAAGAAAGCCCATATAACAATAGACGAAGAGCTGTGTCTTGAGAATGCTTATGCCCACACGTCTAGCCGCTTCCTGATTTCCGCCCACGGCGTAGATATTTCTGCCCAGAGCCGTGTACTTCAGTATTAACCACGTAAGAATAAAGGAAAGAACAAGGATGAGAATCGGTATCGTAATTCCCGAGCTGTCTCCGAATCTAACGAGATTCCTCTCCATGAACCACATAGGAAAGCCATAAATCCAGGTTCCACCGCTAATGAATATGAGAAGACCATAGAAAAGGTTCATGGTTGCAATCGTCACGATTATCGGCGGAGTTCTCAGAAAGTATATGAGCAGAGCGTTGACTAAACCGAGGCCGATACCGACTACTCCACCTATTGCAAAGGCCAGGAACATGTTTCCTCCCCACTGAATAACGATTGTCGCCATCACATACTGCGCAACAGTAGCGATGGCAGTGAAAGAAATGTCAATCCCTCCGGAGATTAGTACAACGAGTACACCCGCAGCCATTATTGCAAGGAAAGAATTACTTTCCACCATGCCGTAAATATTGGTAAAGGTCAGGAAGCTCGGCTTCATAATAGTGAAAAACAGAGACACTACGACTATCACAAGCAAGAGGTAGAACTCGCTCTTGCCGAATACTTTTCTTAATCCTGAATTAGACCTCGTTGATCTTCTCATACAGCTCTTTCTCCGTGAGCTCGCTGGAGTTATACCTTCCAATTATCCTTCCCGCGCTCATTATATATGTTGTATTGGAATGATAGATCGCTTCTTCGGCTTCATCTGTGATCATGATTATCGAGATACCTTTTGCGGCGAGCTCTCTTATTATCTTGTATATGCTGTCTTTTGCCGCAACGTCTATTCCTACAGTCGGAGAATCAAGAATCAAGACCTTTGGATTTATTGCTAGCCATTTTGCGATTACAACCCTCTGTTGATTGCCACCAGACAGGGTGTTAACAGGAGCGTCTACCGAGGGAATCTTGATTGATAATTCCTCTACCCACCGTTTCACTTCAGTTCTTTCTTTAACCTTGCTCAAGAGCCTGATTCTGGACAGTATTCTCTTTAGAACCGTCAGCACAATATTCTTGCTTACGGGTTGTTCCATAACAAGACCATGTTGTAATCTATCCTCCGGCACGTACGCAATTCCCGCTCTCATGGCATCCACAGCGCTGACGGGATTGATCTTCTTTCCATCCACAAAGATTTCTCCTTTATCCGGAGGGTTCATTCCGAAGAGTGAAAGGGCGAACTCGGTTCTGCCTGAACCCATTAGTCCTGTGATGCTGACTATCTCACCCTTGTGGACCTTCAGATCTATTTCTTTGTAATTATCTCTCCTTGAGAGTTTCCTGACTTCTAGAACAACCACGTCGCCCAAATATGGGGGGAGTTTAGTGTACTCAAATTCCTTGCCTGTCATCAGAAATGAGAGCTTCTGCTGTGTCAATTCAGAAGCATCGAAGACGCCTACTTTCTTGCCGTCGCGAAGAACCGTAACTCGTTGGGCCACAGCCATTATTTCATCGAGTTTGTGGCTGACGAAGATCGTCGAGATTTCTCTGTTTTGCAACTCATTTATCACCCTAATTAGCGACTGGACCTCCTTTTTGCTGAGAGAAGCCGTAGGTTCGTCCATGATCACAAGCCTCGCTTTAGCATTTATTGCCCTGCATATCGCCACAACTTGTCTTTCCGCTATTGAAAGATCGCTGACTTCACGCCCGGGATCTAGAGAAACTCCAATTTTCTCCATCGTTTTCATCGCCTCTTCTTCGGTCTCTTCCCATTTCATAAGGCGACTTCGCGCTTCCACTCTGGAAGAGATGGCGATGTTCTCGGCCACAGTCAAATTCGGGAAGAGCGACAGATCCTGGTATATGACCTGAATGCCTTCTCTCACACTGTTTGAAGACTTCTGGTGGCTTATTCTCCTACCATCAACATATATCTCGCCGCCGGGATCGGGCGAGTGAATACCCGAGATGATCTTTATCAGGGTGCTCTTGCCCGAACCGTTCTCACCGACCAGGCAGTGGACCTCTCCCTTCTCTATTTCGAAATCGACTGAATCGAGGGCCAATACTCCCCCAAACCTTTTTGTAATATTTCTCATCTCTAACAATTTCTCGGCCATAATTAAGATCACCAGAAAGAGAGGGGGCGGACCCCCTCTCGAAATCAGAACCCGTAAGAAAGAGCGTTTTCAGCTGTTATGTCGATCTGCGCGTCGAAATTGACAATGTTTCCATCAAGCGTTGCCTTG
>Ga0334901_1003652_pt1 | contig 11267 bp, 10 predicted proteins | sample GraSluR3_MG_3_FD_207216 | JGI IMG/M metagenome (GOLD analysis project Ga0334901, IMG submission 207216) | Sludge microbial communities from methane-producing bioreactor in Wageningen University, Netherlands - Granular Sludge_15_08-R3 | ecosystem: Engineered > Bioreactor > Anaerobic >...
GTGAGGAATGAACGATTTCGCGGGAGTAATGATGTTGTCGGATGTTGATGTCGAGGATACGATAGGCATCGGATGGGGTGAGGGAGAGTAGTGTCCGGATGGTATTGCGACTGGTCTCCGATCGCTGGGCCAGGGTGCCGAAGCAGATGGCGTCGCAACGGGCTGCCAGCATCTTCATCTCCACAGTAAGGGGGATATGATCCCAGGCCACCCCCTCGGTGATGGTGTAGGAAGGAATACCGTTGTTTAGTTCAACCTGTACCGTGCCGGTGGGATAGGCTACTCTTTCAATCAGGTAGCGAATGCCGTTGTTGTCCAGTTCCCGCATCATTTGATCCCCTTGGGGGTCGTAGCCAATGGCACTGATTGCGTAACTTTCCGCACCCATGGCGGCTGCATGAAAAGCGAAATTGACAGGCGCACCACCCGCTTTCTTACCTGTTGGGAGCAGATCCCACAGGATCTCCCCGATACCGATTATCATGGATTTCTGTTTCATCATCTGAATGTTGCTCCATCAAAGATAATCTTTTTCAGCTAAAAAACTGTTGCATCTCAACTGTTGAGATGGAAGGATGTATGCCTGGAAGGGGTCAGCGGCCGATGTGTCGTGGTCCGTCTCAGCCCATGGCCAGCCGGTTTTTCTTTACGATCGCCTTGATTGCCTTCGCTCCGAAGAAGATGATGATCAGCACAAAGATGATGAGTGCCCCCGACGGCACATTGAGGTAGTAGGAGAGAAATAGCCCGGAGATGCTGCCGGCGAAGCTGAAGAGGATGGAGAGACCGATCATCCTGGCGTAGTTCACCGTGAAGAGGTTGGCCGTCATCTGGGGTACGGTGATCAGCGACATCAGCAGTACGATCCCCACCAGGCGTATGCTCAGCACGATGGTGACCGCGATGAAGAACATCATGACATACTCGATGAACTGTGTTGGCAGTCGTCGTGTACGGGCAAACTCGCTGTCGAACGATACCGAGACGATGGCGTGGTAGAAGAGCAGGAAGAAGAGTAGCAGCAGCGATGAGAGGGTGAGCAGTGCTGTCAGATCGGTGCGGGTGATGGTGAGGATGTTACCGAAGAGATATTCCGAGAGGTTGGGTGCGTAACCAGGTGTGAGGAAGGTGAGCAGGATACCCAGGGCCATTCCGAAAGACCAGAAGACCGCGATGGCGGAGTCTTCCCGTACCCCCTGTTTGTGCGACAACCACTGTATGCCGAAGGCAGAGAGGACAGAGAAAACCATGGCCGAGAGAATGGGAGGAAAGCCGAAGAAAAAGCCGGCACCCAGTCCGCCGAAGGAGGCATGGGTGATACCCCCGCTGATGAATACCAGTCGCCGTGAGACCACATAAGTTCCGATCATCCCGCAAGCAATGCTGGCCAGTAACGCACCCATAAGGGCGTTACGGAAGAAGGCATATTGCATCAGTTCCGGAATATTCATCGTTTCACACTTCTCACGCGTGCATTCTGTGGGTTCTCAGTTCATTCACGATCATCAGCACCTCATCCTTCAACTGATCGGGCAGTGCAATCTCTCTCATCTGTAAGCTTCTGATCCATCTCGGTTTCTCCTCGTCGAGCACAGAATAGAATACATCCCGGAACTCATCTGCCTCCTGTTCGTTGTAGCGGTCCGATTCGCGATTGCGATACCTGTCCAGCTCCTCATCTTCGAAGTACTCCGTCGGCTCCGCAAAGGCTGCGATAAGGCTGTCCTTGTCGCATACCTCATGCGCTCCGCAACAACCGCCATCGGTGCTACTCAGGTCGATGGGAGGTGTTGGTGTCTCCCTCTCTGTGGTGTTTCCCTTTCTGCGTTGTAGCAGGTTGGAGAGGGAGAGGGCGATGATAAAGAATGCAATGATGGCGATAAAGAGATATAAACTTTGCATAATCGTTATTTTACTTTGGTTGGATGGTGAATCCTGCCAGCTTAAGATCTTCCCAGAATGAGGGGTATGACTTGGTAATCACCATCGGATCATTGATGACCAGCGGTTTGAAAAGGAATGATCCGGGAGCCATTGACATGGCCATCCGGTGATCGTCATATGTGTCAATGGTTGGCACCTTGTCCGGAAGACAGCGTTCTCCATCCCATTCCAGCATACCGGAGCCGCTTTCCCGCAGCATAAAACCCATCTTCTGCAGTTCGTTGATCAGGGCCGCGATGCGGTCAGTCTCCTTGATCTTCAGGCTCTCAGTGCCGGAAAATAAGAAGGGGATACCCTTGAAGCAGCAGGTGGCGGCGAAGGTCTGAGCCAGATCGGGTTCCTGTACGAAGTTATGGAAGAATTTTTTGGCTTTGCGTCTCACGTGACGGATGATGATACCGTCACTCAGGTATTCCGTTTCCACTCCAAGGTCTGAGAAGAGGTTGGCAACGTAGGAATCACCCTGTAGACTCTCTTTCTTCAAGCCGGGAAGTTTCACCTCTGCTCCCGGCAACAGCGAGACGATTTCATACCAGTAGGAAGCTGCTGACCAGTCTTTCTCTACCCGGTACTCCACAGCTCTGTATTTTTGTGGTCTGACCGTGATACGGTTATCCTCCCATTTCACATGCACCCCGAAGTCCTTCATCATGCCTATGGTGAGATCGATGTAGGGTTTGGAGATGACCTGCTTCTCAATATTCATCACCAGTCCATTTTCCATCAGGGGGGCGATCATCAACAGGGCAGAGATGAATTGTGAGCTGATGTTACCGGCCACGTATACTTCGCCACCCTTGAGACGGTGCCCCCTGATCCTGAGCGGTGGAAACCCTTCTTTTTCCAGGTACTCGATCTCGGCCCCCAACACGATCAGTGTCTCCACCAGGGGGTGGATGGGGCGCTCGTGCATTCGTTTACTGCCCCTGATGATCCATTCTCCCTCCATCCCTGCCAGGAAGGCAGTGAGGAAACGCATGGCGGTACCGGCTCCCTTCACATCGAACAGGTTCGAGTCGGAGTTAAATGAGTCGATGATTACTTGCGTATCTTCACAGTCCGACAGAGCGTGGATAGGTGTGGTGCTGAGGCTTAATGCATTCAGGATAAGAGCCCTGTTGCTGATGCTCTTCGATGCGGGGAGATGCACCGTGGTGCGCACCTTATCGGGAGGGCTGATACGATATTGCTGTTGCATTACGCTCTTTTTTTCTACAAAATTAATCATTTTACCCGAAGGAGCGACTGTTTATCTGGCCTTTTAGCTTGTTTAAACTCATTTAGGCTTTTTTCTGCATATCAGACGCCGGATCAGCTTTTTCTGTTATCTGAAAGGTTCTATCCAACAAGTCCATAGATAAAGATGGCCAGTATAGCCAGGGGGGCAATGTAGCGCAGCAGGAAAATATAAACCTTCAGGAACGTCACACCCAGTTTTACCGATCCTTCATTGGTGACTTGGGCGATCACCAGTCTTCGGTCGAGGTACCATCCCACGAAAAGTGAGATGAAGAGTCCCCCCAGGGGGAGCATCACCTTGGCGGAAGCCAGGTCCATCAGGTTGAAGAAGTCTGAGGAGAAGGAGGAGCCGATGCCCAGCAGGATCACTCCTACGGTGACCAGCAGGGTGCTTTTTTTACGGGGGAGGTGGTATTCCTCATGGATGTATAGCGTTACCACCTCCATCAGTGAGATGGTGGAGGTGAGGGCCGCCAGAGCCAGCAGGCAGAAGAACAGTGATCCCCAGAAGAAGGAGAGCGGCATCTGATTGAAGAGCTCCGGCAGGGTGATGAAAAGAAGTCCCGGGCCCCCGGCTACCAGCTCCTGGGTGATGACATCCGGGTTGTTGGTGAGAGCGAAAGCGGAAGGGAAGATGATGATGCCTGCCAGTATGGCCACCAGCGAATCAAGGAAGGATACCTGCAGGGCTGTTTGTGTCAAGTTGGTGTTTTTGTTGAAGTAGGAGCCGTAGGTGATCATGCATCCCATGCCGATAGAGAGGGAAAAGAAAGCTTGCCCCATGGCATCCAGGAAGAGGGTAGGCTTCAGGTGAGTGGGATCGGGGCGGAAGAGGAAGAGGAGACCGGCCGAGGATCCTTCCAGGAAGAGGGAGCGCAGAGCCAGGATGATCAGCAAGAGGAAGAGGATCGGCATCATGATCTTGGATGACTGTTCGATCCCTTTCTTTACGCCCGAAATGATGAAGAAAGAGCTCAGCATCGTGAAGAGGATCATCCATCCGGTTTGTCGAAGCGGATTGCCTATCAGGCTGTTGAAGTTGGCGGTGTAATCGGTGACCTTGTGCAGGTTTCCGGTTAGTGACTGGAACATGTAGTCTAGTGTCCAGCCGCAGACCACCATGTAGAAGCCCATGATCACGAATCCGGTGAGCACCCCCAGTCGACCCACCCACTTCCACTGGGTGCCGGGAGCCAGCTTATGGAATGCGCCTGCTGAGTTGGCACGGGAGCCGCGTCCGATGATGAACTCGCTCATCATAAGGGGAATACCGAAGAAGAGGATGCAACCGATGTATACCAGTATGAAGAGGGCGCCACCACTGTCGGCTGTCTGGCTTGGAAAGCGCCAGATATTACCGAGTCCCACGGCTGAGCCTGCGGCTGCCGCTACGATCCCTATCTTAGATGCAAAAGTGACTCTTTTTTCTGTCATTGCTGCCTTTGCTTAACGTGTGTAAACCCACTCATCTTCTTTCGACAGGGAGGGATGAAAGAAGTACCCTTCACTGTCGAACGCTTTCAGATCTTCCGGATTGGTGAGTCTGTTTTTGATGATGAAGCGGGCGACCATTCCCCGCGCCTTCTTGGTATGTACCACCACCTGGCGGACTCCTTTCTCCTCCTGTTCCAGGAACTTGAGGTTGATGATCCGTGTTCTGGCAGGGAGGAGTTGTTTTTGTACCACTTTCGAATATTCATTCGACGCTGCGTTGATCAATGTAGGCGAGCCTTTGCGCAAACGCCTGGAGAGATGGCTGTTCACACTCTCCTCCCAGAAGTGGTAGAGAGAACGGTAACCTTCCGGCACAATCATCTGCTGCATCTCCAGTCGGTAGGGATGGATGCCGTCCATGGGGCGCAAAACACCGTATAGACCCGAGAGGATGTTGAGATGTTGCTGGGCGAAGGCAAACTCATCGGCGGTGAAATCGAGGGCTTTGAGACCCAGGTAGGCAATGCCATTGTAAGCTAGTGCAGCGGCCCTTGTAGGGTTGTTCCGTGTTCCGAAGGTCTGGAACTGACCCTTTACCTCAAGCGCCATTACCGGATTGAGCTTCATCAGGCGGGCGATCTCCTCAACCGACAGTGTACGACAGGCATCCATCAGTTCGTCTCTTTTTTTCGGGAAGAGCGGTTTTACCGGTGTGATCTCATTGTCGGCACGGTGGAAGTCCATCCGTTTTGCCGGGGAAAGAAGAATCTGCATCATTTTCGTGTCAGTCTGTTACATGCTCCATTCCATCCCCTCCTTGGTATCCTTTATCTCGATGCCGGCCGCTTTCAGCCGGTCACGTATCTGGTCGGAAGTGCCCCAGTCCCTGTTTTCGCGTGCCGTTTTACGGATGTCGAGGATCAGTGCCATCAACCCTTCTATCACCTCACTGCCGGCACCCTGGCGTGTCTCGTCAAGTAACCCCAGCACTTCAAAGATGAAAGTCTGCATCACCTTCTTAAGTTGTTCCAGATCGGTAGCGGTGAGGCTCTCCTTTCGATCTCTTGCCGAGTTGATGATGCGCACAGCGTCGAAGAGGTGAGCGATCAGCACCGGGCTGTTGAAGTCGTCATTCATCGCACTGTAAAGGCGTGTCTCGAGATCGGCGACATCGAATGTGGAACGGTCGGAGGATTCAATCTTCTCGAGCGTGGAGAGGCTCTCCATCAGCTTTCGGTATCCCTTCTCTGCAGCCTGCAGCGCCTCGTTTGAGAAGTCGAGCGTGCTGCGGTAGTGCGACTGGGCCATGAAGAAGCGAACGGTCATGGGAGAGTAGCCTCTCTCCAGCAGAGGGTGGTCACCGGTAAACAGCTCGTGGGGCAGGAAGCCGTTGCCGGCGCTCTTCGACATACGGGCACCATTCACGGTGAGCATGTTGGTATGCACCCAGTACTTTGCAGGTGCCGCGTGGTTGCAGGCCTGCGACTGAGCGATTTCGTTGGTGTGGTGGGTGGCTTGCAGGTCCATACCACCACCGTGGATATCGAAGGTCTTGCCCAGGTACTTGCTGCTCATGGCAGAGCATTCGATGTGCCATCCGGGGAAGCCCCATCCCCAGGGGGAGGGCCATTTCATCAGGGTCTCCGGCTTGGCCTTTATCCAGAGGGCGAAGTCAAGCCGTCCCCGCTTCTCATCCTGTCCATCCAGTTCACGGGTTCCTTCCAGCAGGTCATCCAGCTTCCGGTTGGTGAGCGCGCCGTAGTCATGCTTCCGGCTGTACTTCTCCACGTCGAAATATACCGACCCGTCCACCTCGTAGGCATAGCCAGCCTGCAGAATCTCTTTGATCATCTCTGTCTGCTCCAGGATATGCCCGGTGGCGGTAGGCTCGATGCTGGGTGGCAGTGTATTAAACTGCTTCAGCACCTCGTGGAAACCGAGGGTGTACTTCTGTACGATCTCCATCGGTTCGAGTTGTTCCAGTTTCGCTTTCTTGGCGAACTTGTCATCGCCCTCATCACGGTCACCCTCGAGGTGCCCCGCGTCTGTGATGTTGCGCACGTAGCGTACCTTGTAGCCCAGGTGCAGCAGGTATCGATAGATCAAATCGAAGGAGATGAAGGTGCGGCAGTTGCCCAGGTGGATGTCGCTGTAGACGGTGGGTCCGCACACATACATACCCACCAGCGGCGGATGTAGCGGTTCAAACGGTTCTTTCGCTCTGTTCAGGGTGTTATAGATCACCAGTTGTTGTGCCTTTATTTCGTTCATAGAGGGAGCTGATTGTTCAAAGAGACAAAATTACAAATTTACACTGTATTATCAGCAATTTGTCTCCTCAATGAGAAAAAAAGGAATTCAAATGTAGCTCTGTTTTGCATTTTTTTAATATTTTTGTCGTTTTAATCATCCACTAATGTTAAATATTTAAACACTATGCTTCGAAAAATCCTTCTTTCTCTTGCAATTCTTACTGTTTCAGCTGCCTTGCAGGCACAAAACCTTCAACTACACTTTGACCCCCGCAATACCCTTTACGGTGATGAGGTTGCAGGGTCCAACTATCTGACCGCTACCTTTGAGATGTTCAAGCCGGACCAGTGGGGAAGCACTTTTATGTTTGTCGATTTCGATTTGAACAACAGCAAAAAGAACATCGGGTTGGTATATGCAGAGATTGCCCGTGAGTTTAAAATCGGTGATTTCCCGCTGATGCCCCACCTGGAATACAATGGTGGACTTGGATTGGTGAAAGATACCCCTGTAGGCTTCTCCATCCCCTCCTCCTATCTGGCGGGTTTTGGTTATCCCTTCCAGCTGGGCAACTTCTTTATGAGCAGCTACGTGGCTTACAAGCTAAATGCTTTTCAGGAGGTGAGTAATGATTTGCAGTGGACCGTTACCTGGAACGCTACCCTGGCAGGAGGAAAGCTATCTCTGGGAGGTTTTATGGATCTCTGGTCAGAGAACAAAGACCGGACAGGTGCTGAATCAGGGAAAAAACTTATCCTGTTGAGTGAGCCACAGCTCTGGTACAATTTCACGCCCAACTTTGCTTTGGGAACCGAGGTGGAGCTGAGCTACAACTTCGCCGGTGCCGACAAGTTCTACGCCATCCCCACGCTGGCTACCAAATGGAATTTTTAATTCTTAATCAACCAATATCATGCTGGAAAAGATATTCAAGCTAAAGCAAAACAAAACAACGGTACGTACCGAGGTCATGGCAGGGATCATCACCTTCCTCACCATGTCTTACATTTTGGCGGTGAACCCGCAAATTTTGGGTGAGACAGGGATGGACAGGGGAGCGCTGTTCACGACCACTGCCATCGCTGCCATTGCCGGCACCCTTTTTATGGCGCTCATTGCCAATGTGCCGATCGCTCAGGCTCCGGGAATGGGGCTAAACAATTTCTTCGCCTTCAGCGTGGTGATTGCAATGGGACATTCCTGGCAGTTTGCCCTGACAGGTGTTTTGCTTTCGGGTTTCTGTTTTATGTTGCTGACCATCTTCAATATCCGGAAAATTATCGTGGACAATATTCCCGTGGCACTGAAAAATGCGATTCCTATCGGTATCGGATTGTTTATTACGCTGATAGGATTGAAAAGTGCAGGAATTGTAACACCCAACGAGTTTACGCTCGTTCAACTCGGCAATATGGCAGATCCCAATGTCTGGATTGCCGTACTCGGCCTGGTGGTGATTGCAGTGCTTCTGGTTAAAAAAGTGCATGGCGCCATCCTGATCGGCATCATTGTCTCCACGCTGTATGCCGGATTCCTGGGACTGATCCAGTTACCCCAGGGCAGTTGGATTACCCTGCCACCCAGTGTTGAGCCTATCTTCTTCAAATTTGAATGGAGCAGTATTTTATCTTTCGATATGTTGATTGTTGTGTTTACCTTCCTGATGGTCAATATCTTTGATGCAATGGGGACATTGATTGGGGTGATATCCAAAATCGGCAAATCGGAGAAAGATGGGAGCTTCCCTCAATTGCAGAAAGCATTGTTTGCCGACGCACTGGGCACATTTGTAGGAGCTCTTCTGGGAACCAGCCCGAATACTTCTTACGTGGAAAGTGCTTCAGGAGTCGCTGCCGGTGGAAGAACGGGACTCACCAGTGTGAGTACCACGCTGATGTTCGTACTGGCCCTTTTCTTTGCTCCTATTTTCCTGATGGTGCCGGCTGCAGCTACAGCCCCGGCGCTGATTATCATCGGGTTGTTTATGATGAGCTCGGTTGCTGACATCGATTTCAACGAAATAAGTGAAGGGCTTCCGGCTTTTGTCACCATCATCTTCATGCCGTTCACCTACAGCATTGCCAACGGGATCATTTTCGGGATGTTGAGTTTCACCATCGTCAAGCTGTTGTCGGGAAAAGTAAAAGATGTGAGTATCACCATGTATGTGCTGACACTCTTTTTCCTGATCAAGATTGTACTGGATGCATCAAATGCCTTTGTGCATTGATGAATTGAGCGCTTTGTCAATCCGGAAATAAGCCGACCTGTTATTTTATTTGCCGTTCTGGGATAAAACCATTACTTTTGCGGCCTAATCCAAATATTACTCAGATAAATACAATTTATGGCAACAACCGCTGATTTCAGAAACGGCATGTGCATCGACCTCGAAGGTCAGTATTACTTCATCGTGGAGTTTCTCCATGTGAAACCGGGCAAAGGTGCCGCATTCGTACGTACCAAGCTGAAGAACGTGACCACCGGCCGCGTTCTCGACAAGACCTTCAACTCGGGCGTCAAGGTGGATGAAGTGCGCATTGAACGTCGCTCCTTCCAGTACCTCTATCGCGACGACATGGGGTACAACTTCATGAACACCGAGACCTACGAGCAGATCCCCATTCCGGAGGAGCAGATCGAAGGGGTGCGTTTCCTAAAGGAGGGAGATGTGGTGGAAGTACAGATCCATGCCGAGAGCGGTACAATTCTTACTGCCCAGATGCCGACTCACGTGGTGCTTGAGATCACTTATACCGAGCCGGGCATCAAGGGGGATACCGCCACCAACACCCTGAAGCCGGCAACGGTAGAAACAGGTGCCGAGGTGCGTGTTCCTCTCTTTATCAACACCGGTGAGAAGGTGAAGGTCGATACTCGTGACGGCTCATATGTGGAACGGGTGAGAGACTGACAAGTCATTTGATAAAACAGAAAACAGGGAGTATCATACAATAATATTCCCTGTTTTTGTATAAGCCCAATCTGGCGATTCTATACTCATTCAACCTATACGATAATCATCCTGGTTACGTTGGATAAAAACCCCTACAACTCTCTTCATATTTAATTGCCACTTTCTTTTCTGATGTTTTTTTTGTTGTCATAGCATTGAATTTTTAATTGATTATATCGAATCCCGCATCATTTTTATCTTGTCGTGCGACATTTTGATCTCAGATTTTTGAGCAAAGATGGTCGCTTTCTGCTCAGGTGTGAGATGTTCATACGAAAGAGCCTCTTCATACGCACTGAGTGCTGCATCCTCCCCATCTTCGCAGTTGTCGAGGATCACCTTTCGGTCGCTGCCTGAGAAGAAGGCCTTGACATCCATCCATGCACGATATATTTTCCCGGAAAACTTAGTCCCTTCTGGAACTTTGCCACCGATTAAGGTGATCAGGGAAATCAATTCTGAACGAAACAGGATGCTCTGGTCGATCCGTTCGTTAAAAAGAATAGCCAGATCTTTGTCAGATTCATTGAGTTCTTCTTTGGCTTTTTGATAACCTTCTATGCGGTCGTTGTTGATCAATATCAGATCACTGATGATCTCTTTCTGTTTTTCAAATTTTACCATAATTGATTCATTAAAATTGTAATAGTTCAAATCCAACTGTCATTTAAACAGTATCTTTTTATTCTTTGTTCATATGTCGCTTCTTAAAAAATATAAAAACGATATATGTAAAAGTCGCAAGATATAGAATGTATATATATGTCTGCCTTGAAAAGCTTCGGCGGGAATCACTATTTGCCATTCTCTGCATTTTTGTATAGATTTGCATATAGATCTCTCTCATTATTACATTGCTGAATAAGCAATAACCTCTTTTTTAACCCCTGCTGCCTCTGTTTTCCACAATGTTCTCATTGCAGCCAACCAAACTGTTATGCATATTATCGACATCCTGATTTTCATTGTGTATATGCTCTTCGTGCTGGGCATTGGAATCTATTTTTTGAGAAAGAACAAGAACGCCGACGACTATTACGTGGGAGGCCGATCGATGGGCAGCTCAGTAATCGGCCTGTCGGTGGTAGCCACCGACGTGGGGGGCGGCTTCTCCATTGGCTTGGGGGGGCTGGGCTTCCTGATGGGTCTCTCCGGTTCCTGGATGCTCTTCACAGGGCTGCTCGGTGCCTGGCTGAGTGCAGTCTTCCTGATCCCCAAAGCGGGTAAGCTCTCAAAAAGATTAAAGCTTTACACCTTTCCACAGCTGTTTGAGTTCTTTTATAGTCCCCGCGTGGCACTACTGGCTGGCATCATCTCTGCTGTCGGCTACATTGGCTTCACCAGTTCGCAGCTACTGGCCGGTGCCAAGCTGGCATCTGCCACCTTTGAGGGGCTCGATATGACCACCGCGCTCATCTTCATGGGGGTGATAGCCGTCGCC
>Ga0334901_1003653_pt1 | contig 11265 bp, 8 predicted proteins | sample GraSluR3_MG_3_FD_207216 | JGI IMG/M metagenome (GOLD analysis project Ga0334901, IMG submission 207216) | Sludge microbial communities from methane-producing bioreactor in Wageningen University, Netherlands - Granular Sludge_15_08-R3 | ecosystem: Engineered > Bioreactor > Anaerobic > Unclassified...
CTCGATTTCACAAGAATGACCGATTCTAATTCTACTGGCTATTCGGGGAAAATCGTGGCTGCACATGGTAATCTCTATACTGTTTATCAAGACAATAATGATGAGTATGCGGTAAAACTCTCTGTCTCCAGAGATAATGGTAATACATGGAAAACTACACGAATTGCACCATCTTCAGGAGGTCATCTTGGATTGGCCGTTGATGCTGAGGATCCCGATTTGGCATTCATATCGGCATTTACTGGAGATGGGCTGACCATTCTCAGAATTAAGAATGCAACCTCGAGTGCACCGGATTTTATGCCGGTGTATGGAGATGGAACATTACATCCCCATAGGGATGCAGTAGTATCGACACACATCGTAAGTGCTGAAGATAGTACCGTTACAGTGGTCTATTTAAATCCGATAACAGGCTCGTATAGTTTCCTTTCAACTGCCGATGCAGGAGAAACATGGGAACGGGGTATCTTTAGTGCAGTTATGAACCCAACGCAATTTAGATGGGGAGCAGATTTAGAGAGTTCTCAGAATGAGTTCTTCTTTGCACATGTTGGTGGGAATGGCTCTGTGTATCTCTATGGTCCTCGTTTGTATAGTCAGGTTCCTGCATATTCAACCGACGCTGTGCTAGTGCCAAATGCTCAGGGTATGGTTGATTTGCTCGATAGTACCAAACCTTTTAAGGTAGTGCTCTCGACCGGAATGCCCATGGTGTTTTTCTCTGTACCTTCAGAAGGTGAATACACTGTTAAGCATCATACACATGAACAGTCCCCTCTTTATTTGGCTGTGTATGATTTTTCTGGAGATGGTAATACTGCATTAGCGGAAAATTTTGATGGATCTGAATTGTTTGATACCTTTATGATCCAGTTACATAGTGATGCTCTTTATATCTTGGCCTTGGGAGTTCTTGAAGGAAGTGATTTTGGAAAGACTGTACAACTGGAGATAACAAGAAACGATGTTATGGAAACGGTAGTTCAGCCAGTTACAACTCCTGCTCCCGTCGTAGCTGCGCAATCGTCAACAGTGAGCGGTAATCGGGCTATTGCTGGTCAATTTAACTCTTTTATTATTACAGAAAAGGGTACGGTTTATGGAACGGGTTTGAACTCTTTCGGACATATGGGAGATGGTACTACAGACACGAAGTCTTCGTTTACCCTTTTGACTTCAGGTATTTCTGATATTGCAACAGGATTTGGACATACGTTATTTATCACCGATAGACAGATTCTTTACGGAAGTGGAAGAAACGAAGATAATCAGATTAAAGATGGTACAATTAATAATCAACTTACCATGCAGAAAATTGCTGATCAGGTGGTGCATGCAGCAGGGGGATACGGTCACACTCTATTTGTAAAAACCGATGGTTCTGTATGGGCTGTGGGTGCTAACCAGGCAGGACAATTAGGTGATGAATCAACATCAGCTAAAACAAAACCGGTAAAGATTTCTGAAAAAGGAGGAAGTAGGGTTTTCACTAATACGATGCACACCTCTTTTATCATAACAGAAGATAATATTTTATACGGTTTTGGTGAAAATTCATCAGGACAGCTTGGTTTAGGTCACACTAATCCAGTATCTGTTCCAACGTATATTACCAAAAATGTAAAAACAGTTGCTGCAGGCCGTGAACACACCATAGTGCTGCTTAACGATGGAAGCACTTGGGTAACTGGAAAGAATTCACAAGGGCAGCTAGGTTCTCTTGGTTCTACCAATCGATTAGTAAGGTTGTTTACTGGTGTTCAGGATATTGCGGCGGGGAATTATACTACATGGGTTCTGTATCCAAGTGGGACATTGCAGGTAGCTGGTAGTAACCGATATGGACAGTTTGGTAATGGAACGAACTCAAGTAAATCAAATTCTGACGGGTTTATCACAGTTCTTAAAGATGCAGCAAGCGTTTCAGCGGGACGCGATCATACCGTTGTTATAAAAAGAGATGGCACCGTATGGACGAGTGGTTTGAATGAGTCATACCAACTTGGGGATACCTTCAAAGGTTTCCGAAATGAATGGAGAATGGTGTTTCAACTGTAGGGAGGTGAATCAATGGATATCACTGGATTTCTCGGTTCACTATTGGCGGTATTAGGTACAGCAGCTCTGGTTGTAATAATTCGAATTGTATTTAATCGCTCGATTCGTAAGACAGCCAGTAATAGTTTCCCGTATCATCGACAATTAATTACTTTTACTATCGTATTGATTGGATTGTTCCTCGCAATTGGATTTCTCCCTATTGAGCATGAGGTTAAGGGGCAGATTCTCAGCGTTCTCGGAGTGTTATTCAGTGCGGTAATAGCACTCTCTTCAACCACTCTGGTGGGAAATGCGATGGCTGGAATTATGCTCAGATTAATGCATGAGTTTAGAGCTGGAGATTTTATTGAATTAGAGGCACTAGTGGGTCGTGTTACCGATTTTGGCATTTTCCATACTGAAATTCAGACCATTACCCGGGATATTGTGAGTCTTCCGAATTTACTACTTGTAACTAAGGCAGTACAGGTGACAAGAAGAGGTGGAACTTACGTTCATGTCTCTGTTTCAATAGGTTATGATGTCCCGCATGGTAAAGTCGAGGAAGCCTTGAAACAGGCAGCTGCCGAGGTCAGTCTGAAAGATCCTTTTGTATTTGTCGAACAATTACTTGATCATGCAGTCAAATACCGTGTGTATGGATTGTTAGAGGAGTTTTCAGAAAAACTTAGTAAGACGAGTGATTTTCATAAGTCGGTATTAGATGCACTCCATGCTCAGGATATTGAGATTGCATCTCCTTCTGTCGTTGATCGAAGAGAGTTTTCTGTTGATCATCGCTATATTCCTTCTAAAGTAACACAGGAGAAACGAGTAGAAAAAGACAAGACTACAGTTGAAGAGATGGTGTTCGATAAAGCTGAAGAGGCCGAATCAATTGAACAGTTACGGAAAGAAGAACAATCTTTAATGAAAAAATTAGAAGAACTTGATCAGGATAATGGAACAAAAGAGAAAAAGCAGCAAAAACAGAAGAGGGAAAAAATCCAACAGCACATTGAAAGAATCACCGATGAGATAAAAAGGCGGGAGGAAGAAAAAGATGAGCGGAAGGAGTCTGGTGAATAAATTATTTTCTGTTGTTCTCTGACTCAGGAGGGAAATAATTGTTCATGTAATTTCTAATATAGTTCTGAAAATCTTCAGTGATATCTGAAGCTTCGAGAAATTTTTTTGCTATTAGAGGGCTCATAAGGTACGCAATATCTATACCGAGTCCTTCAGCAATTCTTTTAAGGTTTTTAACTTTTGGGAATCGTTTGTAGGTTTCTATGCCGCCAATATACCCGGTAGGCATGTTACATCTTCTCCCTAGCTCTTCCTGAGTAAGACCACGAGCTTGTCTAAACCTGCGGATGTTATCAATAATTTCTCGTTCATACTCATCGCGTTTCATCCTATCTACTGTATCCCAGTGAATCAAAATTTCTAATCACCGAAAAAGATATAACTTTATATCTATATAGGTATACTGGTATGTATAATTCACCTGGTACCTTTGAGAATGGCAAAAACACTCCTAGACTGATCAAAGTCTCGCTGTGGAGAGGAACTCTATAGTGTAGTATTGCTCAACACTCAGTTAGGTGATTTTCCCTCTTCCCGATATGTGATAGGTCGCTACCACCTGGTCTCCTTCTACGAGATACAGTTCGTCATAGAGATTAACTACCGGGCAGATATGATTTGGAATAATTCGGATAGTATCACCTATGGATACGGATCGTGAAAATTCAGCATCTTCAACAACAGTGTGCTCATCGTATAATCCCGTAACATGAGTATAGACTGGTTCTAAAATAACTCCTTTCCCAGGGGAATAACAGATTCCAGTATTTCTACTTTGCAAGGTAAGTGCTTTAGCACCTGCATCTGCTATGGTGCGGGAGCGTGTTGGTTTTGAACTCACAGTGGCAAGTACTGAAGCTGCACAGGAGGAAAATGAACCAAGAAGGGCCGCTTGCCCTGCGTCCATAAACACGTAGGTTCCCGGTCTAATTTCAGTAATTCCAGCAATGATTGGAATATTTTTCATCATGGCACTAAGAAGACTTGGAGTAGACCCAATGCTCACTCTTGTACAAGGAGACCCTAGCTCATGGGCTTGTTGCGCATACGCCAGTGTTTGTCTTTGTGTGTCCATTCCTATCTCAGTCGCTTCTTCTAAAGTTTTCGCATTATAGGAATGTCCTTCATGGCTGAAGATTCCTTCAAATACAATATTTGGGTTTGATTTAATCAGAGTAAGGAGAGATGCAAATAGTTCAGGGTCTGTTACTCCGCTTCGCCCCTCACCAGTTTCAACCTCAATAAGTACATGTGCTGGAGTTTCTGGGGTAAATATATGGGCAATCTGGTGAATTGCCTCAACTGAATCAACGCCAAAAGAGATGGATTTCCCTTCTTTACACAGGTTGAAGATTCTTGTGAGTTTTGTTACCCCTACTATTTCATTAGCGATGAAAATATCATCAATTCCAGCTGAAGCCATTACCTCAGCTTCTCCCACTTTTGCAACGGTAATTCCAGTAGCTCCTAATTCAATTTGCATTTTTGCAATTTCAGGAGTTTTATGAGTTTTTGTGTGCGGTCGTAATGAAACATGCCATGCAAGTGATTTCTCCTGCATCATTCGTAGATTTTTCATCATGGTGGTACGTTCGATAATCAAGGCAGGTGTATCTAATTGTGAAATATGCATGTGCATCCTCCTAATTCTTATTATATAATCAGAAGCTGGAACATAATAGTCAAGGAGTCAAAGATGCAATTTTATTGTGAGTTATGTAATAAACGATATCCTGTTCATACACATTCTTTAACATGTGATTGCGGTGGCTTGTTTCGAGTTGTGCAGGAGAATGCTCGAATCAATTTTTCAGCGATTGCTACAGATACTAATCATTCAATATGGCGATATAAGTCGGCGATGCCGCATATTTCTGAATCATCCATACAGCGGGTTACGATGGGTGAGGGAGGTACTCCGTTAATTTCGATTGGAGAAAAAGTATATGGTAAAGCGGATTATTTTATGCCTACACTTTCCTTCAAAGACCGTGGAGCTGCCGTCTTGGTTGCTGCTATGGTAGATCAGCAAGTGGAGAATTGTGTAATTGATAGTAGTGGGAATGCAGGAACTGCAGTGGCGGCCTATTGTACACGGGTAGGTATAGGCTGTGATGTCTTTGTTCCCGGTCATACAAGTCAAAAAAAGGTTGAACAAATACGTGCTCATGGAGCAACCGTGCACGCTGTTGAGGGAACTAGAGAGCAAACAGCAAAGGCTGCATTAGCATATGTAGAGAAAACCCAAAGTTTTTATGCGAGTCATATTTATAATCCAATTTTCCTTGAAGGGACAAAAACCTATATATACGAACTGTTCGAGCAATATACTGGTTGTTTACCGGATGTAATTATTACTCCAGTAGGAAATGGGACATTGTTACTTGGTATTGCATTGGCACTGCAAGAGCTGAAAGAGTGGAATTATATTACTGAATACCCCAGATTGCTTGCTGTTCAGGCTGAGAACTGTGCTCCACTTGCGTATGCATTTGCCCATAATCTTTCAACAATTATGGATATTTCTACAACTTCAACTCTTGCAGAGGGTATAGCGAGTGCACGACCTGCACGAGGAAATGAAATTTTACGAGTCATGAAAGAATTACATGGTGAATTTATAACAGTCTCTGAGGAGGAAATCCTCAATGCCCGAGATTATTTAGCAAAAAGAGGCATATATGTAGAACTCACTAGTGCTGCAAATTATGCAGGCTATGAGAAATCAGTACAGAAAGGTTTATTAGACGCACAAGCTACGGTAGTTGTTCCCCTGTGTGGGGCTGGTCTTAAAAGTAGTCATTAGAGGTGATCCTAAGAGGGAGGGATGCTGTTATGGATAAAGCTCCAGTGGTAATAACTGAGAAAATTCGTATTGGTATAAGTTCGTGCTGCCTAGGAAGTCCCATCAGATATAATGGAAAAGGAATTGATGTAACTCAGAATCTCGGGCGTGAAAAAAATGATTTTATCTGGTGTCCTGTTTGTCCAGAATGCATGTCTGGTTTAGGTGTACCGAGAAACCCAGTACACCTTTCAGGTGGCTCTGGTGAAGCAGTGTGGAATGGTTCTGCACGAGTGAAAAATCGTGGAGGGGAAGATGTCACAGAGATGATGAAGCTTGGCTGCATTTCTTGTATAGAAGCTCTGGACCGTTGTGAAACTGTGGCGTTTGTCTATATGGATGGCAGTCCTTCATGTGGTGTCTATCGTACTACGCTAAAAAATCGACGCAGTGGGAATCCCCCTGGTCTCTTCGGCTCCATATTGCTTAAGAATGGGTATTTCCTGATTCCTTCTACAGATTTGCAAAGTCCGCTTAAATGGTGGGACTGGCGAAGACGACTTCTCGCTTTTCATTGGTTTAGGACCATTACATTAGTGAACATGAAGGATATCTATGAATCTTGGTACCGGTTAAAATTTCTCTGCCAAGAGTTAGATAATACATGGGCAAGACAAATGGGGAAAACACTCGCTTCAATTTCATTAAAAGAAAATCCAGAATTTATTTATGAGTTCAGGCAGGAGATTCTTGAGTTACTGAGAAAACCATCTACCACAAAAAAAATTACAAATAGTTTGTGGAAGCATTACTCTCATTACAGAAAATCACGAGGGAAATTGGTTCAAGAAATTAATAGTCCCGAGTTCAGAAGAAATGTGACTACTATTGCACAGGAGTTGATACGTATGGAACGGACCGCAGTTGAAGATGCATATCTATTTGGCGCTTCTCCTGTCATGTATCGTAATCCTAAAAGGGGGTAGGGTCCGCGTTCACCATACACGTATGACGACTGAACCATTTTTTTAATTTTTTTTTACTTTATGTTGCGACAGATGTCAGAGTATGATATGTCAAATATGAGACAACTCTTTGTATCAAGTGAGGAACTATGAGAATCACCAGGAAAGTATTTACCGATTTAGCAATTTTGATGATTGGGCTTGGATTGTGTATAGGTCTGATTTTCCCAGGGTTCATGCTGATTCTTGGTATTCCAAAAATGTATGTGCTCACAATACCGTTTTTTGTGAGTTGCATTATTGCAGGTGTAATAGTCGGCACAGTAAATATTCTTCTTGCTCGATCGATAGTTGGGAAGAGAATATTTGAACTTTCAAAGAAGATGCGATTCATTGGTAATAAACTAACATCTGCAAAAAGTCTATTGGAGTTGCAGGAGTGTGATTCTGATGAATGCAGGCTTATTGTGGATTCAGATGATGAGCTTGGAGAGAGTGCTCTTGCCTATAATACGTTGCTCACTTCCTTGTCGCATGCAATTTCAATGGAGACTGCCCTTAGAACATTTAATTCTTTGCTGTCATCGCAACTGGAGTTAGAGATGATTACAAAGTTGGCTGTTGATTATATGTTACAGTATATCGAATCTCCAGCAGGTTGTGTCGTTATAGAACGAGGTGGAGAATTTTTTATTCCCTACTCACGCGGTGTAAAAGATTCAGCACTTATTCTAGAGAATAATAATTTACTGCAACTATTTGATTCTAAAAAAGCACAAAGTGTCAGCATTGATTTCGGTATAAAAATCGATGGTCTGCTCGTGGATTTTTATCCGAGAGAAGTGTATGTTTCTCCTCTTCTTTATAAAGAAGTGCCTATCGGGATGATCATTATTGCTTCGAAAAATGTAATTGAAGATCATAAAAAACAGACTCTAGAGCTATTTTCGCAAAGTTTTGCAATCGCTTTGAATAACGCAATGACCTATGACCAACTACAGAGATTGGCGGCAAATGATCCGCTAACCGGATTATACAATAGAAGGTTTGGGATGAGTCGATTCTCGGAAGAATTTATGCGTTCAATACGGACGCATACGCCAATAGGATTGCTCATTTTTGATATTGATCATTTCAAGAGGGTGAATGATACTTATGGTCATACAATTGGTGATCGTGTGTTAATCAATTTAGCAAAAATCAGCAGTATGGCGGCTAGGAAAGGTGATATAATTATTCGGCACGGAGGCGAAGAATTCATGATTGTCCTTCCGGGAGCCGATAAAAAAGATTGTCTCTACATAGCGGAACGGTTACGACACATGGTAGAAGAGAGTTTGGTTCAAGTTGGCGATACGCAAGTACGAGTTACCATAAGTATTGGGGTTGTGTCGTATCCGGAATACTCCTGTGAGAATGAGCTGGAGTTAATTAAAGTTGCAGATCAGGCACTGTACACAGCGAAGGATAAAGGACGAAACCTGGTAGTAAGCTATTAGAATTTTCCTGCACGAAAATCCTGCAGCAATGTGCCGTACAACGGTTTTTACCGACAACGGTATTGACCAAATAAGTACAATAGTGTAGGTTTTCTTCTGTTAGTTCGCGGCAGTGGTGGAATTTGGTAGACACGCTAGCTTGAGGTGCTAGTGGGCGAGAGCTTGTGCTGGTTCAAGTCCAGTCTGCCGCAACTATAGCAACCCTTGTTATGCTCAGGCATGGTGAGGGTTCTTTCTTTTTAGTAGTATTTCTCTATCACAATGTAAACAAAGATTATTGTGACAACAACGAGTTCCACCACATGTAGGACAAGTCCACGTCTCTTGCTGATCAGCTAAGAATCTATCCATTCCCTGCTCTTGGATATAGTTGAGGTTCTCAATCATGCTCATGTGATATTTGGTGCGGTAACGTTTATCCAACGATTTTAGTCGTTTGCAGGGAAATAAAACACACTCATAACAAAAACGAACCTTTCCTTCTCCTAGCAAATTGCAAGCAGCCTTCATATGTACGCAATTTTGCCCTCGTGGAATACAGCCAGGGCAGTATTTCCTATGAAATCCCAGAGTATTTAAATCAAGTTCTTTGAATTGATAAGCAGAGCACAAAGAACAATTCATGCCACAAGGAGCAATAAGATCTTCATTCATGAAGTATCCCTCCTACATTCATTCAGTATATCACATGGTGGAATCAGTTCATAATACAGTGTATATCATTTCAATCTGGATTATATAGTTTTTCCATCCAGAGGAACTAAGCACTACCGTATCATGAGATTTTCAAACTGATCGAGCAGATGAGAGAATGTAGTCAAAGCCTTTCTCACCGGTTCTGGGGACGTCATATCTACTCCTGCAAGTTTAAGTGAATCAATCGGATAACGGGATCCCCCTGATTGTAAAAATTGCAGGTATGCTGCGGTGTCCTTCTCAGATCCGTTCATTACCTTGTTAGCTAGTGTAATAGATGCACTCAAACCCGTAGCATATTTATATACATAGAATGCACGATAAAAGTGTGGTATGCGCAATCCCTCTAAATCGCTCATCGGGAATAGTTTTACATTGGATCCAAAATAGGTGGTAAGTAATTTTCTGTATAGACCTCTTAGTGAATCGATAGTAACAGGTTCTCCAGCTTCTACCTGTTGGTGAACAAGATGTTCATATTCAGCAAACATGGTTTGACGATACAACGTAGCAACTATATCATCTATCTGTTTCCCTAAAATGTAAGCCGCCATCTCTTGGTTTTTAGCTTGTTTAAGAAGATAGTCTGCAACCAGTTGTTCATTAAACGTAGAAGCGACCTCTGCTTCGAAAATTGTGTAATCATATGAGGGGAAAGGATTGTTTTTTGCACTATAGTAGGAGTGCATTGAGTGCCCACCTTCATGAGCAAGCGTAAACACATCCCGTAATACATCCTCTTTATAATTCATGAGAATATAGGGAAGCCCCGAATAGATTCCTGAAGAGAAGGCTCCGGAGCGTTTCCCAGTATTTTCATATTTATCGACCCATCGAGCAGTTGTAAGACCTGTACGAAGAGTTTCAACATATTCACTACCGAGAGGAGCAAGAGCTTGGGTAATCACGTCTACCGCTTCATTGTAGGTGTGGCGAACTGTTACACCGGAAACGAGGGGTACGTACATGTCGTAATGGGTTAGTACATCAAGTTGTAATAATTTTCTACGTATTTCATAATAGCGATGCAGCTGCGGAAGTGTTTCATGAACAGCAGAAATGAGATTATCATACACAGTATGATCAACATTGTCTGGGAAAAGAAACAGGGAACGTGAATCTCTATAATTTCGAACTTTAGCACGAAACAAATCCTGTTTTATGCTTGCATCGTAGAGAGAGGCGAGAGTATTTTTGTGAGCATCGAAGACAGAATAAAACTTTTTATACGTACTTTCTCTAATTTTTCGGTCATGATGCTGCATAAGATATCCATAGGTGCTCTGTGTAAGCGGAATTGAGCCATCTTGGGTCTGTATTTTCCCAAATACAAAGTCCACATTGGTTAATGTGTTAAACACATCCTGCGATTTTCCACCCACTTCACTTTGCAATGCAAGAATTTTTTCTTCCTCAGAAGAGAGAATATGTGGTCTAAATCGGAGCATTTTTTCGATCATTACCTTGTAATCAGCGAATTTGGGTAAAGATATCCAGCTGTGAATTGTTTCATCATCAATTGCAATAATTTCCGGTTCGATGTAGCTAGTTGAAGCTGCGAATTTCGTCATTATCTGTTGAGCCAAGCTTTGTCTTCGTTGATTAACTGAATCACTACCGTCTGCAGCGTAGTGTAAAAATGCATACTGCATAATTTTTTCTGCTCGTTTACCCATTTCTGATAACCATGTAAGAACTTCATGAAGTGATTCATGACTTTCGCCAATTGTCCCTCGGAATTTTTCTGCGTCTTCAATACTATTTTGCAATGTTTTACAATCTGACTCCCACGCTGCATCATTCTGATAGAGTGCAGTCAAATCCCAAGTATCTTCAGTTGGAACGTCGCTGCGATGAACAATTTGTTGTGTTTTATTATTAACAGACATGAAATACCTCCGAGTGTTCAATTTGCTGTATCATCCCCAATATGCGCTTCGCGGCAAGGCTGCGATGACTTATACTGTTTTTCTCTTGCTGAGATAGTTCTGCCATGGTTTTCCCGGTTTCCCCCACAAGAAAAATTGGGTCATAACCAAATCCACCATCGCCATAGGGATGTTTAGCGATATAGCCTTCGACTGTTTCTTGGACAATATATTTTTTGTGAGAAGAGAGAACAAGTGCAATAGCACATACAAAACGTGCGGTACGTTTAATCTCTGGAACGTTACTCAACTGACTAAGG
>Ga0334901_1003656_pt1 | contig 11258 bp, 8 predicted proteins | sample GraSluR3_MG_3_FD_207216 | JGI IMG/M metagenome (GOLD analysis project Ga0334901, IMG submission 207216) | Sludge microbial communities from methane-producing bioreactor in Wageningen University, Netherlands - Granular Sludge_15_08-R3 | ecosystem: Engineered > Bioreactor > Anaerobic > Unclassified...
CTCGATTACGCAAAAGTTATTTTACCCAAAGTCAGCTTCAGTAAAAAATTGTTCAGAAAAGAACTGACAAAGTGTATTCAGTGGGTCGAACCTGCGGAGGTTCAGGAATTGCACGACTGGTGCTATCAAAATTTTAAAGATAAGTATCCCGATGTTTTGGAGGAGGTTTTCTCCAGTGTCGCGGCGTAGTAAAAAATCGGGGGTGTATTGAAAAATGCACCCCATTTTTCTGTCAAAAATTCAAAATTATCAACAACCCGTTCCATTTTTCACACCAACAACATCACTTCCTTCTATTTACCTGTTTTGGGCTGAATCCTGCATTTTCCTGCATTTAACCTTCCCTTCATTGATTTTTTTCTTTCGCTGTCATCATAAACCATAAGTTTGGGCTAAAAGCCAGGAATCCAACGAACAATTTTGTTTTGCTCCTGGTGTTGGCACAGATGAATTTTTCGGGGAAAGATTGAATAAGGAATTCGAAGTAAAAACACAGCAATTTTCATAGAAATAGTTAAACAGCATTAAAAAATTGCAACGTGTTGAGTTACCGAAGGGTAAATTACAAAAGCTCCTGTTTCCCCGGCAGGGGCTTTTTATTTGGCTCGAGGATTTATTCCTGAAGAAATAACAAAAAAAATTAACTTTTATGAAAAAACTACTTTTAATCGGTCTGGTTTTGTGTATTGCGGTTTTTTCCGTAAATGCGCAAATACAGCAAGTTACCGGGAAGGTTACCTCCAAAGACGATGGTGCACCTATCCCCGGAGTTTCGGTAGTTGTAAGCGGCACATCTACCGGCACAATTACCGATATCGACGGAAACTTCACACTTAGGGTTCCTGAAAACGAAACACTACTTTTTTCTTTTGTCGGACTGAAAACAGTGGAGGTTCCGGTAACATCGGCCACGGTTTACAATGTGGTAATGGAGCAGGAAATTATAGGAATGGATGAGGTAATGGTGGTAGCTTATGGCGTGGCCAAAAAGGAATCGTTTACCGGTTCGGCAGGAGTGATTGACAACGAAGTGCTGCAAAAACGGCCTGTGGCCAATATTTCAAAAGCGCTGGAAGGTCAGGTTGCCGGTGTTCAAACTACTTCGGGTACCGGCCAGCCCGGTGAAGGCGCCGATATTATTATTCGCGGCTTCGGATCCATCAACTCCTCCAACAGTCCGTTGTATGTTGTTGACGGAGTTCCCTACGACGGGAACCTGAACTCCATCAACCCGGGCGACATCGAGGCGATGACCATTCTGAAAGATGCCTCGGCAGGTGCTTTGTACGGGTCGCGGGGCGCCAACGGAGTGGTGGTAATTACTACCAAAAAAGGAAAAACTGAACAACTTTCGGTGGAACTTAAGGCTTCATACGGAATTGCCAATCGCGCAATAAAACCTTACAAAACACTGAATGCTGCGGATTTTATCGAAGCATCATTTCAGGGTTATAAAAACGAATTGATATACAGGGATGGTGTTCATCCTGATTTGGCCGGGCAAATGGCCGTTGAAGCCATGAAGGGGAGCACCGGAATTTTCGGGGCCAACGAAATGTACAATCCGTACAACATGTCTGTTTCCGAGTTGATAGACCCGGTTACCGGAAGAGTAAATGCTTCGGCTAAGTTGTTGTACGAAACCGACTGGCTGGGAGAAATCACCAACGAAAATGCGCCCCGACAGGAGTATCAACTCTATTTTAACGGGGGAAGCGAGAATTCAAAAATTTTCGCGTCGCTGGCTTACCTCAACGAGGATGGGTTGCTTGAAACAACAAGTTTTGAGCGTATTTCCGGTAGAATCGGTGCTGAAATCACACCTAATGAGTGGTTAAATTACGGCGGAAATGTCAATTTTTCGAAAACAGAAAGTTCCTATTTGGAGTGGGGCGGTACTTCGGCTTTTTCAAATGTCTGGTATTCAGCCCAGTTTATGTCACCCATTTATCCCATCTATGTGCAGGATGAGCAGGGAAAACCCGTGCTCTCGGAAACCGGCGAAAAGCAGTTTGATTACGGCTTAACCCGACCGGCCGGGGCTGTTCCGAATTTCAACCCGGTGGCCACATTGTATGAGGACGACTATTTCACTACGGCTGATAATTTATCCGGAAGGTTTCATCTCGATATTCTGGGAAAAGGTATCGGCAATGCCGTCGATGGGCTGTCGTTAAACGCAAACATCGGGTTCGATTACATCAACAGAAGCCGGACGCAGTACAATAATCCGGAATTTGGCGACGGCGCGTCGGTAAGCGGTCGGCTGAACATTTTGCATAACCGCAACCTTTCCTATACGGTGAACCAACTGCTCCGGTATGAAAAAACATTTGGCGATCACACCATTAACCTGCTGGCCGGGCATGAGTTTTATAAACTTTTGATCAACGAGATGGAAGGTGAGCGGACGGGATTTCCCTATTCGGGTATAAAAGAACAGGCGCCCGGTTCCACAACCACACTGCTCACTTCTTTTGAAGACAATTACGCCATCGAATCGGTATTGAGCAATTTAACCTACGATTACCTCGGCCGTTATTATTTGTCGGCGAGCTTCCGTACCGACGGTTCTTCCCGTTTTCACAAAGACTTCCGCTGGGGACAGTTCTGGTCGGTGGGCGCTTCGTGGAGGGTTAGCGAAGAACGTTTTCTCGACGGTGCTGACTTTATCGATAACCTGAAATTTCGCGTCAGTTACGGCAAACAGGGCAACGACCGGATTGGAACCTATTACGGATGGCAGTCGCTCTACGATTTAGACTGGGCAAACTCAAACCTGAACGGCGCCCTGCTCAGTTCACTGGAAAACACATCGATTAAATGGGAAGAAAACAACAATTTTACCATTGGAGTGGATGCAACATTCTGGCGAAAACTGGATTTTACTTTCGAATACTACCAGCGGCGAACGGTGGACATGCTCATGGAAAAACCCATGGCTACTTCGCTTGGTTTCGATAGTTACTGGGCCAATGTAGGCGAAATGCTGAACACTGGTTTTGAATGGAACGCCAATCTGAATATTTTCAGAACAAATAACTTTGTATGGAATGCCAGCCTGAACCTCACCACTTTAAAAAATGAAATTGTTGAACTGGACGGGGAAACCGACCAGATTGTTGACGGTAACCGGATACAGCGCAAAGGCGAAGCCATCAACTCATTTTTCCTGGCGCGGTCGGCTGGCGTGGATATTGCCACCGGAGCCCCGCTTTACTGGGTATTCGACCGCGATGAAAACGGAAATCCGGGGGAGCCGTATATTTCAGACGATTACCAGAAAGCCACACAAAGCAAGGTAATTGCCGGCGACCGTATTCCCGATTTTTACGGAGCGGCAGGAAGTGATTTTATTCTGTTTAAAAACTTCGACTTATCGTTTATGACCACCTTTTCAATAGGTGGTAAAATAATGGACGGTGTTTACAACGGATTGCTGAATCCTACCTACATCGGTACAAACTATGCTGCAAATATTGAAAGAGCATGGCGCGCGCCAGGCGATGTTACCGATATTCCCAGAATTCAAAACGGAACCGCTTTTGCACGGCCGTTTACCGACAGCCAGCTTATCGATGCTTCCTACTTTGCCGTTAAAAATGTCACGTTTGGCTATACCCTGCCCTCCACTCTTCTGAGAAACATTGGTATTGAGAGGTTCAGGGCTTATGTTTCGCTCGATAACGTGGCGCTTTTTTCACACCTGGATGGAATGAACCCGCAACATAATTTTACGGGTGGTACCAACTTCGTTTACACGCCGGTTGGCACAAGCCTGCTGGGAATTGAATTAAAATTTTAAAACTTTTTGAGTATGAAATTCAGTAAAATACTTTTAATAGTCGTTTTGGCAGCAGGACTTGCCTCCTGCCTCGATGAACTGGACACCAATCCGACACAAAGCACTTCCGGAGATGTATTATTTTCGGATGTGAACAAAGCCAATGTTGCCCTGAACGGAATTTACAGGGCTTTTTACGAAGCTTCGAAATGGTCTGAAGGCTGGCCTGCCGAGGAATTTGCAGTTACGGCTTTTACTTTAACCTACGACCTGATGGGTGAAGACATGGTTCAGCATGAAGGCGGACATGGTTGGTTTTGGTACGATTACCGCTACAATGTTAAGTCGGATTATACCCACAAAGATGGCCGACCCTATTCAGTCTGGTATTTTTACTATACCCTTATTTCCAACGTCAATGCCATTATTGCTTCCGAAGAAGGCATGGAGGGAGCTCCTTCCGAAATCAGCAGCCTGATTGGACAGGCTTATGCATTGCGCGCGTATGCCTGTTTCAGCCTTGTGCGTTTTTACCAGCAAACCTACAAAGGGAATGAAAATGCGCCGGGTGTGCCCGTTTACACCGAACCTACAACAAACACCTCGGAGGGGAAATCACGAGGTACTGTTGCCGAAGTGTATGCGCAAATTGATGCCGATATGGAAGAAGCGCTCCGGCTGCTTGACCCGGAGGTAGCTGCGCCGCGAAATCATCCTTCGCATATCGACTATTATGTGGCCAACGGATTAAAAGCCAATATTGCACTGGAAAAAAATGAATGGGCAACTGCCGAAACAGCGGCAAAAACAGCAATGAGCGGCGGGACATCCATGCTCACAATGGACCAGTTGAACAAAGGTTTTGCCTTTAACGATGCAAATGCACAAACAGTACTCTGGGGATTCCGGATTATTGCAGACCAGGCAACCAGTTTCAATTCGTTTTTCTCCCACATGGATGCCAATACCGAATATTATGCGCAGGTCTCGCGGAAGTGCATCAGTTCATGGCTTTATAACCAGATGCCCGCCAGCGATGTGCGTAAAAACAACTGGTGGTACGGCCCACTTCAAAATGAATCGGAACTGGGACCCGAAGTCAGTTACAACCAGTTCAAATTTCGTTTTTCTGATGCGAATAATGCCCTGGGCGATTACATTCTGATGCGGCACGAAGAAATGATGCTCATTGCAGCAGAAGCCATGTGCATGCAGGAAAAATATGGCGAGGCCAAAACAATGCTTGAGGATCTGATGGCCGAACGTAATCCGGATTACAACATTTCGTCGCGAACCAACGCCAACACGCTAACAACCACCGACGCCAACGGACCGACAACCCCGGCAGGCGGGCCGGTTACCCTGCTCGACGAAATTATTTTACAGCGCAGAATAGAACTTTGGGGCGAAGTTGGCCGCATAATGGATATCAAACGACTGAAAACCGGTTTTACGCGCGACTTCGAAGGCAGCAATCATCCCGACAAACTGGTTACGCGAAATACCCTGGATCCGGAATATGCCGACTTTGTGATGGCCATTCCGCAATCGGAATTCGATGGAAATAAAAACATGGACGAAACGGCCGATCAAAATCCGTTTGCCGGCAATTAAACGTAAAAACAAACATCATGAAACATACATATTTAATACTCATTCTTTTTACAATAGCTCTTTTTTCCTGCGACCAGGAAAACATGGGTACTTTGTATGAACCTGAAGCGCCTTACGTGGCCTTCAGCTCTCCGGTGGTTTCCGGGAATATTTTGTCTGCCGAAAATGATTTTTCGGTGAGTGTGCAACTCGTTCGTTCGGGTTTAAGTGGCTCCGCTACTGCAGCAATTTCTTTGGAAATGAACGACAATATCGAGGGTGTTTTTGATTTGGAAAGCACTACGGTGACCTTTGAAGACGGAAAAGGTACTGCCTACGTAAAAATTGTTCCCCTGGTCGAACCCGGTCAAATCGACCCCACCAAAAACTATGTATTTAACCTCACGCTCACAGGTGATAATGTTTCGGAGTTTTACAACAAAACTTCCTACCGGGCATCGTTCAGCTATACGCCAATTGGAACAGGAACTTTTACCTCTGTATTTTTCGATGATGAGTGGACTGTGGATGTTGAAAAGCTGGAAGTCGGAAATCTGACATTGTACAAAGCAAAAGGACTTTACGAAACTGGCTACGACATTACCATAATTGCAGAAGGCGAAAATGTAACGGTTGAAGAGCAGGCAGCATGGTATTACGACGATGATTACGGCGATGTGTGGATTACCGGATCCGGCACATTGAGTGACAAAACAATAACTTTGTCGTTAACCCATTTTATCCCCGATGTGTATGCCTGGGATCCTGAAACAGAAATTTTAACACTACCATAAATAACGCAGACTTACCTGTTTTTAAATGGCCTTTCGGGGCCATTTTTTAGGTTTGCAGGTTAACACTTCATGGCTATTTGATTTTCAGTTGAATCATTTTTATCCGAAATTTTTTGTTGTACGAAAAATTTTAGGTCTGTTTCCCGGCGAGGGCGATAAACTTTTTCGCCAGGTTTTTCCGGGAAAATTTTTCGATTGCCGTAGAATCAATCTGAAGTTTTCCTTCAGAATATCGGTTGAAATAGTTTTCAAGCGCTGTTTTCATAGCGGCTGAGTCGTCAAAATCGATGGACACTCCGGCGTTTGTTTCGTTCAGAATTCCGGCAAAATCGGAATCAGCAGGACCGATAGCCAGAACAGGGCGTTTCAGCGCCATGTATTCGTACATTTTTCCGGGCAAAATACCACGGGCATTTGGCGCATCGTTTATCGGCAGCAGCAAAACCTGCGATCTGGCCAGCTCCTCCAATCCTTTTTTATGCGGAAGGTGTTCCGACTGAATCAGGTTTTCTTTTAATCCATTCTGTTCAATATCCTGAATGACAGAATCATCGGTCTGGCCAATCAGCCGGATACGAAGTTTTTCCCTGAACATTTTGTTCTCGCCGGCAAGCTTCCCGAGTACTTTCCAAAGTGTTGCGGGATTGCGGTCGCGGTTGAAAGCCCCGAAATGGGCGATGGAAAAACCGGTGCCGGAAGAAGTTTTCAGGTCTTCGAAATCTTCCGGGTCGAACCCGTTGTGAATAACTTCCACCTTTTTGCCGGGAATTTTACTCAAATCTTTGGCGCAGTTCGGGCTAACGGTTACCACGTGGTCAGCCGCTTCGAGCACTTTCAACTCCAGCTTCCGGTGTTTTTTATCAGCCCAACGGGTTAACCTCAGTTTTTCGTAAAAATCGATGTCGGTCCACGGGTCACGGAAGTCGGCAATCCACGGAATGTCAAAATGTTTTTTCAACCCGAGCGCAATCAGGTGCATGCTGTGCGGCGGACCGGTGGAAATAATCAGGTCAACCGGATTTTCCTTCAGGTATTTTGTCAGAAATTTAACCGAAGGTTTTATCCAGAATTTGCGCGGATCGGGAATCAGGAAGTTCCCCCGGATAAATACCGATAATTTACTTTTCCAGTTTCCCGCTGAGGCTTCCGAAATATAGCCTGCCTTGAACTTTTCACCCTTCTTTTTTCCGGTGAGCTTCCTGAACACTTCGTAAGGTTCCCAAATGGGCGTTTTTATAATTTCAGTTTCGGAGTGAACTTCGTCGGTTAAACTTTCGTCAACTACCGAAGCATCGGGGTTTTCGGGGGTATAAATAACCGGTTTCCAACCCAGTTCCGGCAGGTATTTCTGCATTTTCAGCCAGCGCATAACCCCGCCTCCTCCGCTGGGCGGCCAGTAATAGGTTATGATTAAAACTTTTTTCATTTTATCGCTGGAAATTGGGAAAAACTTTCTGTTCCAAAAAACCGCGAAGGAGGAGGCAGAGAAAAAAATAAAACTCTGCCTCTTTAATCCCTCGCGGAAAAATTTTACATTTTGATATTCATACCTTCATGCATTGCCACATCAGCTAAAAGTTTATCAGATGTGAGAAAAATGGCTATATTTTCTTTTATTTTTAAAGCTGACGCCAATTGAAGTGAATCCAAAGTTCGCAGTCCATCACTCCAGTATTTTGCAATTAAATTTCTTGCTAAATTTTTTAACTCCGGGTTTTGTGGAACAAACCTGAATTTTTCAGAATCCTTGTCAAATTTTTCAATAAGTTTTTTTGCGATATTCTTGTTGATTTCTCTTTTCCTGCATTTCTTCCATACTGCAGAACTAAATTCAATTGTTGTAATTTCAGAAAGGTATATCGCATTCACAGAACTTTTTCTAAAAAAATTCATCAATTCATCCGTACCCTCTTCCCAATGGTATAGTTTGAACAGTGCGGAAGTGTCAAAAAACAAGTTCATACCGCTTTTCGCCTTTCTTCGATTACCTCTTCAGAAAATGAAGTTTTACAATCTTTTAGTAATTTCTGCGTCTCTAAAAACGAGAAGTCAGAAAGCTTTAAACCTGTTTTTGCTTCTTCTTCAAAAGTAACAATTACTTTCACCGGCTTCGAAAATTTAACTGGTTTATCGAGTTTTAACCTGCCTTTGTAATATGTTCCTGTTAATGTTTGCATACCTGATTTTTTTCAGTTATAAAATTACAACTTTTCAAACAATTTCCGCATGCTCACCTTTTCACCGATAATTTTTCCCAGTTTGTCGATGGCCACGCGTTCCTGTTCCATGCTGTCGCGGTAACGGATGGTAACCGTGTTGTCCTGTGTGGTTTGATGATCGACTGTTACGCAGAACGGCGTTCCAATGGCATCCTGGCGGCGGTAGCGTTTGCCGATGGAGTCTTTTTCGTCGTACTGGCAGTTGAAGTCGAACTTCAGGTTGTCTATAATTTCCCGCGCTTTTTCAGGCAGACTGTCTTTCTTCACCAGCGGCAGAACAGCCAGTTTTACCGGGGCCAGCACCGGCGGGAGTTTCAACACCACGCGCGAATCTTTTTCCAGTTCTTCTTCACAATAAGCGGCCGAAATTACCTGCAGAAACATACGGTCAACGCCAATGGACGTTTCCACCACACAAGGCACATACGATTCGTTCAGTTCCGGGTCGAAATAGCGGATTTTTTTTCCCGAGTATTTTTCATGCTGAGCCAGGTCGAAATCGGTGCGGGAGTGAATGCCTTCCACCTCTTTAAAACCAAACGGAAACTTGTACTCCACATCCACGGCTGCATTGGCGTAGTGTGCCAGTTTTTCGTGCTCGTGGAAGCGGTAGTTTTCTTCACCGAACCCAAGCGCCTGGTGCCATTTCATACGAATGGTTTTCCATTTTTCAAACCAGTCGAGCTCGGTGCCGGGACGTACAAAAAACTGCATTTCCATTTGTTCGAACTCGCGCATACGGAAAATAAACTGACGGGCAACAATTTCGTTGCGAAAAGCTTTGCCAATTTGCGCAATGCCAAACGGAATTTTCATGCGCCCGCTTTTTTGCACGTTCAGGTAGTTTACAAAAATTCCCTGTGCTGTTTCCGGGCGCAGGAAAATCTTCATGGCGCCGTCGGCTGTGGAGCCCATTTCGGTAGAAAACATCAGGTTAAACTGGCGCACATCGGTCCAGTTGCGCGAGCCGGAAACCGGGCAAACAATCCCTTCGTCTTCAATGATTTGTTTGAGTTCCCCGAGATCGTTGCCATTCAATGCTTCCGCAAACCGACTGTGTAATTCGTCGTATTTTTGCCGGTTGGCCAGCACCCTTTGGTTGGTTTCACGGAATTGTTTTTCATCGAACGCTTCGCCAAACCGTTTTTGGGCTTTGGCAATTTCTTTATCGATTTTTGCTTCGTACTTGGCCAGTTGCTCTTCAATCAGTACATCGGCACGGTAACGTTTTTTTGAATCCTTGTTATCGATAAGCGGGTCGTTGAACGCATCTACGTGGCCGGAGGCCTTCCAGATGGTGGGGTGCATAAAAATAGCCGAATCGAGGCCAACCACGTTTTCGTGCAGCAAAACCATACTGTCCCACCAGTATTTTTTGATGTTGTTTTTCAGCTCCACGCCGTACTGCCCGTAGTCGTAAACCGCGCTCAGCCCGTCGTAAATTTCGCTCGACTGGAACACGTATCCGTATTCTTTACAGTGCGCTACCAGTTTTTTAAAAATGTCTTCCTGTGCCATTTATTTCGTTTTCAGATTGAATTAAGCGACAAAAATAGAATTAAATTGGATGTGGTGAAAAAGAGGGGAATCAAAAACAAATTTGGGAGTTCAGTCCACTTCTTCAAAATCAACATACTCTCCCTCGTCGCGGTTGCGAACGCTGTTGCCTTTCTGGTTGTACTCAATGGTAACATCTCCGTCCCTTTTTGCGGATCGCTGCTGTTGCCGCTGCTGCTCTTCCATTTTCTGTTTCATTTCTTTAATTTTATTTTCAAGAAATAAAGGCAGTACATAACGTGTAAAGAGCCTGATTGCGTAATATATAACGGCAATTATAATTAGAGTTCGCAGAAAATTCACAATATAAAGTGTTACAAAAAGATTCATTTTCCTGATAATTACTGCGTATCAAATAAAAAATTAATGCCAAATGACAAATTTAACTGTTTTGTTGCCATTGGCTGAATAATTCCCAAAATATTGTTGCTTGTAAAATAAATCTGAAGCCAATTGGTTGTATAACTGGCCCCAAGTCCCGGGAAAATGTTTTCTGTATTTAACAGGCTAAGGCTTCCGTAAAATGCAAATTTTGGATGTAGTGCAGCTGTTCCATATACAGAAAATAAGTTCAGCGGTTTTAACCTGTAGTGTTTAAATTGATTGTGAAAGCCGGCGGTAAATTTTTCTGAAAGCATGTATTTTCCTGCAACGCTGATTTTTACAGGCAGCGCGGTAAAAGTTCGCATCCGGGCTTTGTCAACTTCTATCACATACGAAACCGAATCACCGAAAGCAATAATCGCTTCACGCGGTTCACGGTAGTCATCTCCATCAGGGTCATAGGATTGGTAAAAGGTTCCGGGCCGGTAAGTTACAGGCCTGGTAAAACGCGCGTCCCAGGTTTTATGCCTGAACCCGATAATGCCTGCATCGGCCACACTGAATGAAATTTCTGAAAACTTATCGGGTTTGAAAAGTACTCCAACGTCGAGGGCAACACCAAGATTCCGGGGTTGAAAAAAGTAATCGCCCGACGAAAAATCAGCCCAGAATGAAGACGACTTATAAACCGAGTCGCGTACATGCCTCATGGGACCTGCCAGTTTAAAACTGCCTTCGGTTTTTAAAAACAGTTGTTCCGGGTTACGGTTTGTTTCAACCGAAAGATTTAAATCTTCTCCTGTAAAATGAAACTTTCCGAAAAGGATTTTCGGACGGATGCCCACGTTAAAACCTTTCCATAGCTGTTTCGAAACTCCGGTCGCCAGTTCACGGTAGTGGGTCAGGTATAACGTGGCATTTCCCATATTTTCATCCGACCCATAAAATTCCCGGGTACCGTCGCGAATAATCCGGACAATTTCCCGG
>Ga0334901_1003657_pt1 | contig 11250 bp, 5 predicted proteins | sample GraSluR3_MG_3_FD_207216 | JGI IMG/M metagenome (GOLD analysis project Ga0334901, IMG submission 207216) | Sludge microbial communities from methane-producing bioreactor in Wageningen University, Netherlands - Granular Sludge_15_08-R3 | ecosystem: Engineered > Bioreactor > Anaerobic > Unclassified...
TCTTTTAGTCCTGGTATATACATCATCAAGGTTTGAATTCCCTTTATGACTTTAGATGTTTCTAATTCAAGTTTATCTACTTGAGAATCAATAAACGCATTAGTCAAAAAACTTGCTTCGAAAGTATGTGGTAAAAAGCAAGAAAAAATTTCTTTTCTTTCATCGCTAGGTGCTTCGATGATTTCCTCTAATTTAGCCTTGCCTAACCATTCCTTTATAATTTCAAATACATTTTCACAATTTAAAAGATGATGGTAGACTCCATTAGCCCAATTAACTATTGAATTGCAAGCTTCTGTAGAATGGTATATCTCTTTGTAAATTATCTGAGTATAAACGTCTGTAAGTCCATCTATAGATCTCAGCTGATCTCTTTTAAGAAATGTGTGTGGTATTTGACTAATAAAACTACTATAATCAACCTGCAATGGTAGATTTACATATAGACAGTCCAGAAGATGATAAGATACTCGTCGAGTAAAAAGGAAGTAATCGTAAATATTCTTTCTAACTTTCTTATGATCTTTGCTAAAATGTAATTCTAAACAGAACTTTTTTACTAACAAAAGAAGTTTTATATCAGATTCTGACAGTTTTTCGTTTTTGCTCCATAATTCGAGTTTAACTAGTTTAAGTAATTTACTAAGAGAAACATAATCGATCTTATTTTTGCCATTCATTTTCACTTCTGCGAAATTACATAGCATGTCTTTAACTTCTTCATGTTCTATAAGATATCTAGTTATTCCTTTTTCAACAGCAAAAGTGCCTGGTACATGACCTAAGTTTGAGGATAATGCCAATAACTGCATTATATCTCTCCCGCTTAAGGTATGATTATCAATCTTTTTTTCACATGTTAGACCTTCAAGACGGGAAATAGTAAGTTGATTGATTAAATAAAGCATTGTCATCGTGTAATCCCATCGGGTATGATGCATTCCAATGAATACATCCTGAAGAACTCCTAAGTGATAGAGATTTTTTTGACGTTCAATTTCACTGTTTTCGGTTAATAATTGATAAAATTGTGCTGGATATTCTCCGAGTTCAATACTTACAGATCCTACTAATGGGATTGAATAACGTATTTTCATATCTTGATCCTATTTTTTTACATATGATATACTTACTAATTTCACCTACTAGTTATTCAACTTTAGTTGTATTGATTCATGTTTTATACACTATTGGCTTTACTGATGCGGTTCCAGACGAGACGGCAGACAGCACGATAGACATCTTTCCGTTCCTCTTCTGTCAGATCAAGAGCATCAAAGACTATTTTGTCTAATCCAGCTCTGTCTGGTAGTGGATTTGGTTCCTGTTCTTCAATTGGAACATCTGAATTAGGATCTATTCCACATTCATTAAAAATAGGTTTTATTGGTCGTCTTAAGAAATTTGAGAAATCTTGATTTTGTAGTGTTTTTAGTTCTTTTGGAATTAAAAAAGAACGAACATCATTTCCGCTAAATTTCAATCCACCACCACCTAGATTTGTCAAGCCGAAGAGCTCACGTTCAACAATAAAAAAGGTACTGTTGAGAAATAATACTGTAGAAACGACATCTAATGAGTCTTCCATTACAACTCGATAGAACTCCTTGCCAACAATATGGTCTGGATTATATAAGATAATATGATCTTGACCAAATGTTCTTGGAACGAGTATATTGGCCGTAAGTAAAGAATTCCCAGTGTTTTTTACACCATATTCAACAATCCCTTCATCTTTTTTTAATATCTCGATTTTTCTTGAATTCTTTATGGACTTTATGAATAGAACTTTCGGAAAATTAATCCCAGTATTATTGTCATGAACATAACCTATGATTTTTGACTTATCACCAAGCTTGTAAAAGTAATCAGAACTGTATCTTAGTAATCTGAAAAGAAAATCTGGTATACGAAGATATTTCCCTCCCCATTTATCACCTATATATTTTGTTTTGCTGGCTTTTAACTGTTCTTCGTCTTCCTGTTCCGTACCGGCATCTTTGAGTTCTTTGTTTAAAATAGGGTAAACACGAAAGAGTTCATTGGATACAATCTCTTGAGCATATTCGATCTGGAGCATATTCTCGGTAAATATTGCCTTTTCAAAGGGTACTTTGAAGGCGACAAATTTTATTAAATGATCGTCGGGAACATTTGTTCGATAATCAGCTATTGGAGCATGGATAATGGAGATGATAGTATTAATATCAGCCGATTCAAAGCTTCGTTTGGCGTGATTATCTATGATGATATCTACCGGGCACCTCTCCAAAAGAAATTCCTGTAGCCAGGCACCATAAGCGACATCGAGCCAGGAGTTGGAACAGATGAAGGTATGAATACCATGAGGATTGAGCAACCTCAAACTCCTGATATAAAAGTAGGTGTAGAGGTCGGATTGGGCATTGATCTTTCTATTTGAACCAAAGTGCTTCGGGAAGTCAATCCGAACCATCTCCTGCAAATATCTCTTATAATCGCTTTTATCTGAAATTTGCCCGGTAGGATCTTCTATGAGCTCTTTTCTGACATAAGGTGGATTACCAATAACGATATCGAAACCCTGTTTTTCAGCAAATATTTCAGCAAATTCGATACCCCAGACCAGAGGTTTACCTCCTGAATGAAGAGCCTGCTTCTGTTCTTCCAGATCAGCTATCTGTTCCCTGATCGTATTAGCTTTTTGCTCATAGAAATCGTTTTTTTGATCGATATATTCTGTCTCTTCTTCAAATAGGGTTGCTTCAGAATCGTGATCATTTTCTGAAAGTAGCCTCTTCAGACTCCCTTTTAGAGCCTTTATCTCTTCTTCAATGATTTCTTCATATATGTTTAGTTCTCTGACCTTCAGGTCATGCTCCTGGTGAGGACTCTTGTTATCATAGTAATCTCTTTTCAGGTTTTTAAGCTTAGTGATATTATCTTTGATAGTTTTCGTTAAGAACATAATCTGTCCAGATACCGGAAAGGTCTTGGATGCTACTCGTTGAACAAGTGAATCCCCTTCTCTGACTTTAAAATCGAGATTGGGCAGGATAGGTTCAGTGGAATCTTTCAGATCATCGGGAGCATCAACGAAAAGAGAAAGCCAGAGACGTAGCTGACAAACCCAGACTGCCCATTCTTTGACTTCCACTCCATATAGCGAGTACTTAATGATCTCCTTCTTTCTATCAAAGAGAGTTTTCCCATTAAGCTCATATCTTTTTCTCAGCGACTGTTCTACCTCGTCGAGAACCTGCATCATACCGACGAGAAAAGCACCTGAACCGACTGCAGGATCACAAATAGCGACATTCTGAAGTTTATCTAAAATCTCCTGTGCTTCTTTTTTTGAGAAACTACCCTCTTTCAAATCTTCGATATCTTCGCTTTCTTTAAAGAAGAGCTCATAGAGGTTTTCCACCCTGATCTTGCTTTCCAGATTCTTTTGCAGCCATTTAACCAAACTCAGACGGCACATAAGATCGACTTCTGTTCGGGGTGTATAAACCGCTCCATTGGCTTTGTTGACCAGTCGTTCAAAGATGATACCCAGGAACTCCGGATTTAATTGAAGATCCTCATCTTCGAGAGAATTTTCTTCGATAGTAAAGCTATGAGAGAAGAGGAACTCAAAGAATTCTTTGATGTCGCTATCTTTTATAATCCAGTCGTTATCGTCGAAACCGTGTTTTTCTCTGAAAAGTCCACCGTTCAGATAGGGAGCTTTTTGTAAGATACTTTCCATATCAGGAGAGAAATCGTTATTTCTGTAAGCTACTTTCGTGTATTGGGGGCTATTTAAAGCTTCAAAGAAAAGTGGTGTCAACCAGCGGAAATAGAATTCATCTCTTCCAAAAAGCCTCTCTTTGTAGTCTTGAAAGAAATCCAGCATAAATCTTTCATTATTGCCGAGCCATTTCTTTTTTTGAATAAAACCCAAAAAGATCGTTCTGATGGCAAAGAGCAGGATGAAATCGCGAGCTTTCTCAGTAGTTTCAATATCATTTACTTGCCTGGTATTTTCAACTATCTTCTGATAGATCTCGAAAAACTCGCGGTAGAACATGTCGGTTACTGCGGTAATCGAGAAAGCGCTTTTAATTTTTGAAAGGTCTTTGAATTCTACGTCTCCTATCTGTTTATAGAAGGTCTTATTGGTAAAATCAGAGCTTACGAAATAGGTGAATCGGCGAAAATTGCTCCATATCCTGCGTGTACCGATAGATTCAGGATAGATAAGCGAAAAACGGAAGTTACCGAAACGATCATAGTAGATAAAAATTCCTGCCGATATGAATTTACCTTTCAGGATTTTCTTTGCTTTCTCGTACTGGGCTCTCTTTCCGGAGCGATCTGTAAGTTGTCTATTAACTTGAAAGCTGAATATTGTTATACTGTCTTTATTAGAGAAGTTAATCTCACCAAGCTTTAATCCTTCGGAAAAATCCTCGTCATTGTAATAGGAATAATCATCCATTGTTTCAGTATAATTGGTTGTTTTCCTGCGGAAGAATAGGTTAAACTTCTCTACTGAAAACTCATCTACTATTGATTCGAGTACATTTCTTGCTTCGTTCATAATTTTCTGTTCTCTATTGATATTATTATTTCCTGTGGATTGTCTTTCAAGCGTTCTAGTTCTCTGATTAAGTAATTCTCTCCGATCTCTCTCATCAGTTCTTTTATTTCTTCCGGACGATCTTCCTTGAAGTTCATTATACGACGCAGGGTATAATCGGGCAAAGTGCCGTATGATTGAATATCTTCCCTGAGTGTTCTCAAAAATCCTGAATAGGGCATTATCAGCGGTTTAAGATTCTGGATAAGATAGTTGAGGTTGTTGAGGGCTTTCATCTCGACACTCTGTTCGCTGGTGGGGTTAGTGTGGAGAACCCTGAAGCTCTTGATCGCTTCATAGGTATGCCAGAACTGATCAGTATTCCAGTTAAGTTTCTCCTCGTCCGGCCTACATCTTATGAGATCGATAATATCTTCCAGGGAGGTCTGGTCTGGTTGTGTTTTCCCTTTGGCAGTTGTCTGTGCCCTGCCGACATAGAGCCGGTCTTTTTTGAAAAAGACAAAAAGTTCGCTCTTCTCACCTTTTTTGGCAACTTTTATTCGAGGTGGGAAATCCCGGAAACTATCTATCAGATCGGGATGCTCCTGCTTGATTTTCAAGAACTCGTTCAGAACCTTCGTGTAAAAACTCTCTTCATCCAGTTCGTCAGGATTTTTCTGTATTCTATTGTAAAGCCCTGCGGGACTCGGTTCCTCGTCAATATCAAAGATCTTGGAATCTTCACCGAGGGCAGTGTGGATCAAGAACATTTTATTGGCAGCAATTTCGCGGGATTTTACAAGTACCGAACCTTTCTCAGTGGGGAAGAAATTTACGATGTAAAGTGCATCGAAGACTTTTTTACTGATACGATTGATCCTTCCGAGCCTCTGAATTACCCGGACAGGGTTCCAGGGTATATCATAATTGATCACCATACCGGCTCGATTGAGGTTAAAACCTTCTGAAATCCTGTCTGAAGAGAGGAGTATATCAAAGTCATCCTCCTGCTCCTGGTTGGATGCATCGAAGTTTCTGTTGATCTGTTTTAGTTTGGATGCACTAAGGTCGCCGGAAACAACCAGTAACCGATCTTTGTAATGTTCTTTCAGCGATTTTTCCAGATATTTGACTGTATCAACATACTCGGAAAAGATGATTATCTTGCGGTATGGTTCTCCCACTTTCGGTTTTTTATCAAACTCTGATCTGATGTGTGATAACAGGCAGGCTGTCTTGGGATCGTTTGCTACCAGATCGAGTTTTTTGAGTTCTTTCAGTATCCTGTCAAAGAGTTGCAGGTCGGATTTGATATCGGCAATAAACTGCTCTTTCTGCTTGAAGTTCTTTATCTTATATCTTTTATGATTCTTGGGATATTTATCCTGAAGAATCTTCTCTTCATATTCCGTGAGATAATGTTCGATCCTGTCGAGATCCATCTCGTAAATCTTTTCGAGTAGAGAGCGGTCAAGGATGAATTCACCGGTCTTCTCTATAAATTTGAGGCAATTCCCGTTAATCCTCCGGAAATTTATAATACTCTGCCGGAAAGATCCAAAGGAACTCTCGAATCGTTTGACGATCAATCTTCTCATGAAATCGAACAGGTTAGTCTGCTGGATGTACTGACGGTTGTCATCCATGCTCATCTTTGTCTGTGAAGTTTCGACCAGATCTCGCGAAGTTTTTAGCAGTCCTTTTTCATAGACAAAGGGGCGATAAATAGCACCTTTGAATTGACCTCCGTCTTTAGGCTCAGAGAAATAGTATCCGATGATCTGGTCATAGAACTCAGATTGATTTGGGGTTAACTCAAAATACCATTCCAGAGGGTCCATAACTCTAGAGAGTTGAGTGACCTCTTTTTTGTAGTTGGGATTATAGAGAAGATCGAGACGGTTTCTACGGATAGTAACAGGTTCTATAACATTTCGGATCTGACGGGCAAGGTAGTGGCTCCGCTCCGCAACTCTGGATAGATCGATCCTCTCTTCCTGAAAAAGTGCTTTATAGAGATTCTGCGCCTTTTTTCTTTTATCATAATCTACAGAATTATGGTTCTTTTTTATAAAACCGAGACGATCGAATATACCCTTGAAAGCCCTGAACTGGTCGATAAGATTACTATGTAGAGTTATGGTAGATTTCTTGGGCACAATGAAAAGACTCAGCAGGGCAAGAATATCGGCAGGCCTGTTGTTGAATGGGGTAGCGGTAAGTAAAATGACCTGTTTTGCCCGGCAGATCGATTTCATCTTATCATAAAAGATTGTGTCTTCATTTCTGAATCGATGAGCCTCATCTATTATTACCACCTCGATATCATCTGTACGATTAACAAATTTCAGGGTTTCTTCGAGATCACCAACAGAACGAACCTCCCAGTCATGAAGACCGAACTCTTCGAGGTATTTCTTCCAACCGCTATTCTTGTTCCTGTCGCCTATCAATCCCGGCGGGCAGATAACTATCCCCCGTTTTCTGAGTTGTTTGGCTATTGCACAGGCGATTATGGTCTTTCCCAGACCGACAACATCAGCAACAATAACTCCGTTATGCTTTTCGATGATGGAGAGTCCCTGACTCACGGCATCGAGCTGATAGCGGTATGGAGTATAGCCATTCTTTTCAAGAAGATCGATTAGAGCGGTGCCGACCTCTTTCTGATCTTGATACAGATCGAGGTAAGTCTTTAGAACCAGAGCAAAAGCTTCAAAAGGGGTTACTTCTTTTACGAGAGTCTGCTGCTCGATCAGGACTATCAGTTTCTTCTTAAGATCAGCAAAATCGGTAATCTTAACAGCTTCCGCCCATAGAGAATCAAAATACTCCTCTGCTTCCGGAAAACCGTAATCACCTATCTCGACATTGAACTCATTCTGGGTGGTTATACCTGATCTGGTAAGATTGCTGCTGCCGGTAATGAACAATTCTCTCTTGGTAATCTGAGTTTCATCCATCTTGAAGAGATAGAGTTTAGCATGGTTAGGTTTGTAGGTCTTGCGTATTATGAGTTTTTCCTGTTCAATCAGTTCGACAAAGAACCTGACCTGTGAATAGAAATCCTGTGTATCGAAGAATTCTGTATTGATAGACTTCTTTATAGAGGCAAAAAAGTCATAGGTCTTTTCATTATCAGATTTTTTCCCCTCCGCTGCATATTCGATCAGGCCGAAATTAGTGCGATCTACTTCCAGGCCTACTAAAATCTTGATAACAGTATCGGGATTTTTCTTCAACCCTTCATAAAGTTCTCTTATGCCGGAAAAGTAGAAAAAGCCGACTAAAAATTTTAACTCCTTGCTGTTGCGGATCAGCTCGATCAAGCGACCCTTGAGATCTTTTTCCGATTCATTGGTAATGAAATTTTTCAATCTAACTCCTGGATTATCTCTTCGCTTTGCATTATGCTTTAGTCCAATTTCTTTAAAGCCATGGTATCATATAAAACAGGTCTTATTATAACCATTTCAATCACAATTCGTGCACTGTTTCAGTGCATGTTTTGAAAACGTGCACAATTTTTCTGGATTTCAGTGCATGTTTCGATTTCGAATACTCGTGTCCAGGAAATGGACACATAATAGAATCGTGTCCAATAATCTGTTTTTTTTGGACATGTTTTGAGAAACAATGGTCGAGCAGATTGAATAATTCGGCGGTTAAATATTCTGTAGTCAGCAAATACTTCAGACCTCCCATAGCTAATTCATTAGTCATTATAATACCCGACGTTACATCGTTGTTTTTACAACGAAATGGAGGGATATGCAAGGCTTTTATTATTTCATATTCCGTCGTATATTTTCGCCCGTTAATTCTTGGGGAACAAGGAAGTGTGTTTATCCTGAATTTGTCAACATATAAAAAGGCAGGGGTGAAAAAAACAAGGGAAATTTAGAGACTATAAGGGAGAAGAGAGGTTGAAAATTGATATAACAGTAGTGAAAAGCTCTGTTGATGAGGGTTTGAAGGATGTGGTATGAAATTTTTGGGGAAGTAGGAGTATTTTTGTGATGCAGGATTAGTAGAGGGGGAGAGAAGGAAGGTGATGGGGTAACTAAGTAACGGGGTGACGGGAGAAAAAACCAAAGGAAGCAAAGCAAGGAGAAGAAGGTTGAGAAGGTTGAGAGAGTTGAGAAGTTGAGAAAAACCGGAGGGAGCAGAGCAAGCTGCCATGATTAGTGACCAGTTACGAGTTACGAGTTAAGAGAAAAAACCGGAGGAAGCAAAAGCAAGCTTCCGGGGATGGAGCAAGGGGGGGGGTAGCGTGGTTAGAAAGGGTGAATAATAGAGGATAAAGTTAGTTCACAGAAAATGAATGTTCATTTTATGTGAAAATGCTTGACAAAATTAATGGGAGGAGAATGATTGGCTCATGAAAATTACTAATAGGGTGAAATTGAAAGAAAAGATTATGAAGCATGGCGAGCTGAGGAGTTCGGTAGAGACCTGGGTGACTGTCGTAGAGGCAGCATCATGGAAGCGAGCTGAAGATGTGAGGGAAATTTATCCGAGAGCTGAGGAGGTAAAGCGGAACCACTGGCGATTCGATTTGAATCGAGGTGGTTTCAAGTTGAACAGCCTGATCAATTACGATGTAGGAGCGGTAGCAGTTTTGGGCATCTGTGACGATGAAGAGAAGAGGCGGAATTCAGGAGCGGTAATGAGTAATCAGGAGGTTAAATGAGCTACAAACTGAAGGTCATCAGGGATGACAGGGAATACAGACGGGCACTGACGCGGCAGAGGGAGCTTATGGAGAGTGAACCGAAGCGGGGTAGTGACGATCTGCGAAGACTGGAAGTCCTGACTGTCCTGATCGAGAGATACGAGAAGGAGCGGTTCGAGATCGGGGATCCGGACCCGATCGAGGCAATCCGGGTCAGGATGGAGGACAAGGGGCTGAAGCAGAGAGATCTGGCCACCCTGTTAGGCAGCCCGGTCATAGCATCGGAGATATTGAACAAGAAGAGGAATCTGTCCCTGTCGATGATCAGACTGTTAAGCGAGCATCTCGATATCCCTGAGAAAGTTTTTTTTAACTACTTACCGAAACAGGTAGAGAAAAAGAGAGAAATATTGAGCAGAACTTTGATCAATGAACTGCTGCAGAGAGGATGGATCGCAGAGGATCTTGTTCCGACGGGTAAGTTGAGCAGTGAATTGCTGAGCAAGCTCTTTCCGAAGAAGAGGTTTTTCGATTATGTGTTCGGAGCGGCTAATAATGCCTGTTTCCGGAGCCAGTTACGGAAGAATGCCACACTCAGTCCACTCGCGATGAAGATCTGGCAGTATAAGGTGCTGGAACGGGCAGCTGAGCAAAAAGCAGGAACGTTCGAGCGGAGAAAGGTCTCTGCCGGTAAATTGCAGAAACTGTCCAGAATGAGTGCCGAACCGGAAGGCTTGAAGAGAGTGAAAGGCTTCCTGGCGGAGATGGGGATAATTCTCGTCATCTTACCCCATCTCAAGAAGACCCATATCGATGGAGCGGCGATCCTGATGCCGGGAACCAGAAGGCCGGTTATTGCTCTGACGCTTCGTTATGACCGGGTGGATCATTTCTGGTTTTCCCTCTTCCACGAACTGGGGCATATCCTTAAACATCTGGGAGCGAAGAGGAAGTTCATATTAGACGACCTGGAGATACTGGATTGTGAGACGAAGGAAGAGCGGGAAGCAAACCGGTTCGCCTGCGATACGCTCATACCGGCGGAAGAGTGGCGGGACTTCTTCAGTGAGGGTGATTACTCTCCCGTCAGTGTGCAGAGATTTGCCCGAAAGATCGGAATCAACCCTGCTATCGTGGCAGGGAGGGTAAGGTATGAGACCAATAACTACCGGATACTGTCTCAGAATGTGGGATACGATCTGGTAAGGAAAGCATTTTTTCAGGAATACTACCGATGAGCGAGGAGAAGAACATGCTGAGAAAGAGATCAGTTATCAAGTAAGGGGTAGTTTAGAGAAGTGAACTGCCATAATCGTTAACCGGGCTTTCCTGTGTGCAGGAGGGCTGCAGACAAGAACTCCTGGAGGAGAGATGGTAATTGTAACATTGATCGTAACCGAGGAAGAGGAGGTAGAAGTTAGCACCAGCGAGGGAGTCGAGCTGAACTACAAGTTTTCGAAAGGTTTCTGGTACATAAGCGAAATCGTGAGTCATCCCGATACAGAGATACCGACAGTGACACTGGCAACTGATAAAGGTTCATTTATCAACCAGGATAAGCAAGGCCAGATCTTTGATTTCTCAGAGTTAAGTAACATGAGGAGTGAAGGATCCGGCATCGTAAGGGAAGAAACAGGAGTAGAGCTTTGTGACCGGAAGGGAGTAAGAGAATGTCAGAGAGAATTGAACCGCCTGAACGATAAGATCGCAGCATTGATCAACAGCGAATATGCCGACCCGGCACTGCTTCAGAGACTGGAGAGGGAGAAAGAGTTTCTTCTACAGTATCTGAAAGAGGTGTATAACCCTTATCTGAAGAGGATAAGGCTGACGAGAACTGAAGCAGACCGGATCTGTCACGCTGTAGATATGGCAGTAAGAAGGTCGATCGGGTTGATAGAGAAGGATAACAGGTTCATCGCCGCCACTCTGCAGGCAAGGATCAGTATCAATAGATATGCAGTTTACAGGAGTGAATCTGATCTGAATATAGAGATCATAGCGGTGAAGAGAAGGAGGGGGGTGAAGCAAG
>Ga0334901_1003659_pt1 | contig 11246 bp, 9 predicted proteins | sample GraSluR3_MG_3_FD_207216 | JGI IMG/M metagenome (GOLD analysis project Ga0334901, IMG submission 207216) | Sludge microbial communities from methane-producing bioreactor in Wageningen University, Netherlands - Granular Sludge_15_08-R3 | ecosystem: Engineered > Bioreactor > Anaerobic > Unclassified...
CGGCGGTTGTCGATATCAGGAATTTGAGTGGCGGTAAATGCCACCACCTCGTAATCGTTGTTGTTCCTGAAAAATGTATTGAAATTGTGAAAATCGCGCCCTGCGGCGCCCATGATAATTACTTTTTGTCTTGCCATAGGTCTGCTATTAAAATTCCCGAAAAAGTAGCGGTTTAAATGTTGAAAAAACAGGATAAATCTCACCCTCTCTCTGTTTTCATGCCGGGAACCTGAAAAAACGTATAAAACAACAACAAGTCCCGAACAAACAGCCTGGATATTTAAAACAATTACCTTAATTTGGCGTTTTGTTCAAAAATTATACACGTGAATTTTCTGGCGCATTTATACCTGTCGGGCGATGATGAAAAACTGATAACCGGTAATTTTATCGGAGATTATGTAAAAGGAAACAATTTTCTGAAATATCCCGGCAAAATAAGGGAGGGAATTGTTCTGCACCGGAGAATTGATTCCTTTACAGACGCGCATAAATTGTTCAGGGAAGTTAAAAAACTTTACCGGGATGAATTCAGACTGTATTCCGGCGTAGTTACCGACCTGATTTTTGACCATTTTCTGGCATCCGGTTGGGAAAATTATCATCTGCTAACCTTGCGCAGGTTTGCCCGGAAAATGCATGCCGTGCTGCTCTCCAACATCATTTACCTTCCGGCGCGTGTGCAGGGATTTCTGCCAATTCTTATTAAAAACCGCAGACTGGAATCGTATGCCCGGTTAGATGGGATACAACAATCGCTCGAAATTATGAGCCGCTATACTTCTTTACCTGAAAAAGCGGTACAAGCCATTCGGATCACTGAAAAAAACCACACTTTCATATCCAGGCATTTTTCGGCGTTTATGGATGAGGTAATTCATTTTGCAGAAACAGAAACCGGAAATTCAATTAAAAGGCCAAAAATTTAATCAGATTTCCGCTCGCAAATTCAGGCCAACATTTCGAAATAGGAGTCCTCGTAAAAGAATTTCGACGCACCGAATGCAGGCTCCAGGTCGTCGAGCCAAATTGCATCGGGATCGTATTTGGCAAAAAAAGGTTTGCCCACCCACGAAGGGTCGCGCCCCTGCAGAAAATTCAGCACAAATACTTTTTCACCGTTCATTTCAGCAACACCTGCCACCTGCACTTTCCCGGGACTGCACGACATGCTGGGACCTTTTACCGTTCGGCAGATGCCACTTACCTGGTTGTAGGCATTTCTGAAAATTTGCCAGGCCTGCCTTAATGTAACCGCGAAATATTCCTGCGCGCCGGTATCGCGGGCAATGAACATATAATAAGGAATAATTCCCATTTTCACCTGCTCTTTCCAGCTTTCGGCCCAAATACCGGCACTGGAATTAATATGGTTTAAAACCGGTGATTGCGAACGGATTTGCACACCGCCAGAAATCAGCCGCTTTACTGCAGCTTTAACCGCATCGGTTTTCAATTCTCCGGGGTGGTTAAAATGCGCCATCAGGGCAATGTTTATTCCTTTTTGTTTTACTTTTTCGAACAGACGGATGAGGTCATCGGCATCACTGTCGGTTGTATAACGGTACGGCCAGTATGCCAGCGACTTGGTGCCGATTCGAATGTTTTTCAGGTTCGGGATATCGGCCTCGAGCAAGGCATTAAAATAGGTTTCGAAAAAACGGGTTTTCATCACAGCGGGGTCTCCGCCTGTAAAAAGTACATCGGTAATATGTGGGTTCGCCTTAATGTATTGCACCAGGGTGTCGGCCTCTTTCATGGCAAATTTGAATTCGCTGAGTGCAAACTGCGGCCACCTGAAACAAAAAGTGCAATAGGCGTGGCAGGTTTGTCCCTGGGTAGGAAAAAACAGCATTGTTTCGCGGTATTTATGCTGAATGCCATTCAGTTTTTTTCCTTCGAAAACCGGAACGTTGGCTTCCTGACCGGCGGGATTGGGATTGAGTTTCAGCCTGATTTTACGCACGGCCTCCTGAATCTCTTTTTTCGATGCCCCGCTTTTCAGCAATCGGGCAACAGTGTTAAAACCGGCCTGGTCGAGCATCTCTTTCTGCGGGAAGTTAAGGATGAAAAACGGATCGTTTTCAAAATTGTTCCAGTCGATAAGTTCATCCACCACGTAGCTGTTGGTTTTAAAGGGCAAAACCGTTCCAACTACTTCTATGTTAAACTTCTGTTCTTCAGTTAAATGTTCCATTTGGGAAATCGTTCTGAAGTTGTGCAAAGAAAAAGATTTAAACTCCGTCATAAGCCAAAAATTTTATAAAGAACTGTATGTTCATCCTTTTAAATAAAAATGTCCCCGCCGGGACATCATTGTTTTCAAAAAAATGATGATTTTTTCAAAGTTGCGCGAAAATACAAAAAAAGAGGTTTTTTCAGAAATTTAAACGCATGACCTTTGTCAGGTTTTCGGCGGTAGCTTTTAATTTGAAAGGTGATCGAGCCGGCTGGCATCTAACCGGAGGAAAATAAACAACAGGATGGTAAACGCCCAAAGGGAAGAACCGCCGTAACTGAAAAATGGCAGAGGAATACCGATAACCGGCATCATTCCAATGGTCATTCCAATATTTACCATAAAATGAAAAAAGAGGATAACCGCCACTGAATAGCCGTAAATACGGGAAAATCCCGATCGTTGCCGTTCTGCCAGAAAAATGAGTCGCACGAACAAAGCGAGAAACAAAAGAACCACAACCGATGTTCCGACAAACCCCCACTCCTCGCCCACGGTGCAAAATATAAAATCGGTACTTTGCTCGGGCACGAAGTTAAATTTGGTTTGCGTACCATTCAGAAAACCTTTTCCCCAGAATCCGCCGGAGCCAATGGCTATTTTACTCTGATTTACATTGTAACCTACTCCCAGCGGATCGGACTCCACACCCAAAAGTTCGTTTATACGGGCCCGCTGGTATGGTTCCAGCATATTGTCGTAGGTATAATCTACGGTTACTGAAAAAAGAACCGAACCTACAAAAACCAGCGCAACAAGTGTATAACTTTTCAGTTTTTTACGAACGCCGTACACCATAACTCCCAAACCTCCAACGAAAATCATTCCGGCCAGTAACTGTGCCAGTTCGAAGCCCGAGCGGGTAAAATAATTCAGGGTTGTAAGTGCAACCAACGCCACGAAAAAAAACAGGAGTACTTTTGAATAATGTTTCATTCCGGCATTTACAACAAAAAAAGTGAGCAATGCCAAACCGGCGAGCAAACCGAACAGCACCAGTTCGGATAAAACCAGTGAAAATATAAACAACAGCCCGATAAGTGTGGCAAAAAACAACACCACTCCCGACAATCCTTCGCGGTAAAGCACCAAAATAAAGGAAAAATAGACCAGCGCCGAACCGGTATCATTCTGAAGAAAAATAAGTGCTGACGGAAATAAAATAATTGCCCCTATTAACATTAACGATTTAAACCGCCGCAACTTAAATTCAAACGAACTCATGTATTTGGCCAGTGCAAGAGCAGTGGCAAATTTACCAAACTCAGCCGGCTGAATGGCAAAACCGCCAATGGTGAGCCACGATTTCGAATTATTTACCTCGGTACCGGCAAACAGTACCAGAATCAATAACAAAATTACAGCACCGTAAATGATATACGCGAAAAAAACATAAAAATTGGTTTCAAGGAGCAGAATAATAAAAGCAAGGAGCAGTGCCGCACTAATCCACATTAATTGTTTGCCGTAACGCTGTGTAATATCAAAAATGCTGTGGTGTTCCACATCGTAAACTGCGGCATAAATGTTAATCCAGCCCAAAAGTACAAGTGCCAGGTAAATGAACACCATTAACCAGTCGATATTTGCCCACAAATTGTTACGTCTTGGCATTTTAATCGGGTTGATTTTTATTTATTAAATCCATTTCAAGCATCCGTGTTTCCACCCACTTCCGGCTTTCAGCGATTTCACCTTTCAAATATTTTTCAACCAGCAAGCTGGCAATGGGTGCGGCAAATGTAGAACCGAAACCGCTGTTTTCCACATAAACCGAAATGGCTATTTGCGGGTTTTCGCGCGGTGCAAATGCCATAAAAGCAGCATGATCTTCACCATGCGGATTTTGCACCGTCCCGGTTTTCCCGCACATTACCAAATCAGGTATTCGCATAAAAACCGAAGCATTGGTATTTTCAACCACCATCTGCATACCGCTTATGATGGGTTCAAAATGTTCGGATGAAATTTTTGTTTGCACCTTGTTTCTGAGCTTATCCGAAATTTGTTCATCTTCAATATTTTTTACCACATGCGGAATATAATAATAACCCCGGTTGGCAATAATTGCACAATAGTTGGCCAGTTGCAGCGGTGTAATTCCCAGTTCGCCCTGCCCGATTGCCAGCGAACGTATGGTAAGCGCATTCCATCTGCCGGCGCCAAAATACCGGTTGTAATACTCCTGAGTGGGAACGTTTCCCCTGTTTTCGTTCACCAAATCGGTTTCCAGCTTTTCCCCGAAACCGAAACTTTGCACATAATCTTTCCAAAGGTTAAACCCTTCGGCAGATGTAGCACGGCTGTTAATTATCGAACGGAACGTATTCCACAAAAACGGGTTGCACGACTCCCTGACAGCATCAACCACTCCAAGAGGGGTAACGTGGGAATGTGTACAGCGAATCGGTCGGGAGGCAGTTCCGTCGCATGAAAAACGGGTATGCAGATTAATTGTCCCTTCCTGTAATGCAATTAATGCATTGAGCATTTTAAAGGTGGAACCCGGGGGGTATTCGGCCTGAAGCGCCCTGTTGAAAAGCGGTTTTAAAGTATCTGTTAGCATCCGGTGGTAATTTGTTCCTCTCTCCCTTCCCACAAGCATCCCCGGATGATACGAAGGAGCGCTTACCAGGGCAAGTATTTCACCGGTGGAGGGTTCAATGGCCACTATACTGCCCACTTTATTCTCCATCAGTTTCTCGGCATACAACTGCAAATCGATATCGATGGAAGTTACCAGGTTATTGCCGACGCCCGCCGGGGAATCTTCCTCTCCGTTGAGAAAACTTCCCTGAATACGGTTATGAACATCGACCAGGTATTTTTTGATGCCTTTTTCTCCCCGCAGCCATTTTTCGTAAGTTTTTTCAATTCCGCTAACGCCTATGTAATCGCCCTGACTGTAATAGCTGTCGCGGTCCAAATCAGCCTGATTCACTTCACCCACATATCCCAGTACATGCGCTGCCACCGAAAAATTGTATTCGCGCAAGGTTCTCGACTGCGTATGAAAACCCCGGAACCGGTAAAGGCGTTCCTGCAAAACCGCATAAGTTTCGGGTGGAATTTGCTTTACAATTATAGAGGGTCGGTAGCGGGAATATTCGGCGGCTGTTTTCAATCGTTCTCTGAAATCTTCCGATGTAATATCGAGCAGGTTACACAGATAGACAGTATCGAAAGCGGCAACCTCGCGGGGTGTAACCAGCAAGTCGTAGGCAGGCTTGTTGTGCACCAGCAGTTTTCCGGTACGATCGTAAATTAACCCCCGGGCCGGATACTGCACAATTTCGCGTAAAACATTGTTGGTGGCAAACACTTTATAAGCAGGGTCGAGCACCTGTAGCCTGAACAGCCCCGCAATAAACAACAGTGCTGTGAGCACAAAAATGCCGATAATTACGTAACTCCGTTTTGAAAATGTATCCACCCCGCTTACTCCCTAAAAATTATAAACTGGCTCAAAACTATAACAAAAATGGTAAAAACCGAACTCAACAAAACCTTTAAAAAAGTGGAAAAGAAATGCGAAAAGGTAAAATAATCGAGATAAAAAAGTGTAAAATGGTGAACGAACACCATTATCGAGGTGTAAGACAAAAACCAGGAAAATTTGTTTTGACGTAATCCCGGATACTCGTTTCGGTCTTCTTCGCGACTGGAAATCAAGCGGATTACATAGGGCCGGATAAACGCAATCAGTACCGTTGCAGCAGCATGAACCCCCAGGCTGTTGGAAAAAATATCGACAGCAAAGCCAATTAAAAATCCCAGAATCAGCAACAGGTATCCCGGAGTACTAACCGGAAGCAGCAGAATAAATAAAACATAAATGAACGGATTGATATAACCGCTCACCTGAACCTGATTCAGCACAAGCACCTGAGTTAAAACAAGCGCAACGAACATTACCGTATATTTAATCAGCCCGCCCATCGTTTCTCAGTATTTTGTCCAGTTCATCGAGTTCTGACCTGGATTTGATTTCCACTACTTCAACATACGAAACCGACTTAAAATCAACCGATAATTTTACATCGATCCTGTAATAATTTTCACCTTCGGGTTTTGAAAAACTGTTAATGGTACCCACAAGAATTCCTTCGGGAAATATTGAAGAATAACCGCTGGTGACCACTGTATCGCCAACTGCTATATCGACGTGCAGCGGAATTTCAGTGAGACCTGCCATTTGATAATCCGTTCCATCCCATATCAAAGATCCATAATAGGCGTTCTTTTTCAGTTTTGCAGAAATACTCCAGCGCTGGTTCAAAACCGACAATCCCATGGCATACGATTCCGACACCTGACCGACTACTCCTACAATTCCTTTTGCCGAAATAATTCCCATATCGGGTTTTATCCCGTGCCGGCTGCCTTTGTTCAGGGTTAAATAATTAAACGGACGGTTCACCGAGTTATTAATAATTTGTGCCGGGATAAAGCGGTAAACCGAATCATTCCGCATTTGGTCAACCGCCAACGAATCGGAAAAAAGCGAAACTCCCGGCCGGTTCTCCAGCAAACTTCTCAGCCGGGCATTTTCCGCGGCCAGTTCCGCGTTGATTTTAGTCAGCCCAAAATAACCGGTTACCGACTGATACGTATCGTAAATTTTACCGGTTACCCGGTTAGCCGAATTCAGGTAAGTTGCTTTTTGAAAACTGTTGAAGTTAACCACCATCGTCAGCGCAAATATTTCCAACAGCAAAAAAAGCACAAAAGCATGGTTCTTAATCAAATACCTGATTAGGCTTCTCATATTTCAGCAATATCCTGAAGATTATCTTATCAGGAATGAAAATTTATCTACATTTTTTAAAGCAATTCCGGTTCCGCGAACAACAGCTCTCAACGGATCTTCTGCCACGCGAAAAGGGATGCCGATTTTATCGGTTAATCTTTTATCGAGGCCTTTGAGCAAAGCGCCACCACCAGCCAGCCAGATTCCTTTGGTCACAATATCGGCATAAAGTTCCGGCGGCGTTTGTTCCAGTGCGCCCAACACAGCGGTTTCAATTTTGGAAATGGATTTTTCGAGGCAATGCGCAACTTCCTGGTACGAAACGGGTACTTCAATGGGAAGTGCAGTCATTTGATTGGGCCCCTGCACAATAAAATCGGGCGGCGGATCTTTGAGCTGCGAAAGCGCTGAGCCTACATGAATTTTTATCTCTTCGGCAGTGCGTTCCCCAATTTTAATGTTGTGCTGGTGGCGCATGTATTCCATAATGTCGGAAGTTAAATCGTCGCCGGCAATCCGAATTGATTTGTTGGTGACAATTCCACCCAGTGAAATTACGGCAATTTCGGTGGTACCACCGCCAATATCCACCACCATATTTCCTTCCGGGGCTTCCACATCGAGTCCGATTCCGATGGCTGCAGCCAGTGGCTCGTAAATCATGTAAACTTCGCGTCCGCCGGCATGTTCTGCCGAGTCGCGTACCGCACGAACCTCAACTTCGGTACTGCCTGAGGGAATACAAATCACCATTTTTAATGCCGGTGAAAACATACGAGGTTTGGAATTGATCATTTTAATCATTCCGCGAATCATCTGTTCGGCTGCGTTAAAATCGGCAATCACTCCATCGCGCAGCGGCCGGATAGTTTTAAGATTGGCATGTGTTTTCCCCTGCATTTGCCGGGCTTTTTCTCCAATAGCCACCAGTTTTTCGGTTTTCAAATCGATGGCTACAATAGAGGGTTCATCCACCACAATTTTGTCGTTGTGAATGATTATCGTATTGGCTGTTCCCAGGTCAATGGCAATTTCCTGAGTTAAAAAAGAAAATAATCCCATCTTCTGTAGTTAATTAAATATCAATGTTTAAAATGCCTTCTTCCGGTAAATACCATGGCAATGCCAAACTCGTTGCAGGCTTCAATCACTTCCTGGTCGCGAATGCTGCCACCCGGTTCCACAATGTATTTTACGCCGTATTCGTTGGCGGCCTCAATGCTGTCGCGGAACGGAAAAAATGCGTCGGAAATGAGCACCGATTCTTCCAGTTTCACCCCTTCTTTCATGTTAAAACGCGGCATGGTCAGATGGCGCAAACTGTCGAGGCGGTTGGGCTGCCCCATACCTGCGCCAGTGAGCCAAAATGCACCGTTTGCCTTCTGCGTAACTATGGCAATGGCATTGCTTTTTAAATGTTTACAGGCTGTTACGCCAAACTTTGCCAGGTTTATTTTTTCTGAACCGAACGCTTTCTCCGTCACTTTTTCAAATTGTGTATCCATCCCTTCATCTTCATCCTGCACCAGCATTCCACCGCTAACAGAACGGAACAACCGCTCTTTTGTTATTTCCGGTTTTACAGGAGAGACAAGTAAACGCAGGTTTTTTTTCTTTCCGAAAACTTCAAGCGCTTCTTCGGTGAATTCAGGCGCAATAATGATTTCCACAAATTTTTTCCCAAACCATTCGGCCACATCTTTCGTAACCGTGCCGGTGAAACAGATGATGCTGCCAAATGCGCTGATGGGGTCTCCGGCCCAGGCCAGTTCGAGCGATTCCAGAATATTTCCGGTAACAGCCAGTCCGCACGGATTGAGGTGTTTAATTACTGAAACCGCGACTTTATTTTCGATGTGAGAAACCGAATGGTACGCATCGCCGGCGGCTTTCCAGGCAGCGTCGGCATCGAGCATGTTGTTGTAGGAGAGCGCTTTCCCCTGAAGCACGCCGGCATTGGCCAGAGTGACTTCCGACAGTACATTGCTGAATTTGTAAAAAGTGGCTTTCTGGTGTGGGTTTTCACCGTAACGCAAAACCTGCCCGTCGTTCAGGCTGATGCGTTCGGTATCGCTTTCTTCACCATTAAAATAGCTGAATATGGCGGCATCGTAATGCGACGAAACAGCAAAAGCTTTACCGGCAAACCATTTCCGGTCTTCCAGCGAGAATTCGCCACCCTTTTCCTTCAACTTTTCAAGCAGGGGCCGATATTCGTTTTGGGAGGGAACGATCACCACATCTTTAAAATTTTTGGCTGCTGCCCTGATGAGCGAAATGCCGCCAATATCGATTTTTTCAATAATTTCCTGCTCTGAAGCCCCCGAGACTACGGTATCTTCAAACGGGTACAAGTCCACAACTACCAAATCGATTTCAGGAATGTCGTATTCAGTTAACTGGCTGACATCGCCCTGATTTTCCCGGCGCGAAAGTATGCCGCCGAAAATTTTCGGATGGAGGGTTTTTACGCGCCCTCCCAAAATAGAGGGATAACCGGTAAGATTTTCCACAGCAGTAACCGGAACTCCGAGCGACTCGATAAAACTTTTTGTTCCGCCGGTGCTAATTACTTTTACACCGAGTTTATTTAACTGCTGAATAATTTCATCCAGATTTTCTTTGTGATAAACCGAAACAAGGGCGGTCTTAATTTTTTTATTATCAGCCATTTATTTCTTTTTTCAAATTCGTTTGCAAAGATAGAAAATTCAAATTATATCCTGTTATACAACAGAAATTTATCTGAAAAAGAAAAATAGAAAGTTTCTGCTCCGTTTCAAAGCCGGAGCTGTAATCCTTAAGAAAAATTAACACTAATAGATAAATCCGGAAGGTCAAGTGAACTGGATTAACACCAATCCATAAACAGGAAGCCGGAACGATTGGTATTTTTACACTCAATTTTGGGGCAAATGTTGTTGGTACGTTTAATATTTGAAAGTTTCTCTTTTGCGTTCAATGCACTGCGGGCGAACAAACTGCGCACATTCCTTTCGCTGCTGGGAATTACCATCGGCATATTTGCCATTATTTCGGTTTTTACGGTCATCGATTCGCTGGAACGTTACATCCGCGAAAGCCTCGATGCACTGGGAACAAACATGGTTTACATTCAGAAATGGCCGTGGACACCCCCTGAAGGAGAAACCGAATATCCGTGGTGGAAATACCTGAACCGCCCCGTTCCCGAAATTGGCGATGCCGAAGAGATAATGCGCCGCGGCGCTTCGTTTGAAAATGCCGCCTTTTTTTATGGGTTTTCGCGAACGGTGCAGCACGAAAGCAACCAGATTGACAACGCCACGGTACTGGCCACCACCTACGATATTTTCGACATCTGGAACCTGAAACTCACCGGCGGCCGGTATTTTACCGAAAGTGAAATGCAGTCGGGCGCACCTGTGACACTTATCGGTGCCGAAATTGCCGACAAACTTTTTCCCGGACTCGATCCTGTTGGCCAGTTTATCAAAATCCAGGGCTTCCGGTTTCAGATAATTGGTTTGTATGAACGTACCGGCCAGGACATGTTTGGCACGAGCATGGACAACTATATTCATATCAGCGCCATTAAATCGTTTTACATGGTTGACATAAGAAACCGCGACATGGGACAAACCATTTGCGTGAAAGCCAGACCCAATATGGAACAACAACGGTTTATTGCCGAACTGGAAGGCGTTATGCGAAGTATCAGACGACTGAAACCCATGGAAGAAAACAATTTTGCCATGAATGAAGTGAGTCTCATTTCCAACCAGTTCGACCAGTTTTTTATCGTATTCAACATGGCCGGATGGATAATCGGCGGGTTTTCCATTATTGTAGGCGGATTTGGCATTGCCAATATTATGTTTGTTTCTGTAAAGGAACGCACCAAAATTATAGGTATTGAAAAATCGCTGGGCGCCAAAAGGTATTTTATTTTGTTCGAGTTTATTTTTGAAGCCATTGTGCTTTCGGTGATCGGCGGAATTGTGGGGTTGATTCTGATATTTATCGGAACCCAAATAGTAAGTTACGCTACCGAATTTACCATAATTTTGACCGCTGGCAACATTGTTACCGGACTGATGATTTCCAGTGTTATCGGCTTTGTTGCCGGGCTGATGCCGGCGCGGGCAGCGTCAAGACTGAATCCGGTGGAGGCGATGAATTCGGTGTGAACCAAGGGAAGTCACTGTGACCCGAAGCAATGGGATGACTTTACCGGGAAACCGGCGGTAAAAGGTAACCCACCTTACTAACCCTGAC
>Ga0334901_1003660_pt1 | contig 11246 bp, 6 predicted proteins | sample GraSluR3_MG_3_FD_207216 | JGI IMG/M metagenome (GOLD analysis project Ga0334901, IMG submission 207216) | Sludge microbial communities from methane-producing bioreactor in Wageningen University, Netherlands - Granular Sludge_15_08-R3 | ecosystem: Engineered > Bioreactor > Anaerobic > Unclassified...
CAAATTCAACCGATTCAACAAGGGGATGGGTCGGGTAATCGCGTACAAATTTATTATATTCGATTTTAGCACGATCAAAATCCCTGATAATGTTCGCCAGGGTATAACCGGCCATAAAACGTGCTTTGGGAGCATCGGTGTGAGAGGGATATTCATCGGCGATAAAAACGTAACGTTTGACACAGGATTCAAAATCCTGCAGATCTCCGGCATATATTTCGGCCATCCGGTATAAGGCTTTTACTGCAAGGGGATCATCCGGGTATGTATTGGAAAGTTTCTCAAATGTCCGGATCGCCTGGTTTATTTTATCTTGTTTGTAGAGTTCCGTTCCGTCTTCGAACATTTTTTCTGCCGTACGGTTATCCGAACATGCAAATAGCAGAAGGCTGATCAATAGTATGGTCCCAAGCTGTCTTTTCATCATTCGTTACTCCTTAATTTCACTTAATCGGGGTAATTTACATTATATTAACGTTAAAAGGCAAATAAAAGCCCAAAGATGATCCGGTTAAAAAAGTTCCTTTCATCTTCCCCGCCTGTTCCGGACCTGGGATCATTGATGATGATCGGTAACTCAAGCCGGACAGGTCCGATGGGTGTTTTATAGTAAATTCCAAAACCCGTATTCATATAATAGGATCCTATATCTCCTATGTGACTGAAATCATCCGCGAGTTGTCCCGCATCCAGAAAAGCGGTCACACCGAAATTCCATATCAGATCGTAACGCAATTCAATATTCCCAAGCATCTTTGCCTTTCCGGCATAGATCGTGTCCATGGTTGCGGTCTGGTAAGGATTCCCGATAGACTGGAACCAGCCCCGCACGGTCGTTTCACTTCCCATTCGATACAAATAGATAGGTTCGATGGTTTTTCTGTCAAAGAACTGTCCGGCCTCAATACGGCCTGCAAGGACAAGATTCCGGAAAACCTTTCTATACGTGTTCACAGATGCTTCAACGATAAAGTATTCCGTTTCGGTCAATGTCTGTACACCTGCTACATACCCGCCATACAAAAGAATGTTCCATCCTTTTGTCGGATAAATGAAATTGTCACGGTTATCAAATCGCGATTGTATGCTGAGTTCCGTCAGGGGTTCGAATCCCTTGCCGGAAAGTTCACTTTTCAGATTTTTCAGCGCGATGGATGTACGTGAATAAATGTTCCGGTTATAACGCCAGATGCTGGAGATACTGATACCATAATCGGTCAACACATCTTCTTCGCTGATATCCCTGTCGCTGAAAGGAGAATAGACATTCCGGTCATAATAGATCTTCAGGGTTGTCGGCAGACGTAATACAAACAACCAGGGGATGGTATATCCGATCTCGGCATTGACACCGTGATCGATATTCAGATTATGAAAGAGCATTTCATAAGTAAAACCGATATTGAGACGATGCGCGCGGTTCAGGATATTTTTATGAAGCCATTCCGGCTGAAGGAACAGCGACGAATAACTTATCTTTTCGGTATATCCCTGTCGTGCACCGAATTGAACATCAAATCGACGGGCACGGCTCTCGATAAGATTAACGTCAAGGGTCAGCATCCCGGATTCCTTATCCGGATTTACCGGAACGATATTGACGGAATTGAATGCTCCCATTTCATAGATCCTGTCCCGGGTCTGATTGATCTTTTCCTGTTGATAGGGCTTGCCTTCTTCAATATTCAAATGTTTTCTGATGGAAGATTCCAATACTGTCTTGTTTCCCCGTATATTGATACTTCTGACTTCATACGGTTGATCTTCATTGATATAGAGGGTAATATCGAGATTTCTCCCCCAATCAAATTCCTCCCGGATCGTTGCAAAAGGATGTCCCAACTCGCTGTAGCGTGACAGTATCCTTTTAAAATTGTTATAATAAATATGTTGCCGGAAGGGATCTCCGGCGCGCATTCCCAGCAGAGAAAGTATCTCACCATCATTCAGCAGACTGTTCCCTTCGATCGAGATCTGCCGTATGGTAAAACGTTCATTCTCCCTTATATTAAAATATAAATGCAGGGATTTGCCTTCATGCAGGACCAGTGAATCCCGAACCGTACAGTTGAGAAAACCCTCACTGATATAATAGTTTTTAATAGCCTTGGTCTGTGATCTGATATACCGGTAAGATATGCGCTGCATACCGCGTTGGGTATATACGGGTTTAATATCGACAATACGTTTCAACTGGTTATTTCTGACGTATTCATTCCCTTTAAAAATCACCTTACGAAGCTTATAATCCAGTAATATATCGTCATCCTGCTGAGCATACGCAGTTCCGGTTAAAATAAGCACAATAAGTATAAGCACTATACGTTTCATTAGTATTGAACCCTCAGGCGTATTGCCCCCGAAACACTTTCATCATCCGCGGTTCCCACAATGGATAAGCGGTTATTGATACGATATTCGATCTCGATATTAAGTGGGTCCGAGCGGGAGCCTTCATATGTCAGATAAAAATTCCTGCCAATACGACCACCCACGACAACAGCCATCGTACTGTCAAGATAGGTGCCTTCCCCTCCCCTGATATCCAGGCGGTCAAGACCGCCAAAACCGACGAGCCGCTGTGCTTGTTGTTCCAGGGGACGCTCCGCCAGGGCCAGGAGCGCTGTTGTTGTCTGTGCGACCGAAGCCGAAGGATTGATCGAAGAAAAGGTGTTCTCGATCTCGCCGATCGTTAACTCCCGGATGATCTCGGCTTTGGTCATCTGATTATTCTCATCGATAAAGTCAATTTCAGGATTATTCAATTCCCCTGAAATGGAAGCAATAATGCGGTTACCGCCACCTATTCTTTTAAATGCAATAAAGTTCAACTGATGATTATTCTCAAACTGATCAAATATAATACCGCCTTCCTCAAGTTCAAAAACGGACGCCCAATAATTAAAGAATCCCTGCCGGACATTGAGTTCTCCACCGAGGCGCACACCGTTTTCGTTGGCATATTTCAACAAGGTCGCTTCTCCTTCCAGGGTGGCATCGATAAACTGATTGCGGAAAAACACCTTGTCGATCATTGTATTAATGGTGAATTCGGTTTGAATTCTGGTATCATTTATATTATCGGCAACAGGAGCGGGCCGCATAAAATCCATCTCGATCATACCTTCGGTGATCGTAACATCTCCCGTGATGGACAGTGTATCTTTTCCCCTCACGGAAAGATCCAGGGCACCTGTTGTTAAATTGAAATTTTCATCCAGGGTCACGATAGATACCTGATCACCGGTAAGGGATATATCAAAGACCGGTTCAAGCAGTTTGCTCATATCCATCTTGCCACCGACATTAAAATTATATCTTACTGCCGCACCCTGACTTCTTAATCCGAGCACACCGGCGAGTGTATAGGATACGGACGGCAATTTTGCTTTTATCTGTACATCGGCAATGTTATTTTTCATGATCACGCTGCCATCAAGATTTTCTATCTCATTTCGCAACATGCTCAGAATCATGCGTCCATTTCGAACATCAATGCGGCCGTTCTTCTTAGTTTCATTGAAAGAACCGGTGATCTCAAGTTCCGTATAAAAATCACCCTTAAACTGTTCGATATCTTCAATGTAGGGTGTCAGATAGATGAGTTCATCATCATTCCCCTGCAGGAAGGCATATACCGTGCTGTCCGGAGAAAAGCGGTCACCGGGGGCATTATAACGCATATCAAGGAAGAAAAACGCATTGCCTCTGTAGTGACCGTTATTGGCTGCGATAAGCCCTTCATTGAAATAAAGATATTCCTGTTGATAGCGTATTTTAACGGCGATCGTATCTGCCAGTATCTTGTCCAATACGGGACCGAGAACAAGCAGATCTCCGTCCATCATCGGATCATTCAGGGTACCGTAAATGTTACCCTGTAAGTTCACGTCGCCCGAAACGGGAAATTCTTCGATCAAAAACGGTGCCAGTTTTGATAAACGGGCTTGAGTAACCTGATATTCGGCCCGAACGGGATTCTTAGCTAAAACCTGAACAATATCTTTATCTTTGAAATTGACATTCAGCGGCAGGTCGGCATTCAGACGCATAGTTCGGCCGGGTGCAAAATTTGCATTCAGCTGACTTACATGAAAATTGTTGTCTTTATATTGCATGCTTGCCTGGATACGTTCGGCATCCAGACCAAATGCGTGGGCCCGGCGCAGAAGCAAACTGGCATTGATCACCGGATCATCAAGGTAACCCTTGATATCGGCATTGATATTCAGGAGTCCTCTCACTCCGTCGCCCATGGTAGATAAGAAAGGCAGTGTGTTCAGGTCCGCACCGGCAAGATTGATACTTCCCCAAATCGAATCTCCATCAACATCCAGTGAACCGTACAGCAGGGCTTCACGGTACAATATATCAAAACGTGAAAGAGAAAACCCATCGTCTTTAAGGCTAAATGATGCCGGCGAAAGGAGATATACATCCTGATTCATGTATTTCCCCCGTATGGTATTTATATTGAAGTCTTTAAGATCCCTGACCGAACCTGAAAGGTTCATTGCATAATTCTCGTGCTCAATGTCAAAATAATCTACGGTGATCAGGTCTTTATCCACACGGATATACGTTTCGACGGAACCGATCTCCAGGGAATCGATATAGGCATTTTCAAACGAGATCAATACCCCTCCCCCGGGATTCGTTATGATCTGATTGCTGAACAGGGATACATTCATATTTTGCATTGTAAAAGCCGCATACATCAAAGTATCAAGATTGAAATTCAACTGAATGTCCGGATTACTCACATGACCGAGCAGCTTCATTGTCAACATGATATTATCCGTCTTCAGGGGGGCCATCCCGGGTAAGCGAAGATCATTAAAGGAGGGAATGTCACCATAAATATCCAGATTAAGGGTTTCCAGACCTTTAATACTCCCCCGCAGTTTCAGCAATCCATCCGGTAAATAAATATAATTGCTTGTATCCAGTACGATATCGCTCATTTCATGGACGAGTACATTCCCTTTCATTGCGGTCTTTTCGATACCTAAAAAATGGTCGATACCAAGATCATAGTTAACTCTTATATCTGCATCCAGGAATCCGTTCGCGCGCATACGCCCCCGGAATGTGCATTCCGGAAAGGATTCAAACCATTCTTCCGGCTGAAACATATGTGAAAATAATGTTGTTGTCAGGTATTTGTCCTTTATCCCATATGAACCGTAAAGCGAAATATCGGTATTGGGAGCTTTTAATACCGCCTGAAGTAAATGAATGTAATCATTTTTATATTCAACACTGATATTTGCAAACTGGATTTTTTTATGGTTGATCGATCCCGTGAAATCCGCTGTTGCTGTAAAGGCATTAAAATCACCCATTACATTAAGCCGCAAATTGACCATGTCGTCACTTTTAATGAAATACCGGTTAAAATACCTGCTGACAGGAATATCTTCCAGATTGAAGGTAAACTGGAAACGAAAGGGATCGATATAGCGGATCTTTCCTGTTGAACTGACCTGTGCTTCATTCAGTTTAAAGCGCAGATTCCGTAATTTCGCAATGTCATTCCGAAATACGATCTCGCTGCAAAGTTCATGGATATGGATCTGGTGTGCCTCATTTTTTACATTCAGGTCATGCACCGATATGACAGCACCATCCCGGCGTCCCGAATAAGCAAATTCGGCCTTTTGAACAGTTTGATATATAAGTGTGTCCGGCGTCTGAATATAAAGATGAACATCGCTCATGGATATTCGATTGATATGAATATCCGGAAAACTGAAATCTGGGATCTCCGTCAGATCACGCTGTTGTTCCTTTACACGGATATAGATCCTGGGTTCGGTCAGACGCAGACTTTCCAGACGGCGTTTCCCCAGCATTTCAAAGATACCGGTATATTTTATATTCAGAGTATCAATGGAAAAGACAAGGGAAGAGTCCTCATTCGCAAATTCAAGTACACTCGCCTGCAGACTCGTTTTAAGGTCTTTGCTCAATTCCCTGATCGAAATGGTATACTCATACTGTCGGTCGAGATGATGTTGCAAAAACCTGTATATGATGGTAAATCCGACGTTTGTTTTTGTAAAAAAAACGCCAAAAGATCCGATAGCTATGATCAGAAAAAAGGTGATGAAGTATCGTCGTTTTTTTTTATCTGCCATGTTCTCACTGGGTTAATATCTTATGTTCGGCAGCTTTTACGGTGTTTTCCATTAACATTGCAATCGTCATCAATCCCACACCGCCGGGAACGGGCGTTATGGCTGCACAGCGTTCTTTTACTTCTTCAAAAGCGACATCACCGACCAGCCGGTAACCTTTTTCCCGGGCAGGATCTTCAATCCGGTTTACACCCACATCGATCACCGTAGTACCTTCTTTGACCATGTCCCCCCGGATCATTTCCGGTACTCCGGCTGCAACGATCAGGATATCCGCCTGCAGAGTAAATTCTTTAAGATCGGGGGTTCCCGTATGACAAATCGTGACCGTTGCATTGCCTCGTGGCGATTTACGATACATCAGGTTTGCCATCGGCTTGCCGACGATGTTCGAACGCCCGACTACGACAACATGTTTCCCGCTTGTCGCGATCTGGTAATAATCCAGCATTTCCAATACCCCGGCCGGTGTGCAGGGCAGAAAGGTGTCTTTCCCGATGATCAGTTTTCCAACATTCTCCGGATGGAAACCGTCAACATCTTTTTCAGGGAGAATGCGGCAGATGATCTCAAATTCATCCAGATGTTTCGGCAGAGGCATTTGAACTAAGATCCCATGGTATTGCGGATCGTTATTCAGTTTACCCAGAAGTGCGTTCAATGATCCCTGATCGGTATTGGCGGGTAAATAGATCGTTTCGGATAGAATACCCAATGCTTCGCATGCACGTCCCTTATTCCTTACGTAGATCTGTGATGCGGGATCATCACCGACAAGCACCACTGCCAGGCCGGGGGTCACTCCCTGCTTTTTACAGACAGCGATCCTTGTCTTTAAACGCTCAAGGACCGAATTCGCTACCGCTTTACCCGATAAAATCTGTGTTTTCATTATACCTCGGCTTATTTTGCATACCCGATCGAACGATGTTCACGCAGTACGGTAACCTTGATCTGTCCCGGATATGTCAGTTCGTTCTGTATCTTCGTGGCAATATCTTCTGCCAGCAGATCTGATGCGGCATCATCGATCTGATTTTCTTCAACAATGACCCGGACTTCCCTTCCCGCCTGGATCGCGTAGGTTTTGCTAACACCTTTAAAACTGTTGGATATCTCTTCCAATTTTTCCATACGGTGGATATAGTTTTCCAGGGTCTGGCCGCGAGCACCCCGACGGGATCCGCTGATAGAATCTGCGGCCTGAACAAGTGCCGAGATCGGATGGATCATTTCCACTTCTTCATGGTGGGATTCAATGGCATTGTTGCGACGGGCGATCTCTGCACCTATGATCGCATGCGTACCCTCCACATTTCGGGTGACGGCTTTCCCGATGTCATGCAGAAAACCGGCACGTTTTGCCATCTGTCCGTCCATGCCAAGTTCGGAGGCCATCAATCCCGCCAGCCAGCCAACCTCAATAGAGTGCTTCAGGATATTCTGTCCGTAACTGGTACGGTATTTCAAACTTCCGATATAGTGCATCATTTCAGGATTAAAAGGCGGAAGTGCCAATTCCATGGTCGCTTCCTCTGCCGCCTGTATAATGGATTCTTCAACTTCCTTCGTTGCTTTCTCGATCATTTCTTCAATACGTGCCGGATGGATCCGTCCGTCCACGATCAATTTTTCCAGCGCAATACGGGCGATCTCGCGACGAACGGGGTCAAAGCCGGAAAGGACAACCGCTTCGGGCGTATCATCCACAATAAGCTCAATACCTGTCAGAGCCTCAAAATGGCGGATGTTACGGCCCTCCCGACCGATCACGCGCCCTTTCATCTGGTCATTGGGCAGCGCCACAACCGCAACGGTAGATTCGGAAGTATGATCCGCCGCCGATCGCTGGATGGCTTCAATGATGATCTTTTTCGCTTCTTTATTGGCATTGAGGATTGCCGTTTCTTTGATCTCTTTAACCTTTATCTGCGCCTCGATACGTGCTTTTTCGTACAGACTGTCCTTTAAGGTTTGTTTGGCTTCTTCTTTGGATAAGCCGGAAATTTTTTCGAGCATTGCCTGTTGTTCGCTGATCAGGATCTCAATTTCTTCTTCACGTTTTTGCAGTGACTGCTCTTTCTTTTTCAGATCGCCATCGAATTTCTGCAGAGACTCATAGCGCTGGTCCACACTCTCGATCTTTCGATCAAGATTGCTTTCACGTTTCTGAAGTTCTTTCTCCGTTTCCCGGATATCCCGCAGTTTTTCATTGTATTCATCTTCACTCTTTTGCTTGATACGGATCGATTCATCCTTAGCTTCCAGGATCATTTCCTTTTTAAGGGTTTCACCTTCTTTCCGCGCGCTTTCCAGCAATTCGATCTCATATTTTTTTATACTGCCGAGCTTCGACCTGAAAATTATCAGGACAATAACCGTGGCCATAAGTGCTGATATAAAACCAACAACTGTATACAAATACCACATTTCTTTTACTCCTTTTTTATGCGGAGTACTCAGGTATTGAGATGGTCATCGATCAGTTTGACCAATGATTCAGAATGGCTCTGAATGTATTCCTCAACGGATTGGTTATCTTGCTTCATTTGAAACAACTCACCGGCGATGTTCAAGGCGGTGATTATGGCAATTTTGTCAACGGAAACCGCACCGGGCATATTGGCACCGGTTTCCATCATTTTTTCATTCACGTAGTCCGCGACCTTGTGAATAAACGCGGGATCGTTTCCTTTCAGCGGAAATTCCAGACCGTAGATATTGACTTTTAACGGTTTGTCTTCGGGGAACTCCAGTTCCACGGTATCATGGTCGGTTTCATATTTTCGCATGTTCGATCCACTCCGATATCTCTGCCAATTTCCCGGTAATGCGGTCGATCTGGCTTTTTGTCAAGATCACGGCATCATTAGCGGGAACTCCCTTGTGTTCCTTTAAAACATCGAGGGTTTGGTGTATTTTCTTCTCTAAGATTTCAAAAGAGCTGATATCCATTACCTCAACTGAGCTCCATATTGTTTCTTCAGTCTATCAAACAGCTTGTTCATCACATCGTCAACATCCGAATCCTTTAGTGTTGTCGTTTTACTTCTGAACTCAAGACGAAATGACAATGCCTTTTTATCTTCACCAAGTTTCTTATCGTCAATGTACACATCATAAAGCACAAGGTCAACCAGATATTTGCCCCCGTGCTGATTAATCTCATTTAAGATCACCTCTGCAGCGGTATTTTTATTCATAACCAGTGACATATCACGGAAAATGGACGGGAACTGAGGGGTTGGAACATATTTCGGCATGGGATGATACCATTCGAATATTTTCCCGATCTGTAATTCCATCACCGCAACCGGGTACTGGAGCTGCAGTTTATCAAAAAGGTGTTCTCTGAACTGTCCGATCTTACCCACAAGCGTTTTGCGGACAAAGACATCAAAGAGGATCTCATATTCATCACGGTCCTTGTTTTCCTTCAGCTTATAATCCATGCCAAGTTCGCCGAACAGATGATCCAGGATACCTTTGAGATAAAATATATCGGCAGGTGTGTCACCGGCGGTCCAGCTCAGACCCCATAAGGATGAACAACACAGGACACCGAGATTATAATGCTCTTCGGCATGGGTTTCTTTCTGGTCGTTTTGCTCGATGACATTCGCCAATTCGAACAAACGGATATTACTGCGTTTTTTCAACGCGTTGGTTCTCAGACTCCCGAGCAGGGGCTGTATCATATCGGTTCGCAGAACATCCATTTCATTTGAAAGGGGGTTTAAAATCTTTAAGGGGGTATATGACCAGATGCCGGCTTCGGCACTTTGCTGACTGATCAGCGAATTATTGACCGCTTCATGCATGCCGTGACCAACAAAGAACTGACGGATCTTTGTCAAAAAAGGATGCAAACGGTCGAAACTTTCATTTATGAAAATATTCATACGGGTCATGGCCGGGATCTTATCGATATGATTCATAGCCACTTCTTCAACAAGATCGATCTCCCGTTCAATATCGGGGCGGAATGTCGGTACCTTGACACGCAGCAGATGTTCTTCTTCATGCAATATTTCGAATCCCAAACGCTGCAGGGTGATCCTGCAATCTTTCATCAGGATACCGATACCTGTTACCCGTTTGACATAATCCAAACGCAGTTCCAACTCTTTGGGCGGAACGGGTGCAGGATACATATCGATCATGCCCTTTGCGATCCGGCCACCGGCAAGTTCGACAATGAGTGAAGCCAAACGATCCTGCGCATAGACCAATGTGTCATTGGGATCGGCACCGCGTTCGAAACGTTTGGATGCGTCCGTTGAAATTTGCTGCTGTTTGGAACCCTTGCGGACAACGGAAGGATTAAAATAAGCGCTTTCGATCAGAATATTAACGGTTTGATCATCCACTTCCGATTCCGTTCCGCCCATGATACCCGCCATGGCAACCGGTTTTTCCGCATCGCAAATAAGCAGGATATCCTCACTGAGCTCACGCACCTTATGGTCCAGTGTTTCAAATTTTTCATTTTTCGTTGCAAAACGCACATTGATCATGGGACCTTTGAGTTTGTCCAGATCGAATGTATGCAGGGGATGTCCGGTTTCCATCAGCACGTAATTCGATGCATCGACCACGTTGTTCACCGGACGCAGTCCGACAGCTTCCAGGTGCCGCTGCAACCAGATTGGCGAAGGTCCGACCTTTACGCCGTGGATGATCCGTGCCGTATAGCGGGGACATGCTTCCGGAGCGGCAATCTCAACACGGGTCAAGGTATCGATATCCGGACCGGCCTCTTTCAGTTCAAAATCTTTTTTCCGGAAGGAATTTCCGGTGATGGCCTCTACGACACGCGCAACCCCCCAGTGTGACATGACATCCGGTCGGTTGGCGGTAACATCAATATCCAGTATATTGTTTGTGGGAAAATAAGATGAAAAAGGCGTTCCCACTTTATGATCATCCGTCAGGACCATAATGCCCCTGTGATCGTTTCCCAGTCCGAGCTCATCTTCCGCACAGATCATACCTTCGGAATCGACACCACGCAGACGAACTTTCTTAATTTCAAAATCGGGTGTAAGGCGCGTACCGACCGTTGCGACCGGAACACGTTGTCCGGCCTGGACATTCGGTGCGCCG
>Ga0334901_1003667_pt1 | contig 11232 bp, 10 predicted proteins | sample GraSluR3_MG_3_FD_207216 | JGI IMG/M metagenome (GOLD analysis project Ga0334901, IMG submission 207216) | Sludge microbial communities from methane-producing bioreactor in Wageningen University, Netherlands - Granular Sludge_15_08-R3 | ecosystem: Engineered > Bioreactor > Anaerobic >...
TCTTCAGCTGCTTCCTGTTTTTGAGTGAAGTGCATGATCTGCAAAGCCGCTTTGCGCTCCGTAAAGCCGTGTTTGTTGAGGATAAAATCCGGCAAAATCTCGTCTATCGTTCCTGCATATTGTTCAAAAGCATTGTAGATTAGTTTGCGCATGAGGTTTTGGCTCAGACCTTCTGTTAAGGGATAAATGGGTAGCAATTGCCGGGTGTTCCAAAAGCTGTGCTCTTCGATCTCTTTGCCCAAAATCTCGAAATCCGGATGATTGATCTGCAGCTGTCCGTTGAAGGTGCTGAGTGTGCCGCTGAGCCAGATGGTCTGGCCCGGCTGGAAAAGCTTCAGATAGGCGGGAGGATAGCGAAACCATACACATTCCAAACCCAAAGCTCCATCGTTGACTCCCACATGCAAGATCTTCTTGCCTGAGGAACTGGGGCGATCGTCCACCCACGATATCTCCGCTGTGAGGGCTACCAGTTCGCCCACTTGAAGCTCACTGAGCCTGGGGTTTACATTGCGGCTGAGATATGAGCGCGGAAACAGTTCCATCAGATCCAGCACAGAATGCACTCCCAGTTTTGCCAAAAGGCGCGCACGATACTCACCCACTCCTTTAAGATACATTACCGGAGTCTTGCTTGCGGCGTCGCTTCTCTTGCTATCTTTCATGGACCTATTTCCTTTGTCCTGCATTTTTTGTCAACATCCGGTAAGCTGATGCGAAAAAAAAGGCCGGAGTTGCTCTTGCTGCTCCGGCCTTAAGAACAGTCTATCAACTATTAGTCATCAAAACGAAGTACGGCAAATCGTGGTATTTGGTTTCGATCAAGGATGTAGAGACGGATAGTTCTGCGTCTGCTCTCTTCCATGTTTTTGATCGCTTCATCCATTGTGTTGGTGAAATCTTCAACACTATCCACGACTGTGCCTTCCACCTGCAGGATGATCATTCCGGGTTGCAAACCTGCCTGTGCTGCGGGAGAATCCGTTTCCACAGATCTGATGACGACTCCACTTTCGGAGCTAACGCCCAGGCGTTTTGCCACATCGCTATCCAGAGCGTCAACGCTGATCCCGGAAGAAAGGCTATCATCCGTGGGTTCGGGACTTTCTTCGTCTTCAGGATCATCGGGGAATCGCTGTAATAGAACGTTGATGCTCAGCTCATTATTATCCCGGAGGATCCTGATCGGCACTTCCTGGCCGATTCTTGCGGTGGCTACTGCAATCCTGAAGCGTGCAACGTTGCTCACTTTTTCGCCTCCAATGTCCAGGATTACGTCTCCCGCCAAAAGACCGGCCTTTTCTGCCGGACTGCCTTCTTCAACCTTTGCGATAAGGACTCCGGCGACTTCTTTGAGATTGAATGCTTCGACCAGATCTGCCGTGATCTCCTGGGGCAAAATGCCGATGTAAGCTCGCTGAACACGTCCACTGGCTACGAGATCTTCTACCACACGTTTTGCCAAGTTGATCGGAATGGCAAATCCGATCCCGATATTACCGCCGCTGGTACTGGCAATAGCGGTGTTGATCCCGATCACTTCTCCATGAATATTCAATAGTGGGCCTCCGCTGTTGCCGGGATTGATCGCAGCATCGGTCTGAATAAAATCCTGATACAAAGGGGAGTTGTTGCCCTGAATAACGCCATATCTGCCCAAGGCTGATACCACACCCAAAGTCACAGTGCGATCCAGTCCCTCAGCAAAGGGATTGCCGATGGCGATTGCCCACTGACCAATCTGTAGCGCAGAGGAATCGCCCAAAGGGGCAATGGTCACATCATCGTCTTCATCCAAAGTAATCTTGATCACAGCAACATCAGTATTGGAATCTAAACCCACCACTTCAGCTTTGTAAATCTTCTTGTCTGCCATGGTTACGGTGATGGAGCCGTCACGTCCCCGCTCTGCTACATGGTTGTTTGTCATGATAAAAGCCTCTCGGCTTTCTTCGTTGTATTCATAGATGAAGCCGCTGCCCATCGAACTCACCTGCCGCTGTTGCTGCGGAGGCGTGGGAAAGAAAAAGCGGAAAAAATCATCATCAAAAAATGGATTACGGTTGCTGCGGACGTTCACGGTGGATTCCACTTTGATCTGGACCACGGCCTCACGGACGTCTCGAACTACTTTGACTACCGGGCTTTCCCCATCCGCCATCAGCATGGAGCTTCGGGCAAAGGCGAGGTTGCTAAGACACAGCAGCATCAGTACTAACATTACACTTTTGGCTAATCTCATTGGGTTCTCCTATCAAAGTATTAGTGTATTCTGTGAAAAGATGAAAACCTAAAACGCATTTTCCGCAAATCCGGACACATACATTATATACTCGCAAGGTCCACAAACCAAGCAGAAAATCTCCCAAAGCTAGATCTGACCACATTCAAGCTCGCGCGCCAGTAGGCTTTATGCCATGAGCCCATCTGGGCGCATAAGCTGTGGACAAAGGTTTGCGTCTCCAAGCTTTGAAGCAAGATCTTCAGATTGCGCCTTCGCTGTCAAGCGCTTTTTGGCTTGGCAAAACGAAGAACCCCGCAGCAAAGTGTAGGTGCGGCTTGTAGCCGCACGATGGGCTGTTAGTGTTTAGAAGCGAGTACTAAGTTGGGCAGTTTAAAACTGCCCCTACTATTGTAGATGCGGCATCTTGCCGCATTGAAGACCAAGCTTCGTGCCGAAGCTTGGTCAAAGATGAAAGGCGGTGGCTTCAGCCACCGTATAAGAAAATCAAGCAGCAAGATAAGATGATCTCCGGTGGGCTTTAGCCACCGGCAAAACCCAAGCCAATGGCTGCGATTCCTCAAGTCCTCTACGTGCTATCTGAATTGGCGTCTTTTCACCTCTCATCGACCATTCATTTTGCATAGCTGAGCACCATTTGCGAGTTAACTAATTCTTTACAACATCAAAAATCCACTTCACGTCAACTACGCTTCCCCATTAGTCTCCCATTAGTCGACTACAAATTTGATGGGAAAGAGATGGTTTTCTGGCCCGGATTCCTTGATCTCGGTGTGGTCAGGATTCAACGGCGTTTGCTATGGATGAGCCGGGGATGGATCGAGATTTTGCGCTTGGGATCTACTCAGTGATCTTGTGATAAAACTCTTGACTGAATTGTCTATGCAAAAATCCTGACAATCTGAAGAAAAAAATATGAAAATCAAAGGAGATAGACCATGAAAAGGACTTATCAGCCCTCAAACAGATCACGAAAAAACACCCACGGTTTCCGCAGCCGCATGGCCACTCGCAATGGCCGCAAAGTGCTTGCCCGCCGCAGAGCCAAAGGAAGAACCCGCCTCAGCGTATAGCCGATGATCCGTTGGATCAAAGCACACGGGGAGTACATGGAATTTACGCGCGCTGCAAATGCACTCAGGAGCAGGAATTTTTACATTCCAATCCTGCCTGATGCAGATGGTCCCGCATTGGGGATAACCATCAGCAAAAAGGTGTCCAATGCTGTAGCGCGTAACAGACTCAAACGTAGAATTCGAGCTTGGGCGAAGGAGCATAGCTCTGCCCTGCCGAAGGACTGCAAAATGAACATCATCGCCAGACAAGGAGCGGCCGAGCTATCTTGGAGCGAATTGTCTGAACAACTTTCAATCCTGGAACGATGCGAATGACCCTTCGGATCCTGATAGGTTTGCCGAATCGGATATTCATCCTCTTGATACGCGCATATCAGGTAGCTATCTCGCCGGCATTACCTAGAAGCTGTCGATTTACCCCGAGTTGTTCCAGCTATTCACTGCAAGCATTTGGACGCTACCCTTTTTTCAAGGCTATGGCTTTGAGCATTTGGCGCATATTGCGTTGCAATCCTTTTTGCCGCGGTGGATACGACCCCTTGCCCTAAGGAGATATTTTGGATAAACGAACCCTTACTGCTCTGATATTGATGCTGGTTTTATATCTGGCTTTTGACCAATTTGTGTGGAAGCCGCAAAGAGAGAGCGTTCGCCTCGCTGCCAAGCAGACACAGGAAACAACGGCAGCAGCACCGGCTGAGGAAACTGAGCTACCTGCCGTAGATTCGAGCTTGATGTCTGAAGAGAGTCCCTTACCGGAAACAGATATCGAGATCGAAGAACGGCTCTTGGAAAATGACAATATCAGAGTCCGCTTTAGCAATAAGGGTGCGGTTATCACATCAATCGAGCTGAAGAACTATGACTATAGTGAAGGGGTTCCGGTTGATCTCATTCCCGAATCTGAAAGCATTTTGGGCACAATGGTATATCGTGGAGACGACAACCTGATCCTGACAAACCGGGTCTTTGCCATTGCTCCACAAACTGAGAACAATCAGATAAGTTTTTATCTTGGAGAGCCTGGGGATCCTCAGGTAGTTCGCTCTTATACCCTGGATGAGCAATATGGGATCCGTCTTGATACGAGCATCCAAAATCTGGGTGCCATCAATGGTTTGAGGATGGATCTAGATTCCGGGATTGCAGATAGTGAGCAAAATACTCGCTCCAAAGCTCAAGACTATCGCTTTATGCTCTATGCCGAAGGCGAGATCATGAAGCTTTCCTTGGCCAAAGTTCAGAAAAACCCGCCTCAGGGCAGTTTTGGTAGTTTTGCTTGGGCAGCGGTGCGCAGCAAATACTTCACTTTGGCATTGCAGGAGCTGGATGCTCCGCTTTCCAGGAGCTTTAGCGCTCAGATCAATCCTGAGACCAAAAATCCCGGCTTTTCGATCGATAGCTTTCACAAAGATCCAAAAGCAAATTGGGAACAGAGCTTTGTGCTCTATGCTGGTCCCGCCGACGCAGATATCCTCAAGGGCTATGGCCGCCAGATGGAGAACATCGCAGAACGCGGCTATAACTGGTTGCGTTGGCTTGCCAATTTCTTTGCCTGGTTTTTGAGTTGGCTGCATGGCTATATCAAGAACTATGGTGTCGTAATCATCATTTTTGCCTTTTTGCTAAAGATCGTGCTTCATCCGCTCACTCACAAAAGCATGAGTGCATCCATGAAGATGCAGAAGATCCAGCCTCAGATGCAGGCTCTGCAGAGGAAGTATAAGGATGATCCCAAGACTCTGCAAGTGGAGATGAGTAAGCTCTACAAAGAAGCTGGCGCCAATCCGCTTTCCGGATGTTTGCCCCTGCTGTTGCAGATGCCGATCTTTTTTGCTCTTTACAATGTCTTGCGTTACTCACTGGATATGCGCAATGCAGGTTTTGTCTTATGGTTAAAGGATCTTTCTGAGCCGGATCCTTACATGATCCTTCCCATCGTCATGGGCTTGTTTATGATTATTCAATCCAAGATGATGCAGCCCAAACCGGGCAATATTGAAGATATGGACGATAAACAGAAGGCGGCTCAGTCTTCTCAGAAGATGATGACCTGGATGATGCCGATAATGATGTTTTTCATCTTCCGCAATATGCCAGCCGGTCTGGTCTTGTACTGGACAGTATTCAATATCTTCTCCGTTATCCAGCAGTATTATCTGCTCAAACACCACAGAAATAAGGAATAATATTAAATGACCACAATCGATAAAAGCGGGTTCTCCGTAGAAGAGATTATCCGCCAATTCCGTAGTGAATACAAAATTCGAGATCACGAACTGAATTATGAGATTCTAAAAAGACCCAGCAAGGGATTCTTTGGACTTTTTGCAAATAAAATCGCCCTCGTGCGCTTCCAAGTACCTGAAAACTCCGACCGGATCAGACTCTTCCTCGAAACGCTTCTGGACAAGATGGGGGTGAGCTTTGACACGATCGTTTCCAAAACCGAAGGGAAAACACTGTATCTGACCATTGAAGGGGTTGTCGAGACCGGCTTCATCATTGGGAAGAATGGTTCTATGCTCGAGACCCTACAGTATCTTGTCAACCGCGTATTTGAGGACGAGAAGACTCTGGATCGCATCTATCTGGATGCGGATGGTTACCGTGAACGGCGTGAGTCTCAATTTCTACACAAGTTTTTACCGCAGATCAATAAGATCAAAATCCACGGTAAATCACTGACCTTGGAGCCCATGAGTCCCGGGGAGAGAAGGATCATCCATCGTCATATCGAACGTGATAGAGGCCTCAGAACTCTCACAATCGGTGAAGGTGAAAACAAGCGCATTGTAATCTTTTCTTCCAAAAAGAAAGAATCTGAAGTGAGAAATGAGAGCTTGGACGAAAAAACCGCGAACCAGGATAAACCCATAAACACAAGACCCAGGCGTCCCCGCCGCACAAAGCCAATGGCAGATAAGGCCACGGATGGCGCTGCCAAAGCCGAAAGTCCTGCCAATGCTAAGCCTGTCAAAAAAAATCGACCACCGAGAAAACCCAGGCCCAGACCAAGGCCCAAAACTCAGCAGGGTGAGAAGCTTGACTAAGATATTCAAGATACATGCTGGACACTATTGGTCGGATGGTGGGGCTCTTTTGGGAGTTCTGCCTTACGCCATCTGGAGCAAAAAGATCCAAACTGACGATAAACGTCGAAAAAGAATGGACCTGAATCTGCTTTTGATCGTCTCTCGTGATCGCCGCATCCTTGTGGATACCGGTTTAGGTAACAGGCTATCGGATAAGCAGAAGGAGATCTATCGTCCCAGTGAGTTTGCTTTGCCTGCAGCAATGGGAGAGCTCGGATTTCGGGATTGTGATATAACTGATGTGATCATGACTCATCTGCATTTTGACCATGCCGGCGGGATCGTCACCGCATTTGCTGATTCCGAGGATTTGACCTTCCCCAATGCGCGCTTTTGGATTCAAAAGGATGAATGGGAGATGGCAAAAGCTCCAGATAGCACAAATCAAGCCGCATATGCATTTGAACATCAGTTATCGCTTTTGGCAGCTCGAGGCAAGCTTGAGCTTGTCGAAGGTGAGCATGAGATTGCAGAGGGAATCAGCATCATCAAGACCGGAGGTCATACGGTTGGCAGTCAAATCGTGCAAGTCGATAGCCCCGATGGTTTCTTCATCTATGCGGGCGATATTATCGCAACCAAGTTCCACACTTCTTTGGCAGTAACTTCGGCATATGATGTTTGTCGGGCAGATACCGTTGCGGCCAAAAAGCTAATCTACCAACGTCTTAAAGAGCGAGATGGCATCTTGCTCTTGAACCATGACCCCCATGTCTGGGACATCCCAGTCTCACAGCTAAAAGTTTAGATACAAAAAAGGCGCAGCGAAATGCTGCGCCTTATCTGTCTGAGAAAAAGGGCTTATTCGTAGCGGCAGATATATGCAGTCTGCTCTTCCACTTTGACGCCAAACTTCTGATTTGCCTGTACAATGAAGGTCTCGGAAGCGGAAAAAGTCTTCCAGCTATCTTCTCCGGGAAGCTTGACTGTCAACGCACCGCTAACCACGGTCATATATTCGATCATGCTGGTTCCAAATTCATATTCCCCGATGTCCATTACACCGATAGTAGATTGTCCCTTAGAGTTTTGCAAAGCGATGGATTTTACCTTGCCGTCAAAGTATTCGTTTGTCTGAAGCATTTCAATCTCCTGTATATTTCTTTCGAGCAAGGATGTCAACGTGGGGGTTTTGGGTCAAGTGTTATTCACTCTTGTCCCGATGCTTTCTAAGTGCGTTCGATCTCTGAGACTAATTCCTTGAGGGTTGCGGCAGGATCTTCTACCGAGATTACATGTTTATCCCCATTGTCAAAAGTTATCACCAGTTCTCCGAAAGTCTTGGAGATCTCGCGGATCTTGGAGATTACTATGTAACGGGTCCCTAAATCTTGATCCTTGTAGCTAAATACCTTTGGCATATGTCATCCTTCTCTTTGCTGGATAGCTGGCTTGGGAGATGGAGCCAATCAGCTCACAATGCTTAATAGCGCTTGAGATTGACGCTTTGATTGTGACTTTCTCCCGGTCTTAGATATTCGGCAATGTCCGGGTCAAACTCGATCAGAGTGTAATCTGGATCGTCATAGCCGTTGAAGTACTGATCAAAAAAGAAGCAGCGCTCAGATGCTTCAGCCTTGAGCGCTGCATTATGTACGATAGTGGCAATCCCTGTGAGCCGGATATATCCGGTGTGTCCATCCTCGTTTAGCGGGATGCAGATCTCCACATGTTTATTATTTTGAATCTGGGCGACCTTGGAATCTCCGCTGAAAGTAGCAAAGAAATAGCGGTTTTCACTGGTAAAAAGCACTACTGGGCGCACTCTGGCCTGTTTTTTGTCGCAGCTTGCCAGATAGACATATTGGTTCTGCCCAATCCATGCCATTATCTCCTGTTGCAGTTGAGATTCGTTGGTCCTGGCCATCGTCTCTATCCTTTATTTAGGGAAAGAAATCCCGGTGATAAAAGCTTGGTTTTCCGGATTTGGGTTATCTCTGGCATCACGGGGAAGCTGTTCGATCTCATGCACAATATCCATGCCGGATTTGACCTTTCCAAACACGGTGTGTTTACCGTTGAGCCAGGGAGTACCGTCTTTCTTGGTGACGATAAAGAATTGGCTGCCATTTGTATTTGGGCCGCTGTTTGCCATGGCGATATTGCCATAGAGGACCGGGGCTTTCAGGATGCGGGCATAGATGTCATGCTCAAAGTCGGCAAACTCCTTGTATTGTTCGACTGTGTATGCTTTCACGGGATCCAGGCTCTGCGCCATCTGGCATTCCTTGACTACTTCAGCAATCTCGGTATTTGGAGTGCGGTTTTGCTGAATATGAGGCACGATCAATCTGTTCCAAATCAACTCCATATCGGCTTGAGTCTCGATGCGTCCACTGATGGCATCACCTTCTTCATAGCATTCATCTTCAAAGGTATAGCCAGGGCCACCCTGACCGTCGTTCATGCGATTGTCATCTTTGGTATTGGGACAACCTCCCTGGATCATAAAATCCGGGATCACGCGGTGGAAATAAGTATCTGTGTAAAATCCTTCGCCGGCAAGTTTGACGAAATTATCCACAGTATTTGGCGCGAGATCCGGCCACAGTTCCAGCTCGATCTCACCGTATGTTGTGTTGATGATAGTTTTTACTGTATTTTGAACAGCTTCTTTCATGGGTTCCTCCTTGGTGCTGGTAGAGAGGCCTCTGTTTTGGGCGTAGATCAAGGCAAGGCCCAATATCAGAATGGCCGGTATCAGGATCAGCGCGAGATAGTTTTTGTTGAGTTTCATGCTGTATCTCCTTTATTCTGTTTAAAGTATTTCAGTTGGATATTCCCATCATCGATTTCGATAAAACTGTGATGGCAGATCCAGTCTCCCGAATTTGCATAGTGACCTTTGTCTATCATCTGCAGACTTGGAGCATGAGCATGGCCCATCACCACGATGTCTGCCTTTCCTTTATTGATCAGGTGGCGTGCAAAGTCGATCAAGCCTTTGTTCTTACGAACACGCAACGGAGCAGGATCTTTGCGGGCACGGCTGCTGCGAGACATCTTGCTGCCCAGCCCCAAAGCCAGATCGGGATGCAATATCCCAAAAAATCGGCGTATCAAAGGTAGGCGAATAATCTTGCGAAAGAACTGATAGCGCATATCATTCACTGTGTGTGTATCGCCGTGGCACACATAGATCCTTTTTCCATCGGCTATAATCTCAAAATACTCGGGATAGAGTTCCATGTCAAGATAATCTGGTAGAAAGTCTCCAAACCAGAAGTCGTGATTACCGGAAATGTGGATGATTCTGCAATTCATCTGGGAGATCTCATGCAGCTTGACCAAAAGGGGGAAATACTGTTTTACAATGCAGTATTTCCAGTCGTACCAGAGATCAAAAATGTCACCTGCCAGGATCAAGCAATCGTACTTGCCTTTGATGTCATCCAGGAAATCGAGCAGGATTTTGCTGTTTTCCTCGTCTTCAGGATGCTTTTTGGTGTATTTGTAATGAAGATCAGAGATGACGCAAATTCGCATCTAATCCGCCATAATGTGATGAATGATGTTCAGGCCAAAACGCAAGGCAGTCTCGCGGATATACGGGGGATTGCCATGAGTATCAGGATCTGCCCAGCCATCGCTGATATTGGTTTCGTATGTATAAAGCATCATCATGCGTCCGTTATCATCAAACATAGCAAAGGCCTGGGGAGCTTCACCGTCGTGCTCGTGGATCTTGGGAAGCCCTGCCGAAAAATCGAAATAGGAGCTGAAGATGGGGTGACGAGAGTCGATCTCAAGCAGCTCCCGCTCTGGAAACACACGTTTGATCTCACGCCTGAAGCTCTCATCCATGCCATAATCATCATCTGCATAAAGGAATCCCCCGCGCAGCATCCAGTTTCGCAGGTTTCTGAGCTCTGTCTCAGAAAAACGGATATTGCCATGGCCGGTAAGATATACAAAGGGAAAGTCAAAAAGTCGGGGATCCGAGGCACGAACCACAGCTTGATCTACCGGGATGCCCGCTTCGAGGTGCTGATTCACAAACTTTGCGAGATTGGGAAGCACCTCCGGATCGTTGTACCAATCTCCTCCGCCATCGTATTGAAGGCGGGCAAAGCCGGTCTTATTCGGGCTTTCGATAGCTTGGCAAAGGAATATGCTCAAGGCAAAAAGTAGGCTCAAAGAGATGTTCTTTAATCTTGTCAGGGACATCAGAAACCTCATCATCCTTTGCTATGATCCTAATTTGCAATCCTGAGATGGATGCAGAGCAAGCCGTCGTCGACGATGGCATAAAAACAATTTGCATAACTATCATATGAAGAAATGCTGTGGATATCTTCTTTGAAGGTGATCGTGGAAAGGTTCTCTCCGCGAGAGGCATCCACCACCCAAAGATATCGAGCAGAGGGGAAGATCGTAATCGGGCGATCCAGACGAGGGTCATTCTCGGGCCCCACCCGGCATGGTTCCAAGCTTCCCGGACGCATATAGGGGCTTCCCAATTGCATTTCCCAGATCTGAGTGCCATCCTCTCTATATCCATAGCCAGTCTCATCCTCCAAACAGCTGATCAGGACATTATCTGAAAAGAGCAGGCTGTTGATCCGGGAGTCATAGGATTTCTTCCATTTCAACTCGCGGGATTTTTTGTCGAAAGCAATGAGATTTTGATCTGCCGCCAGGTAGATAGTATCAAGGCTGAAGACGGGAGCACTGGTCACTTGATAGGGGAGAGTCGCACTCCAGAGAATCTCAAGCTCAATATTTCGAGCGGGGAGATTCACGATTCGCTCAAGATACTTCAGGAAGTTCTGGGTGTCCACCGAGAGATTGTTGGGGATCTGATCCAATCTTAGGGAGC
>Ga0334901_1003669_pt1 | contig 11232 bp, 13 predicted proteins | sample GraSluR3_MG_3_FD_207216 | JGI IMG/M metagenome (GOLD analysis project Ga0334901, IMG submission 207216) | Sludge microbial communities from methane-producing bioreactor in Wageningen University, Netherlands - Granular Sludge_15_08-R3 | ecosystem: Engineered > Bioreactor > Anaerobic >...
TTTCGCGGGCTCTCACGTGTAAAAAGGAGATGAGCGAAATTATCAAAGCTACACTTGAACTTGCTGGTCGAACCTCTTTTCTCGATGGATCTCGTACGTTTAAAGTAGAAACGGTACGAGCCGATAAATCATTCCCACTCACTTCTTACGACATCTCCGGAGAACTAGGTCATCAGATTTTATTGGCTCAACCACAACTTTCGGTTGATGTTCATCATCCAGATAAAACAGTCTATGTTGAGATACGGGATAAAGCGTACTTATATGCATCACCCGAACCTGGACCTGGGGGGTTACCAGTTGGTACTGCTGGAAGAGGAATGTTGATGCTTTCTGGAGGAATCGATAGCCCTGTAGCAGCATATCGCATGGCAAAACGAGGATTACGTCAGGAGGCTGTATACTTCCATGCTTATCCATACACTTCAGATGAGGCTAAAGAAAAAGTTATTCAATTAGCCCGTATTCTGAGTCCCTATTGCAGTGGAATCACACTGCATGTTGTCCCCTTTACCGATGTTCAGCTGCACATTAAAACTCATAGTAGAGAAGAGGAAAATACTCTTCTCATGCGTGCATGCATGATGCGTATAGCAAATAAAATTGCACAAAAACGCGATTGTCTTGCAATTGTTACTGGGGAATCGTTAAGTCAGGTAGCATCTCAAACTTTGGAGAGTCTGGCCTTTACAAACAGCATGTCTCAACTTCCCGTCTTTAGACCGCTTGTGGGCATGGATAAAAACGAGATTGTAGATACGAGTAGAAAGATCGGCACGTATGAAACTTCAATCCTACCTTATGATGATTGCTGCACCATATTCAGCCCGAAGCATCCTTTGGTACGGCCTAAACTGGAAGCATTACAAGCATCGTATCATGCAATGGAGATTGAGTTATTAATGGATCAGGCGATTGCGGATGCAGAAGTGATTCCTTTATGAGGATGAAGTTTGTGATGCAGGGCATGCAGCACAACTTGCTGCCTTTCCCTCTTCACGAGCCGAAGCACACTGATTTCTGGCATCGGTTGCGTAAAAACCACTTCCTTTGAATATGACCGAACTCAAACCGAACACCCTTCTTATAGAACCGGAACATTGCGGGCATGTAGTTAGTGGATTATCTCGCATGCTTTGTTCAACTTCAAATCTGTGGTCACAAGAATCACATACGTACTCATAGGTAGGCATATTATTTATTCACTCCTGTGGTAAATGATACGAGCGACCCGAACAACTCTGAAAAAGAGGCATACTGTGATTCCGAAAGCTCCATCCCATTGATGTACACTACGTCATCCTCAAGTATGAACAAATTCGTCAAATCTCCAAGAGGTTCTCTATTTCGTCGCTTGTCAGAAATATAAGAACTTTTCAATAAAATGGAAAGAGAATTTGCTAACTTTGGTGTCTTCATAGTTATAATACCACCAAGAGTCGGCCTATCTGTATCACTCTCTTCAATAACAAACACAATAGACTCAGATTGAAGAAGCACCGATTGTGGAATAGCCAGTCCAACCTGAATCATCGCTTGCGGGCTAGCAATATAGAAGCCGAACAAAGCCTTCGCCATTCGATCTGCAAGTCCTTTCGGAATCTTCGTGGTACGATTTTTATATGTCTCCTGATACACCTTCATATAGTTGTCGCTCGCAAAAAGGAGCAGCCCTCTCTGCGGTGCATAGACATCAAGACCTAACCAATCATTCCTATAATATCTCGTTGAATCATGCTCAATCTTATCCCAAGCGTCATCCCAAAGTAACATACTATTTGTGAGGAATGCCGGAATATTTCCCTCTACAGCACCATAAAATTCATAGGACGAAATATCTTGCATAGGAATAGATTCAGTAGACGAATCAAATCCGTCAGGATCGTACAACGCTACTGATAATCGATCAACTCGAGAAAGAAGCTGAGAAAACGTAAAATTTCCGGGCAGTTTTTCGGGATTACTCATATCCACCGTCACCACAATTTCCTGTGGATTTCCCAGTGCCTGGAAATAGTATTCATCTTTGAATGGGCGATGCACACATGAGAGTAACGAAGTCAAGACGGCACACCAAATGAGACAGTGACCGATTATTCGAAACCTCATGTGTTTCATCCTTCTACATCTATCTCCTAATTGCTTTAATACGTGCGACAGTATCACCACAAGGAATTTCTGATGCACCTTCCTTATCTACAAAACCAACTTCATCAGCAAGAGTTTCTCTCGAGATATAATCGGTGAAGACAGTAAAGGATTCTTCAACCAAGGCATCACCATATACATAAAGAGTAATACGATCTGCAACATCAAAGCCCTCTTCCTTCCGAAGGTTCTGCACACCACGAACGATATCTCTTGCCACTCCTTCGAGAAGAAGCTCATGAGTGATTTCTGTGTCAAAACCAACAGTAAGTTGTCCCTCGTTAAGCACTTTCATATGCTCAAGTTCTGAACGCTGCACAACAATGTCTTCAAGACCAATGGCAATGGTCCCATCGCTATAGGTAATTTCAACAGATGAGCCATCAAGGATAGCAGCAATTGTGGAACTCGGTAAATCTTGAATCTTTGTTGCGACTTCCTTCATTGACTTACCCAATTGTTTACCAAGTACTTTAAAGTTTGCTTTTGCCTGATAGGAAACTAAGCCGCTTTCGTCAGCCTGTATGGTAATCTTTTTAATATTGAGTTCTTCCTCAATGATCTCTTTCATCGATTTTAAAATTTCACGTTCTTCTTCATCTCTTGTGACTAGATAGAGTTGCTTGAGGGGCTGACGAATTTTCAGGTTATGGATACTACGCAACGACCGTCCCATCGTGATCGCTTGACGTGTAAGTGCCATTCTCTTCTCTAAGGAGAAGTCTCTCCTTTGCTCATCATAAACTGGGAAATCACTTAGATGAATGGACTCCATCATAGTGGAAGATTTTAAATTCAAGAAAATCTCTTCAGTAGTAAAAGGTATGACTGGTGCAGCACAGTGAATTACATTCATGAGTACATGATACAATGTATTGTAAGCCTTCTTCTTGTCGATATCATTCTCTGAACGCCAGAAACGACGGCGATTTCTTCGAATATACCAGTTATTCAATGAATCAAGAAAAGAAACTATCGCACCACACCCTCTTTGTGTTTCGTACGCATCCCACGCTTCTGTTACCTCCTGGACTAATGCTTCACTAGCAGAAATTATCCAACGATCCATGAGGTTATCAAGTTCATCAAAAGGTGTTGTTGCGGGTTCGTATCCATCAATATTTGCATAGGTAACAAAAAACGAGTAGGCATTCCAAAGGGGAATAATGAGAGTTTTAAGCACCTCTTTCACACCATCTTCGGAGAACTTCAGATCCTCTGCTCGTGTTACAGCACTGTTCATGAGAGCAAAGCGCAACGCATCAGCACCATACTGATCCACAATTTCCATTGGATCAGAATAGTTCTTAAGGGATTTCGACATCTTCTTACCATCTGCGGTAAGAACAATACCATTGGTAACACAATTCAGAAATGCGGGTTTATCAAAAAGAGCTGCACCCATAATTACCAAGGTGTAGAACCATCCTCGAGTCTGATCCAATCCTTCACAAATAAAATCGGCAGGGAAATGCGACTCAACAAACTCCTTATTCTCAAATGGATAGTGATTCTCTGCATATGGCATGGAACCAGATTCAAACCAGCAATCAAGTACATCGGGTATTCTACGCATGGTTCCCTTACCGTCAGGGCTGGACCATGTTATTTCATCCACAAAATGTTTGTGCAAATCGGTTACACGTACTCCACTCTTCTGTTCCAACTCATCTATCGATCCAATGACTTCAATATAATCAGAGGCATCACTTTTCCACACTGGAATTGGATTCCCCCAGAATCTGTTTCGGCTGATTGCCCAGTCCCGTGCACCTTCGAGCCACTTTCCGAATCGCCCGTTTTTCAAGTGAGCCGGCATCCAGGTGATTTGATCATTTGCAGCAAGCATAGAACTTTTTAATTTTGTAACATCAACATACCAGCAAGCCATCGCTCTATAAATGAGTGGTTTGTGTGTTCTATAACAGAATGGATAACTGTGCAGATAGTTTTCGCGCTTGACAAGCTTCCCATGTTCTTTCAGCCAAGAGATGATAGAGGTATCGGCATCTTTTACAAATATACCCTCCCAAAGAGGAACCTCTTCGGTGAATTTACAATCATCATCTATTGGACAGACAACAGGAACTCCAGTGCCTTTTAGTACTTGATAGTCATCCTCACCAAAACCTGGAGCGGTATGAACAATTCCACAACCATCCTCTACAGTGACGTAACCACCTAATACGGTAATAAACGCTCCCTCTTTTTTTAGTGATGCAAAGAATGGGAATAGTGGTTCATAACGCAATCCTGCGAGTTCACTACCTTTGTATCGTTGAATTATTTCGTAAGTCTCAGGATTCTGGTAATAATTCCCTAGTCGATCTTCACCTAGAATATAATACACCTGCTCCGAAACATCTTTTACTTTCACATAGGTAATATCTGGACCAAGTGCAAGTGCAAGATTAGAAGGGAGAGTCCATGGAGTTGTTGTCCAAGCAAGAAAATAGGTATCTTTCTCACCATCAACCTTGAACCGGACAGTCACCGCTTGGTCTACCACATCCTGATAACCACCGAGGTTGACTTCAAAGTTTGATAGCGGTGTTGCAAGAGCAGGACTGTATGGGAGGATGTTGTATCCTTCATAAATCAAGCCCTTTTCATAAAGAGTCTTGAACACCCACCAAATAGTCTCCATATAATCGGTATCCATGGTTCGATACCCATGTTCAAAATCAACCCATCGTCCCATTCTATTAATCGTTGCTTTCCATTCTCCGGTGTAGCGGAGGACTATGGACCGACATTGTTCATTAAATTTTGCGACTCCATACTCTTCAATGGCTTTATGACCGCTAATATTGAGAGATTTTTCAATTTCATATTCTACGGGCAGTCCATGACAATCCCATCCAAACCGACGATTGACCCGTTTCCCTTTCATGGTTTGATAACGAGGATATAAATCTTTAATGGTTCCGGGAACTAAATGACCAAAATGCGGCAGCCCTGTGGCAAAAGGAGGACCATCGTAAAAAACATATTCATTATCGGCACTTCTGTTTTCTACAGATTTCTGATAGATGTTATTATTTTCCCAAAAAGTCTGAATTTTTTCTTCCATTTTTGGAAAATCGGTTTTCGGGTCAACGGGATTGAACATTGCTAGGACTCCTCAATCAATTTGAATAAGGCAAAACACGATTAGTTCGTGACAACCATGAGGTCAACTATAGACATTTTACGCGTTATATTCAATCTATATTGACAATAGTATCATGTGGTGAGTAGCATGAAGCAATGGTAGAATTCCCAATTCCACGTACTGTGAAACAATTTGCCACGCAATTTTCTCATGCCGGTTTTTCCCTCTTCATTGTAGGTGGGGCGGTTCGAGACTATTTCTTAGGTCGTGCGACAAGCGATTTTGATTTTGCAACAGATGCTCAACCGGATGAGGTAATGAATCTATTTCCCTCTGTAATTCCCACTGGGATCAAACATGGGACGGTCACTGTTTTATTCAGAGGATCTTCCTATGAAGTAACCACATTTCGGATCGATGGTGATTATCGTGATGCACGGCATCCTGAAACTGTCCATTTTGTCCGATCATTGCAGGAAGATTTAAAACGAAGAGATTTTACTATTAATGCACTTGCTGTAAATGCATTTACTGGCGAGATTCATGACTTTCACAATGGTCTGAAAGATATTGATATCCGATTAATCCGAGCGATTGGGAACCCAGTAGAACGATTCAATGAAGATGCCTTACGTATACTTCGTGCGTGCAGATTTGTTTCGCAACTAGATTTTTCCATTCATAATGAAACACTATCTGCTATGAAATCATATGCGCACAAATTACAGCAAGTTTCAGGAGAGCGGGTGAAGAATGAATTCTGGAAAATTCTTGAATCACCACTTCCTTCAAAGGGAATATATACAATGTATGAGTGTGGTGCCCTTGCCATATGGTTTCCAGAACTCACTATGGGTGATCAGATTACACAAAAGGGCTTTCATACATTAGATGTCATGCGGCATGGAATAGCTGCCTGTGATGCTGTATCTCGAACAAAACCCCTCGTACGCTTAGCTGCACTCTTGCACGATATTGGGAAAGTGCCTGCAAAACAGCTGCAACCATCTGGAGATGTCACGTTTCATCGACACGAAGAATATTCTGTTAAGTTAGCAAAGAAGATACTCACGAGATTAAAATGCTCAAATCAGGAACAAAAGGTAGTCTTGAACCTTATTCAACATCACATGTTTCATTACACCCCTGAATGGAGTGATGGTGCAGTAAGAAGGTTTGTGAATCGCGTGGGCAAAGAGGCGTTAGATGATTTATTCAGTTTACGTTTAGCTGATCAAATTGCAATACATGGTACGCCGAGTCCTCATGCAATCATGCAATTAGAAAAACGCATAAAAAAGGTGATAGAAACAAGTTCGGCGTTTTCTATACAAGATTTAGCTATAAGCGGTAATGATTTAGCTATTTTAGGAATTCCTCGAGGCCCTGAAATGGGTATTGTATTACACCAGCTGCTTGAGACTGTTCTGGATGACCCATCAGAAAATGAGTACGAAAAACTACGCGTAATTGCTTGGAATTTCTATGAACAGAGGATTAAACAGCCGAAAGAACAGAGTTAGCTTCCAACCAACTCCTCATACGCGATTTTAGCAGCAGCTTGTTCGCCCTCTTTTTTATTATTCCCTGGAGCAGGTCCAAAAACTTTTTTCTGAATCATTACCTTTACCCAAAAGGTGTTGTCATGTTCAGGACCTGTTTTCTTTACCACATCATATTTAGGATAGGTTTTATACCGCTTTTGCACATACTCCTGCAGTAAGGTCTTATAATCTTTTTTGTGCTTGTTCGCAAGCACGACCTGAATTTCAGGGACGAGTAGGTGCTGGATAAGTTCGGTTGCTGCTTTATATCCAGAATCAAGGAAATATGCTCCAAAGATTGCTTCCATACAATCTGCCAAGAGAGCTTTTTTATTTCGCCCTCCAGAAAATTCTTCACCCTTCCCAATAAGAATAAAATTATCCACACGAAGTTTTTTTGCTACCACTGCAAGGCTGTCTTCACTAACTACAAATGATTTAATTCGAGAGAAATCCCCTTCGTCAGAGTCGGGAAGATGAATAAAAAGCCAATTTGCAACAATAAGTCCTAAGACGCTGTCGCCAAGAAATTCCAGACGCTCATTATTATCTATGTCTTCATTACTCTCATTAGCAAATGATCGATGACAAAAGGCTAGATTGAGTAACTCGAGATTCTTAAACTTAATGTTAGCTTGCTTTTGAAACAAGGAAAGCTCCCGTTTTCTCTCGGAAGAGATTCCAGGAGCTTTTCCATATACAACTGTCTTTGGGAAAACAGACATGGCTTTATACGACTATTTCAACATTTTTGCCAAGAAATCGACTGCATCTCGTACGGTTTCAAACTCATTGGCTTTTTCATCTGGAATAGAGACACCCAATTCCTCTTCGATTGCATAAACAAGTTCATACGTGTCGAGACTGTCGGCACCAAGATCTTTACGGAATGAAGAGTCAAGTGTGATTTTACTATCTTCAATTTCCAACTTTTCTGCGATTAAACTTTTAACCTTTTCAAATACTGTCTGAGAATCCATTCAATTTCCTCCTTACTACGGAACTAAGCTAATGCTTAAGCCATATTCTCCTGATCGATAACCTGCTTGCCACGATAAAAACCACATTTTGGACAAACTCGATGGGGAATAACCATATTTCCACAGGTTCCGCACACTGTGAGTGTGGGAGTTGCAAGACGCATGTTAGCCGCTTTTCTGGAGGCTGCTCTTGCCTTCGAACTCTTATGTTTTGGTACCGCCATTTGTAAACCTCTTATATCGAAATAATGCTTTTGTGAGAATAACGAAAACCCGACTTTATGTCAACATCTCAACTTTGCTTCTCAGTTTTTCAGCAACAGAACGTGGCACCATAGTGCTGATATCTGCACCAAAAGCTGCCATCTCCTTTATTGCTGAGGATCTGAGTACAAAATAATGTGGATCGGTCGGCATAAAGAGAACTTCCAGCTCGGGATTGAGTTGTTTATTTGTCATTGCAAGTTCAAATTCGTATCCGAAATCAACCAATGCACGAACTCCACGAATCATTACAGTAATGTGCTCTTTTCGTGCATAATCCACCACTAGCCCTCCATAGGATACTACTCGGACATTATCATATGGTGTAAGCATCTCGTGTAACATTTCCATGCGTTCTTTTGCTGTAAAAAGGCATTTTTTGCTGATATTATCGGCAACAACAACATCGAGTGTCTCAAATAACTGAGTCGCTCGCTCGATAAGATTCAAATGTCCGTTTGTAGGTGGATCAAAAGTCCCTGGCAACATTGCCTTTACACATCCCATCTTTTTCTTATTCATCGTTTTTGCTCCTCAACAAATCGTTTCATGGAGGCAAATGTTTCGGGATTTTCGTAGGGAATTCGTTTAATTATAATGAATTTCCCCTCTGTGTCGGTTTCCACAACTGCAAACGAACCTTTACCGATGTAAGAGATTTTCTGGCTTGGAAGCACGTGCTCTTCTTCAGCAAGCTTCCGTAACACGCAATCAAAATGATTAAACATATCGGGCTCAGGCCCTCGAATAGCTTGTGCTATAGCCTCAATAGGCTTCCCACATAATGCACATTCAGGAACTGGTTCCTGTATTCTTGGAACCACAATTGAAGAGACAGCTTTCCCGGGCTTTCGTTTTTTTTCCTTCTGCGGGTTCTGGGATGCTCCAGCAGTGGGAGTTTTCTGTGCTTGTTTTCCGTTCCGTTTTCGTCGCTTCCGATTACGATCGCTTCGTTTGGCAGGTCGCTTCTCATCCACAGATACCACAGAACGGTCCTGGTCATTCGTCATTTACCAATCCCCTTCAATGTGTATTACTTGTTCTTCATAGAGAAGAATTACATCAATACGTATTGCATCATACTGTAAATGCATATGAGTTGCAATGAAATGGCTCAGCCCTTTACGCAGCCTTCGCATTTTTGCAGATGGAACAGCGTATCGTATATCGTCAATGGGATAATATGGTCGGAGCCATCGTTTTACCTCTACGCAAACAAGTGTCTTCTGTTGTGGTTCATATGCAATTATGTCGAGTTCACTGCCTGGGCTCACATAATTTCGTTTAAGAATACGATACCCTTTCATTGTAAGATAAGCAGAGGCAAGAGACTCTCCAGCCCTTCCCTTTTTCACAGTATTTTCGATTTTAGACACAATTAAACTCCAATATACGTGTTAAATTGTGACTTAGTCAGAGAAAAAAGTAAAAGGACGGTCGCTCTCTGCTTCCGTCCTCTTCCATTCACATCTGGAACCATTACTTCTTCTTTATAATGAGTTCCGGCACCTTTGCCGCCTTACCAATCTTCGAACGGATATAGTAAAGCTTCGCTCTTCTCACGCGACCACGGCGTGTAACTTCAATTTTTTCAATTCTTGGTGAATGAACAGGGAAAATACGCTCAACGCCAACACCGTATGAATTTTTTCGTACTGTGAACGTCTTCCGAATTCCGCCGTTCTTAAAAGCAATAACTAAGCCCTCATAAACCTGGACTCGTTCTTTATCGCCTTCTTTAATTGTGAAGTAAACCTTCACCGTATCTCCAACATGAAAGTGGTCCATGTTATCTTTCATCTGTTCTGATTCAATTGCCTTGATCACATCCATTTTCTTCAGTCCCCTTCGCAACATATGATTTCAATTCATCAACTAACCGTTTCGTAACCTTATCAAGCTCTGCAACTTCCAATAACTCCGGACGATTCAAGAGGGTCTTCTCTAACCGTTTCCGCATGCGCCATTGGTCAATGCGTGCGTGATGACCCGACAATAATATCGCAGGAACGTTAATTCCGCAATAGGTCTCGGGCCGTGTATAGTGAGGATATTCCAACAAACCGTCGGTAAAACTCTCCTCAACTAACGATTCACCGCTAATAACTCCATCAAGCAACCGGTACACAGCATCAATGATTACTAAGGCTGCAACTTCACCCGATGAAATTACATAGTCACCAATACAAATCTCGTCATCAACATACAGGTCTATGATTCTTTGGTCAATACCCTCATACCGTCCGCAAATGATAACCAAGTCCTCTTCCTTACTTAACTCGGCTGCATACTGCTGAGTGAAGGGTTTCCCACTTGGAGTTGGGTAAATTACCCGTTTATGCTTTGCATCGATAGCTTCCAGAGCACTCCCCAAAGGTTCCGGTTTGATTACCATTCCGGCTCCTCCACCATATGGAGCATCATCACATGTCTTATGTCTATCTATTGCCCAATCCCGAAAATTTACCAGATTGTAGGAGATACTCCCTGCATCTACACTCTTTGCCATAATTGAATTAGTAAAGAATGGTTCAACAATTTCCGGGAATAACGTTACTACATCAAAATTCATGTAAGCAACTCCGGAACGAGAAGTTCCATCTCCTTCTGTTCAATATGTACTGCACCAATATACTGTTTCATAAACGGTACAAGATACCGCTTACCATCAGCAATCGCAGCAACTTCCAGCAAGAGAGCTTGCGGTCCCTCAATGACACCAACAACCGTGCCTACGTATACTCCCTGAGAAAGAACTCTACATGCAGACAAATCTGCTACATAGTACTCCCCTTCTTCAAGTTCAGAAGCAGATTCTCTCGGTACCCAGAGTTCCCACCCATTCAGTGTTCTGGCAGTTTCAGGATTATCAATCCCTTCAAGTTTTATTAAGGCTTCCCTTCCTGATGGTTTGATTTCTTCAACTCGAAATTCACGTTGAACCCCGTCTTTCCGAAGAGAAACCTCTCTAAGATTCATGAGATGTTCATACTCATGAGAAAAGGAGTGCAATTTAATAAATCCATGAATTCCGTGGGGTCCTTTTAAGACCCCAGTTGCCAAAAATTCCATTAGTCTAAAATTTCCAACTGCACATGCTTGCCGCTCTTAGCTGCCGAAGCACTTAAGATAACACGCACTGCATTGGCGATTCGCCCCTGCTTACCAATAACCTTACCAACATCATCTGCCGCAACTTTCA
>Ga0334901_1003670_pt1 | contig 11221 bp, 8 predicted proteins | sample GraSluR3_MG_3_FD_207216 | JGI IMG/M metagenome (GOLD analysis project Ga0334901, IMG submission 207216) | Sludge microbial communities from methane-producing bioreactor in Wageningen University, Netherlands - Granular Sludge_15_08-R3 | ecosystem: Engineered > Bioreactor > Anaerobic > Unclassified...
ATGTTTTACGCGGAAAAGAAAATGACCCGTATGCTACTTATAACTATCTGAATGAGGTTTTTAAAGGCAACGAAGATAAAGTTTTGTATTTTTTTCTTTTGGGCGACTTCAAACGGTACGACAGAAATAGTTCGTGGAAAAACAAATCCTTTCAAAAGTTGATTCGCGAAACTTCCGAAAAATATGCGGTGGGTATCCATCCTTCCTATTCTTCCAGCAAAAAGAAAGGGCGCAGGAAGCTGAAAACTGAAATGGAGCGGTTGGAAAAAATTACCGGCGCCGGGGTGAAAAAAAGCCGGCAGCATTTTTTGCGGCTTAAATTTCCACGAACTTACAGGCGATTGATAAAAGCCGGAATTATGGAGGATTACACCATGGGATACGCTTCGCAAACAGGGTTTAGAGCCGGAATTTGCACCCCCTACTTTTTTTACGATGTGAAAAGAGAAGCTGCAACATTTTTAAAAATTATTCCGTTTCAGGTAATGGATGTAACTTTACGCCACTATTTGAAATTACAACCCGGTGAAGCCATTGCCGAAATTGAAACACTAATGCAGGAAGTAAACAAAGTGGGTGGAACATTTTCGGCTATCTGGCACAACGAAACGGTGAATGATGAAGGGGAATGGAAAGGATACCGCGAGGTTTTTGAAAAAATGAATAAACTGGGATTTGAATTGGCAGATGTTTGAAGCAGGAAAACTGAAATATTTACGACACAGCGCGATTGATTACGAAAAATGGGACCGGTGCATCGGCGAAGCGCCGAACAGCCGCGTTTATACCGCCAGCTGGTACCTCGACCGCACAGCAGTGGTTTGGGATGCGCTGGTGTGGGGAGATTATGAATTTGTGATGCCCCTGCCGGTTAAAAAGAAGATGGGAATCAGTTTTTTGTATCAGCCGCTGTACTGTCAGCAACTGGGCATATTTCCGCCGGCGCCGCCCGAAACAGCTTTGGAGTTTTATGTTGAAATTACCCGCAGATTCCGGTATTCCGACATACAGTTAAATGCGTTTAACCTGCCACAAAAACAAATGGAACGGACCCAATTTTCACCCCGTAAAAATTATTTGCTGCTGCTGAACGCCGGTTACGATTCCATTTCCTCCGCCTATTCGAAAAACACCCACCGCAATATTGCCAAAGCCAACAACAACCGGCTGAATTATGTGGAAGGCATTACGCTGGAAGAATTTCTGGCACTGAAACAGAAAAACCTCGCAGTTAAATTGCCCCGGAAAACCATTCAAAGGCTGAAAAGTATTATTGCCTACAGCCAGTTTAAAGGATTTGGCGAAATTGCCGGAGTTTATTCGCCGGGAAATGTGTTGTGTGCCGCCGTATTTTTCCTCCGGTGGAAAGACCGGGTAATTTATTTGAATTCAGTTTCAAGTAACGAAGGGAAAGAATTACGGGCAATGTTTTTTTTAATGGACAGGTTTTTGGAAAAATGTTCCAATAAAAGCCTGACCCTCGATTTCGAAGGTTCCGTGGTTCCGGGGATTGCCCGGTTTTTCGAAGGTTTTGGTGCAACCCCCGAAATCTATTACCGAATGATAATCAATCGGTTACCGTTTCCTGCTAAATGGTTAAAACGAGAAGCCTGATGAAACAGTTACCCCGCAATTTTAGTAAGTTTATAAGCTCTTTTTTCTCCGAAGAGTGGCTTTTTGGCCGGAATACACCCTGCTTTTTGCCTTTTTACCATGTGGTGAGTGACGAAAAACTGCCACACATTTTAAACTATCCGTACCGGAATGTAGCACAATTTGAAAAAGAACTCGATTTTTTTCTGGAATATTTTACGCCGGTTTCTCTGGAAGAAATAAATAAAACGAAAGGTTTTGGGAAAAAAGTCTTTCACCTTTCGTTTGACGACGGTTTGCGCGAGTGTCACGATGTTGTGGCGCCCATATTGCTGAAAAAGGGAATTCCCGCCACTTTTTTTGTGAATACCGCTTTTGTGGATAACAGGGAGCTGTTTCACAAATACAAGGCAAGTCTTATTCTGAACCGGCTAAAAGAAACTCCGCACGAAAAAGTTCAGGAATTTCTGGAGAAGTTCGGATTCACTGTGAAAAATATTTTGAAGACTGAAATTTCGCACGTGGAAATTATCGATGCAACGGCAGCCATACTCGGCATCGATTTTGAAGATTTTTTAACCCTGCAAAAACCGTATTTAAGCCTTGAACAGATTAAAAGCCTGGCAGGCAGCGGATTTACCATTGGTGCACACAGCCACAATCATCCCGAATTTTGGAAAATACCGGTAGAAGCTCAGTTGGAAGAAATCAGGGAAAGTATGGCCCGGATTGAAGAATGGGTGAAACCGCCGGTAAAGGCCTTTTCATTTCCGTTTACCGACGATGGTGTGCCGGCTTCGGTATTGAAAACCATTAGAAATGAGCAAATTTGCGACGTTACTTTTGGAACAGCCGGCTTAAAAAACGATGTGTTTGATTTTCATTTTCAACGTTATCCGGTGGAACAACCCGGCGATTTTGTCCGAAACCTGAAAGGCGAATTTGTATATTTTGAATTGCGGAAATGGATGGGCAAGGCAGTTGTGAAACATTAAATTGAGGGTTGAAAACAGCAGATGAATCTGATTCAGAAATATTACGATGCATTTTGCACGAACAGCGACCGGGAAGCGTTTTGTTTGCAGGATGAAAAATATTCTTACCGCGAATTTTTTCAGTTTGTGAATGGATGCAGGCAACTGCTGGAATCGCAGCCCGGCTTTAAACCGCAAATGCCCGTGGGCGTTTTGTGTCATGAAAACGTTGAAACTTACGCGGCCGTTTTTGCCGTGTGGTTTTCGGGCGGTATTTTTGTGCCGCTGAATCCCGAAATGCCGGTAGCGGCCAACCGGGAACTCATCCGGAAATTTCAGCTAAAATATGTTATTGAACCGGTAGAAAATAACAATCCGGCACAGTTTGAAGGTGCAAAAGTGCTGGAAAACAAAAATTTAGTTTCAGAAAAAAACCACCCTCTTTTTAAGTGGAAAGAAAATCACACATTGTACATTTTAAACACTTCAGGCAGTACCGGAACGCCTAAAAATGTGCCCGTTAGTTTAAAAAACCTGACTGCTTTTATCGAAGGGTACCTCGAAAAATATCCGGAACTGAATGCCGACGACAAGTTCCTCCAAACCTACGAGTTAACAGCAGATGCGGCATTTACAGGGTATTTAATTCCCTTTCTTTTGGGGGCGGCGGTTTATTCGGTGCCACATAACACATTTAAACCATTTGCAGTAGCTAAAATTCTTTCCGAAAAACCGGTAACCTGGGTAAAAGCCACGCCCACACTCGTTGCCTGTTTGCGTCCGTTTTTTTCGTCGTTTCACCTGCCCCAAGTCAGGCATTTCCATTTTGGCGGAGAAGCATTGCCGGCCGATTTAGTTTCCGCCTGGCGATTGTGTGTGCCAAATGCAGAAATATCGAACGGCTATGGACCGACTGAAACATCGGTTACCGCAGCTATTTATAAATGTTCGCCCGGCGAATCCGTTAAAGCAAAAAACAATATTGTAAGCATAGGTCAACCTTTTAAAGAGGTGGAAATTTTTGTAAAACCACTTTCGCGGAAAAAGGAGAATGTGGGAGAGCTCTACATTGGCGGGCCGCAGGTGATGATTGGCTACTGGTTTTCTGAAAAACAACCGTTCAAAATGTTGAACGTAAATGGCAAAAGACAAAAGTTTTACCCCACCGGCGACAAGGTTTTTTGGGACAACGACGGATTGCTCTATTTTTTGGGAAGACTTAACGACCAGGTGAAAATTAACGGGTACCGCATCGATTTGGTGGAAATTGAACATGCGGTCAGAAAACTAACGCCCGGAACGGGAAACGTAGCCGCCATTGCAACCGAAAAACAGGAGGGACTGAAACAGCTTGTGGTGTTTATTGAAAACTTCAACGGCAACGGAAAAAAAATTACCGAACAGATGGCTTTGCATTTTCCATCATATAAAATTCCTGAAAAAATAGTCGGAGTGCCGGAGTTTCCGTTAAATCGTTCAGGCAAAACCGACAAGAAAAAATTAGAAGCCTATTTTTTATCCATCCAAAACCATGATTGAAAACGTACATAACCTGTTCGGATTTTACCGCGAAACCGGTTTCTGCTCATCTGTTTCATTCACAAAAACGGATCGGTTTTCGGCGATTAGCGGCGCAAAAAACAGTTGGCCGCAACTGGTTTTCGATATCGATTTTCAGGAAAATACAGCGCAAGAACTCAATCAGGTTTTAACCCAAGCTGTTAATCGGAAACTTCCCGTGTTTGCAGTTTGTGATGCGGCGTTGTTTGGTGAGAAGGAGCTGGATTATCTTCGGCAAAATGAAATTTATCCGGTAAAATTCTGGACATTGATGCATGCTTTTCCTCAACCATTGCCCCAAAACCCGAACGGACAACAATCAGAGAAGACTGAGTTCAGAAAACTTTATACAGATGCAGAACTTGAAGAATTCACTGCTCTGGTAAACGCGGAATTTGCACAAAATGCATCGCTTTCAGTATCGCTAACAAAAGAATTGAATGTGAAAGATGGGGTTGGTTTTTATGGGTTGTTCTTTGATGGCAAACTGACAAGCGGACTCCAGACATTCTCAGAGAACCAAACCACCGGCCTCTATTTTATTGCCACCGACGCTGCATTCAGAGGACGGGGATTTGCCACTGAATTAATCCGGCAGGTGATGAATAACAGTTTCGGGAATTCCGGGGAGCTGGTTTTGCAGGCGGTTCAAAAGGCTGTACCTTTGTATCGGCGACTTGGATTTTCAGAGGAAGGCAAACTGGTAATTTTTTGGAAAAAAGAAAAAATATGACGCGCGAAGAAACGGTTTCGAAAACACTGGCTACATTCCGAAAGGTTTTTGGTGAGGCCGAAAACATTAACGAACAAACAACAGCCGACGACATTCGGGCCTGGGATTCACTCAACCACATAGTGCTTATTCAGGAGTTGGAAAAAACATTCAATCTGAAGTTTAATCTGTTTGAGATTATTGAAATCAGGGATGTTGCCGGCATGGTGGATTACATATTCTCAAAAGCGGGCAAATGAAAATCCGGGAAATAACAGTTGGAGAACTGCCTGATTTTGTTCGAAGTGAGGAATACGCCCTTTTGAACCCAAAACCGGTAACTCCGTTGCGGGCCTTTTCACAGTTTAAAAATTCGCAGGCCCGGCCCGATGATGTTGCGCTGGTATTTGCAGCAGAAAACAACACGTTGCTTGCGTTTGCCGGCATTTTGCCCCATAAAGCACAAGGTTTGGAGGAACCGGTTTTTTCCAATTCGGGCTGGTGGGTTCATCCCGAAAAAGGACGAAAGTTGGGCCTCTCTGTGCTTTTGAAGGCGTTTCAACTTTGTAACGGACGAGTGATTCTGACCGATTGCACCGCACACACCCAATCAATTCTCGAAAAAACAAACCTGTTTCAGTTTGTCCCTCCTGTTAGGGGCAGTAGATTTTTTCTGCGCTTTTACGTCGGCAGCTTATTGCGCCGGAAAGGGAAAAAAGGACTGGTTTCATTTTTGTTTTCGCTGGTTGATAAATTATTGAATGTGCCACTATCGGCTTGGTTATCAATGATTCAAAATAGAAAACAGGCCAGTGAGTTTTCACTGGATGTTGTAAAATTTTCTGGTGCGGAACACACTGCATTTATTCAAAAAAATCCGGGGAAAAGTTTTCTGGTTCAGGACGCCGGAAAATTGAACTGGGTGGTTCAGTACCCGTGGGTTACCACCGAAAAAGAAAAAGCGGTCGGTGAATATCCGTTTACGCACAAAGTGGACCAATTTAAACAGGAATTCCTGGAAATCAGGCACAGTAAAAAGCTGGCAGTTGTTTTGTTGTTGTCGGTTCGCGATAACCACGCTTCTGTTCCGTTTATTTATTTCGAAAAAGAGGCGCTAAACCAGGCGGCACAAATGCTTTGGAGTTACCTGGTAAAACAGAAAGTTGACAGTCTGGCAGTTTATAATCCTGAACTGGAAAAAGCGCTCCGAAAAAACAAAAGAATTTGGTTATTGCGTAAAAATATAGTCCGGTATGCAGGGTACTCCAAAGAACTTGAGACTTTGTTTGCCGAAAAAGAATATTTTTTTCAGGATGGCGAGGCCGATGTGGCCTTTACCTGATTTTTTTGCTAATTGAAACCGGGTTGCCGGTGTCGCTTTATACGGTTGCAAAAATTGTGGGGTGACAATTGCGGTTAAATTCAAAAAAAACAAAACAAAAAGGTACAACATCCTGTTTTCAATACGAATCGTATAGCCCGAAGTTTAATTTCAACAGTATGAAATATCTTCTGAATGAAGTAAAAGCGCAAATTGGAAAACCGTATGCCGATCTCGAATTTTTACTGGAGTGTTTTTCCGAAGTATTAAAAGAAAACAACGAAACAGAACTGGCTGAACAGGTACCGTGGATTTCAGGAAATGAACCCGATTTTAATGTGGGGAACACGGAAAAACTGCTGCATATGTTCTCTATCAGTTTTCAGTTGCTGAACCTGGCAGAAGTGAACGGTGCAGTGCAAAACCGGCGCACGCGACAGGAAGACAACGGATTGGAGGGGGTTAGCGGAATGTGGGGAAACATTTTAAGCGATTTGAAATCCAGGGGAGTCCGGGAGGAGAAAATAGCTGCACATCTCAAAAAAATACATGCAGAACCGGTGCTTACAGCGCACCCCACCGAATCAAAACGCCCGGTTGTACTGGCCCTTTACCGCCAACTTTACCTCCTGCTGGTAAAACGCGAAAACTCGATGTACACCAGCTACGAGCAGGAAGAAATTAAACACGACATCAAACAACTATTGCACAAACTGTGGTTTATCGGCGAAATTTTTATTGAAAAACCTGCTGTGGAATCGGAGCTCGAAAATGTGCTCTACTATTTTTATAAAGTGTTTCCTGAAATGTTGCACTACCTCGATTATAAACTCAGACAGGCGTGGGGGAAAGCCGGATTTAATCCCGGTTTGGTGGAAGACACTGAAAATTATCCACTGCTGACCTTTGGCAACTGGGTAGGCGGCGATCGCGACGGACACCCGCTGGTTACTGCTGAAGTAACCCGCAAAACCCTCGAAATTTTCAGAATGCACGCGTTTTTGTTGCTGAAAGGGTTGCTCGACGAACTTTCGGATAAATTAAGTATCTATTGCGACAACAACTGCCTGCCCGGTTATTTTACCAAACGAATGAAAGAACTCCGGGAAGAACTGGATATCGTTAACAAAAAAAACTCCAGAGAGCCTTTCAAAAAGTACCTTCAGTTAATCAAACAAAAACTCCCTATAACCGAAACAGCTTCAGGCGGCATTGAATTGCAGGATACGGCTTCTTCCTATACCAACTCGGGCGAACCGGAAGCTGACTTGCAGATTCTGAAACAGGCTTTAATAGATTACGGCGCGCGTTCACTTGCTGTTTCCGATGTGCAAAAAGTGTTGCGCCATTTGAAAGTTTTCGGATTTCATCTGGCTCGGCTCGATATCAGGCAAAACAGCGGGTATTACGAGCTTGCCCTGCGCGATATTGTGAAGACCAGCCTGCCCGGGCAATATAAAACTTTAGCCGGAAGTAAGTCTGCTTATGCGGCGTTCATTCGGGAAGAACTGACCCATAACCGCCCGTTCATCAGCAGAACCGATTTACTGCAGTCGGAAAAAGCGCGCGAAGTGGTGAAAACGTTTCGCACGCTTGGAAATCATATCCGGAATTATTCGGAACGGTCGCTCGGTTCGCTTATCGTAAGTATGACGCGCAATGCCACCGATTTATTTACGGTTTATCTGTTTGTGCGCGAAGCTGGTATGTCGCAGTTTGATTTCGGAGGTCTGGTTTGTCCGTTGCCGGTGGTTCCGCTTTTCGAAACCATAGAAGATTTAAAGAGAAGTCCTGAAATTTTGGATGAATTTTTAAGTCACCCGGCAACAAAAAACAGTCTGGAATACATCCGGCAGCGGAAAAATCTGGATGAGCCTGTACAGGATGTAATGATTGGCTACAGCGACAGCAACAAAGACGGCGGAATATTGGCAAGCACATGGTATTTGTACGATGCCCAGGTAAAACTTACCGAAGTGGCCCGCAATCACGGTGTGCAAATCCGGTTTTTTCACGGAAAAGGCGGAACCATCAGCCGGGGCGCAGGCCCTACCCACTGGTTTCTCAAATCGCTTCCGGTTTCTACCATGAACGGCTTAATTCGAATGACCGAGCAAGGCGAAACCATCGAGCGGAAATATGCCAACAAGGTGAACGCCTCATATAACATGGAATTGCTGATGGCGGGTTTACTGCGTCAAACCCTTTTAAATAAATCGGGAAACCGGGGAAATAACAGGATTAGAGACGAGCTTTTCAGTTATTTGGCCAACGAAAGCTTTCGGGCATTCAAAAAATTAACCGGGCATCCGTCGTTTATCGCATTTTACGAACAGGCAACCCCCATCGATGCCATTGAATCGAGCAAAATTGGCTCGCGGCCTGCGCGCAGAACAGGGAAACGTTCGCTGGCCGATTTGCGGGCCATCCCGTGGGTTTTTAGCTGGACACAATCGCGCATGCATATTTCAAGCTGGTATGGCGTAGGTTCAACCCTTCAGAAAATGAAAGCGGAACAGCCGGGAAAATACGCCGATTTGAAAAAAATGGTAAAAAATGATGATTTTGTACGCTACGTTCTAACAAATATCGATACCAGCCTGGCTGCCACCGATGAAAATATAATGCGTCTTTACAGTGGTTTGGTGGATGATGAAAAAGTAAGAGAGGAAATCCTTGGGATTTTGCTCGAAGAACTTGAACTTACCCGGAAAACCATGCTGGAGTTGTTGGGAAGCCCGGCAAAAGATCGGAGAAAAAACCATTTTTATTCTACTCAACTTCGGGCTGAAGCGCTGCTCCCTTTGCACCGCCAGCAGGTTAGTTTGCTGAAGCAATGGAGGGAAGCCCGGAAAACCGGTGCAAATCAGGATACGCTGTTGCACAATTTATTGCGAAGTATTAATGCTATCGCAAATGCAATGGGAACTACAGGGTAATCCGAACCTGTTTTGTTATTTTAAAATTCCGGATTTGTTTTTTTCGCGGTACATCCCCGGTGTTGTTCCTTCCATCGTTTTGAAAACGCGGATAAAAGTTCCAACGGACCCGAACCCCACCGCTTCTGCAATGTAATTCAGCGAAAAGTTTTCACTTGAATTTTTAGTTAACATTTTTTTCGCCTCGGTAATCCTGTATCTGTTTACGAAGTCGTTAAACGAACGGTTGAATTTATGGTTTATGAGTGCCGAAACATAAGAACGGTTGGTACCCAAACGTTGCGAAACTTCGGTGATTTTCAGCTCGGGTTTCCGGTAGGCTCTTTCTTTTTCAAATAACTCGAGCAATTTGTTTTGAAGCTGATCGGTATTGTATGTTTGCTGGTCGATATCGGGCTGAGCATCTTCGTCTTTAACCAGATCGACAACAGTATGGTTTTGCATGTAACCCAGCAGCCCGATAAAAAACAAAAGCATGCTGAAAACAAGCGAAGGAACCAACAGAAGAACTGGCGAACCGGCAAAGTAGTTACGTCCTATAAAATTAACCGTAATACTCATAATTGATGTGGCCACAAAGGAATACAAAAGGTATTTTACCCAAAAAATGGTTTTACTTTCAAGATTGGAATAAAAATTGGCCACCCGTTTATTGTAGCGCAGAACAAGTTTTCGCCCAAAAACAAGAAAAAGTACTACCTGGGCTGCAAATACAATTCGGCTACCATAAAAAATCAGTTTTTGAATTTTTATAACAACGGGTTCCGGCTCTAAGCCGGAACGATTGAGCAGAAACTCCCGGATATAAATTAATTTTTCTTCACCTGACATGAATTGGTAGGTAATTAAAGTGGCTGTTGAAAAAACAGCAGCAGGTAGTAAATACCACAAGTTGGCTCGTTTATAGGAAGTCTCGACAGTTAAAAGTTTGATGTACCAGTAATATAATGGATAAACGGCCAGCGAGGCAAAAACATAAATCGGATCAAATAACTGGTAAGTAGTTAAATCCTGTTGAAAAAAAGCAGCATGGGAAATGTAAACCAGAAAGGCAACACTCATAAAAATCCCCAGGAAAAATTTTGCAGGATTGTTCTCTTTTCGGGTTAAAAGTAAAACTATTGCCCAGAAAAAGGTAACATACATTGGGGTGTAAATAATCAGGTCTTTTAACATTTCTGTTTTTCGTTAGAGCTTTAGTTTGTGAAATAATTGTCGAGGTGCCAGGTATTTACAGGCCTAAATACAAATTTTTACGATTTGGATACTGTATTGTTAGTTTGATAACACCTGTTTTTTGACCAACGTGTACCTTTGAATGAACAAGGTATTTGAAACAAAAATGCGGCAAAAGCAAACAGAAATTGTCTGAAAAAACAGAAAGCCCTTAGGTAATCCTGCACAAAAGGCAAAAATGAAATAATTTTCTGTTTTTAGGAAATTCGGTGTTCTCAACTACTCAATGGTCATCTGCGTTCTTAGAGGTGGCCATTGTTTTTTACAGCTACAATTTACCCGTCAAACGAATCCACTTCGCGGTAAGCTTTAATAAACGCAATCTCACCTACTTTGCCTTGTTTGCTTTTACCGTGTTCGCAGCATAAAACGCCATCGTAACCTTTTTTATAAATGTGTTGAAAAATGTTTTTGTAATTGATTTCTCCGGTTGTAGGTTCCTTTCTTCCCGGATTGTCTCCAATATGAAAAGCACCTATTTCGCTCCAGGCCCTGTCAATATTCGGAATAAGATTTCCTTCGGTTATTTGCTGGTGGTACATATCGTTCACAATTTTACAGGCAGGACTGTTCACGGCCCGGCAAATGGCATAAGTCTGTGGCATTCCGGTCAGAAAAAGTCCCGGATGATCCCATCTGTTCAGGGGTTCCAGAACAATAACAATTCCTTCTTTTTCGGCAATTTCACTCAATTCACGCATGGAATCAATTACGTTGGCCGTTTGGTAATCCCATTCCAGTCGTTCGTTGTAGCGCCCCGGTACCATTAGGGCATATTTTGCCCCGGTTCGTTTATAGGTTTCAATTCCCTGCTGCAATTTGTCTTTAAGCATTTTACGTGATTCGTCATTAAAAAGAACCATCGACTCTGCACTAAAATCAGCAT
>Ga0334901_1003673_pt1 | contig 11217 bp, 13 predicted proteins | sample GraSluR3_MG_3_FD_207216 | JGI IMG/M metagenome (GOLD analysis project Ga0334901, IMG submission 207216) | Sludge microbial communities from methane-producing bioreactor in Wageningen University, Netherlands - Granular Sludge_15_08-R3 | ecosystem: Engineered > Bioreactor > Anaerobic >...
TGAATGGGGCATTATCCGGACTTGTATGTTCATACCACTTGCCGATGGGCTCCCAGCCTTCGCCGCCATTATAGCCAGCGCCTCCTTCCGACAGGTAAGCGGACAGGTCAATATCGTCCGTCAGGACGAAATGCTTATCCAGATACACTGCTTCCGCAACAGTGGCCAACTGTTCCGCAGTTGCGATTTCATAAGGGTTCCCCTCCGTACCATCTCCTCCCGCAAACCCGCCTTCCGCCAATGCCGTTCCGCCTCCAAGGACTAGCACAGCCAGGGCTATGACAAAGCCTAAAGCAAGCGGCAGGATTCTATTCCTTCCTTGCATTTCCTTCTACCTCCTTTATTATTGTTTAGTAACAACATGTTCTCCCACCATCAGGGGAACGGAAATTTTTCTTTCTGTGCCAGCTGGAACACCTCGCTGACGGATACCTCGATGCTGCTATCCCACCTTACAAAGTCGCCGTCGGTTTCTGCCCGCCGGAAGAATTCTTTATCGGCAAGCTTGCCGAACCGAACGGTATGCAGTCTGCTGGAAAAATCCAGTATGACGCTGCTGCCGTTTTCAAGCTGCACCTCCAGCCGGTAGCCCTCCTTGGGTATGACGTTTTTTATTCTGATCATTATACAGCGCCTCCGTACAAATAAAAATCCACTATACCAAAATGATATAGTGGATTTTTATGACATAATACTACCCACCGGGTAGTCTTTTAGATCTTTTTACTGCTTAAGGTCATCCAAATGCTGCTGCAAAAGCGCCCTGCTGTTTATGGACAGCTTGGAATATATGGACTTTAGCGCCATTTTTACCGTATTGACGGATATAAAAAGCTTCTTTCCTATTTCGGTGTTGGTCATTCCTGCCGCCGCCAGACGGGCTATCTCGGTTTCCCTTTGTGTCAGCCTGGGCTTTTCATCGGTAAAGTATTCCCTGATCATACGCTCTTTGGAGTTCCTGAAGGTCTTATACAACTCGAAAATCCTTTTAATATCCTCCCTATATCTGCCTTCGGCAGCTATTTTCTCAAGCAGCGGTTCAATGTAATCGCAGTTTTCCACAAAGAGCATGTACTGTTTATCCGGCATTGCGATTTCCAGGGCCTTTTTGAGGCTGGCGAGGGCTTCGTCCTCCCTGAATATTCTTCTGTACGCCGCCGCCAGGTATATATATGTATAGATAATTCCTAAAAGGCTGGAAAAAACGGAGGATATGGAGAATAAATGCTCTGCACTGCCGATAAGCTTCAAGTATTCCCCTTTTATAAGCAGCATCCTGCCGTACATTACATTGTAAAACGGGTACGCAGGAAACCTAAGCCGGGGGCTGCCCGAATCGGCTTCCAGCAGCCTTTTGGGTATCCTGTCCAACTGGTCGAGATAGGCATAAATACAGCCCTCGCAGATTTCTACCGTATGGATAAAATCATGCTCCTTGCTGCCGGTCATTGCCCTGTGCATTTTGTCCATGAGTTCCATAACCCTGGTTAGGTTCCCCTTCATAAAAGCTATGAGTATCTGAAAATACTGCGCGCTGAAAACAACGCCCTCGTCCATACCCGACTGCGCCTTAAGCAAAGCCCTTTGCGCAGAAATCTCAGCGTTTTCAAAGTCACCCCGATTGAAGTAGTTTTCAGCCTCCATTGCGTATTCCGCGCCCGAGCCGTGTCCCCTTGTGAGGCGGCTGAAATTGGGCATGGCCTCCTTCAAATCCCTTATATGTTCATCAAGCCTGCCGCTTTCCCTGTAATACAGACTTAATACCGACGGAGTACCAAAGGTAGAATCTATCCCGGTATCATAAACGGATGTCGGCTGATTCAGGTACTGCCAGGCCCTTTGATACCGTTCGGACATTTTCTTCAAATCATTGAATTCAGCAAAACCAAGCAAAAGTTCAAATTCGCCCAAAAGCCTGTTTCGTCTGTCGGTATCAAGGCCTTTGTCCGCCTCAATATTGGCACGTAGCTCGCGGCATATTTCATTAAACGGTTCAAGGTCCTTATGGATAAACAAGTGCATCGCGTAGACAAGGAGCGCATGGTGGTGCCGGGCTTTGACCTCCTCGGGGCATTCTGCCATATACTTTTTGAGCAGCTCCTTGTTCAAAGCGGTATAGTCGTTGGACCTGTCCTTTTCTAATGCAAGCAAAATACCGTCAAAGTCCCCGCCTTTATAATAATATTGCCGGGCCGAAGGGTAATCGCCGTCTACCATAAACCACTGCGCCGCTTTTCGATACAAATCCTGCTGACGACTTACCTCTTTTCCCTCAAACACTTCTTCGAGGAATCCTTTGAAGATGTTGTGAATATGATAGGCTTTAAGTCTGCTGTCATATTTAACAAAGGAATTGCCAACGATGAGTTTGTCAAGGAACCGGGCTGCATTTTCATTCCCCCACATAAATACAGCCTGCTTCAGCGTAAAGCTGTCAAAAATACACAGCATGACGAGAAACTTTTTTATCTCCCCGGGAAGCGGTCTATATACAGCCTTTTCAACCAGTTTATAGATGCTTTCGGTTGGCGTATAGCGGCCCTTTACTGAATACTCCAGCATGACCAGGTACAGTGCGCTTATCCACCCTTCAGTATCCGCGTACAGCTTAAGTGCTTCACTGTCAGTAAGGGTTATCCCGCAGGCCCTGTAATACTCCGTTATATCCCTTGGCAAAAACTCCAGGGTTTCCTTTGTTATATGATGCAGGTATCCTTTCAGGGCAAGCTCTTCAAGCCTTTGAAATTTGGCAATGCGCGTGGTAAGAACGATATGCAGGCTGTCAATCCTGTTTTCGGCAAGAATTTCAATAAAGCTGTTGACACCTGGGCTGTCTACAAGGTGATAGTCTTCGATTACCAGAATGGTCCTGTCCGTCAGCCCAATATCCTTTATTAATCCAATTGCTTTTTGCATTGATGTGTCGTCTTCCGGGAAACGGATATAGGCAAGGCTTTGGGAGCGATCATTGTCCAATTCGCAAAACGACCTTGCGAAGCCGTCCCAGAAGCTGTCGACCCCGCCGTTATAAATCCTCTGCCACAGCATATCCACTCCTTTGTTTCTCAAATACTCCCTTACGGCAGTGGTTTTGCCATAGCCCATGGGTGCTTCAATGATGGTAATTGGATGGCCTGGGATTCCATCCAAAGCCTTTGTTATCCGGCTTGGAAAGTACAGGCTTTTCGTGTTGTACTGCCTTGCTCCGGCCACGGAAATCTCCTCCCGTATCCATCGTTATCATAAATGTCAGAATTTCTGTTTTCTATTATATCATATTCGCCAAACAGCAAAATACCATAAACTATAAACCTTTGCATTTAATTCCAATATAATACACCATTGACAATCATTGTATCTAATGGTATGCTGTATGTAATCAGGTGTTTCGCTTCATTGCGGGGCGCCTTATGCTTTATATATAGGGTTTCCCATTTAATGTAAAATAATGGAGGTAATTGAAGTGGCCAAAATATCATTATCACAAAATGTTTATGAAAGCCTGGTACGGCACCTGGCAGAAGCCGGAGAGAATAAAAGCAAGATGTTTGATCAGTATTTCCCCGGTCCCTCTAAGGAACGCAGCCATTTTGAAGACCTTTATGATGAATATATCAGGCAGGTTGAAAACCTTTTGAAAAATGCAGACAGGTCACAGGCAGCAGAATGCGAACTGCCCTTTGTCACTATCGGCAGCCGGGTTAAAGTCCGGGATCTTACCGACCAGGAAGTCATCAGCTATCGTATAGTAAGCCCATCCCGGATTGATATTGGCAACGGGGACGTATCCTGCCTGTCACCGGTGGGAAAATCCCTGATGCTGCGAAAAGTCGGTGACGAAGTAACAGTAAACGCACCGGGAGGGTCGTTCAGTTACAAGGTTTTATCAATCCAATATTCCGACAGCATTCAGTAAATAAATACCGCCATTCCCCGGAAAAATCCGGTATGCCCATTATTCGGCGGCAAATCCTCTGCTATTTTGCTTCTTCAAACAGAATTGCTTCCATCATCCGCATATTTATTAAAATAGTGCGGATGTTTTTTTGTCGTCATAATTATTGAAGTCTTTTATTGAATGGCAAGTCTGGACCCATGCCTAAAACCTATATGCATAAATTTTCAATTCTTATAAGATATTGGACATAATTCTAACAACCGACATAGTTGGCACAGGAATTGCGTTTCCAGGCTTAATATAGACACATTCAAATGCAGCCGAAGGGAGGAGCTGCCGTATGTAGATGTTAACCCTTGTCCCGGTGACAGTATTTCGAATAATAATAAAAGGAGGCAGCAAGAATGCTAAAACCGCAGGAAGTGCTTTCGACTCTTCAAAAATATATACTTGTGGATGGTTTCCCGATAGTAATAGATATGGAAAAATCCCAGGGAAGTCATATAATCGATGCCAGGGACGGCACCGACTGGCTTGATTTCTATACCTTTTTTGCTTCCAGTCCCTTTGGCATAAATCACCCAAAAATGGCAAACGATGAGTTCAAGGAAAGAATTTTCAAAGCTGCAATAAACAAGGTGGCCAACTCTGACATCTACACCTCAGAGATGGCGGAATTTGTAAAGACCTTCATGGAGGAAGCGGCTCCCGAAGGCTTTCCCCACCTGTTTATAATTGACTACGGCACCCTTGCCATTGAAAATGCCCTTAAAGTGGCAATGGACTGGAAGGTACAGAAGAACATGGCTAAAGGATACACTGATAGTGCCGAGAAAGGCACAAGGGTAATCCATTTCAAAGAAGCCTTCCACGGCCGCAGTGGGTATACCCTTACCCTGACCAACACTGCGGATCCTAATAAATATAAATACTTCACCAAGTTCCCCGACTGGCCACGGATTACAAATCCAAAGATCATCTGGCCGCTGGAGGAGCACCTGGATGAAGTGGAAAAAGCCGAAAAAGAAGCCATAACCCAGATAGAAGCCGCTTTAAAGGACGGGGCTGACGACATCTGCGCACTTGTTATAGAAACGGTACAGGGCGAAGGCGGAGACAACCATTTCAGGACAGAATTTTTTAAAAAACTCAGGGAAATATGCGATAAAAACGATATTATGTTGATTTTTGACGAAGTCCAGTGCGGTATGGGTATAACCGGCAAAATGTGGGCATGGGAACATCACGGTGTTAAGCCGGATGTCTTTGCCTTTGGCAAAAAGGCCCAGGTGTGCGGCATACTTGTAAGCGACCGGGTTGATGAGGTCAAGGACAACTGTTTTGCGGTAAGCAGCAGAATAAACTCCACCTGGGGCGGAAACATATGTGACATGGTTCGTTCCACACGAATACTTGAAATAATGAAGGAAGACAGAATTCTCGAATATGTAAATGCCATATCCCCTGTTTTGCATAACCATCTGCATAAACTGGAAGAAGAATTCCCCGAACTAATTGGCAATGTAAGATACAAGGGCCTGATGGCGGCCTTTAGTTTACCGACTCCGGAATTGAGGGACAAATTCCACAAGCTATGTTTCGAAGAAAGACTCCTTATTTTGCCTTCCGGGACCCGCAGCATTCGTTTCAGGCCTATACTCAATGTAACCGAAGAAGACCTTAACGAAGGATACAAAAAGATAAGGACAGTACTAAATAAAATGAGGGGATAAACACCCTTGGAGACAAAACCGCCTATGCCGAATATTCGGCATTTGGGCCCTCCCCTTAGGATTTGAGCCGGTGTATTATTATTCATTCTGTATAAAAGGACAGCCCTTATCGAAAGATGAGGACTGTCCTTTTATACTCACGTTTACTTGGAAACCCTGTCGGCTATACTGCTTGCGCAGTAAGAATCCGGTTTTATCCTGCAGTCAAAGCCGCAGGCCTTTACCCATCCCACTATCTCCGAAATATACCGGGAGGTTGGACCCTTATTGCCCGCGTCAACATGTATCGCGGTAATATTGCAGTCCACCTCGTCATTTTTGAACCTATCGGTTATTTTAAGGGCCAGTTCAAGGCTGAGGGAAGTCTCATGTATCAGCTTCTGCCTGATGTTGGTTATTATTTTTGAATAACGGGTATCGGCAAAATAGATTCCTCCCTTGCCCTTCCGCCATACGGCGATACACAGTACCGTCTTGGTCAGTTCATGGTTTTGGGAATCCGAACCGACGGTGATTTCGTATTCATATTCCGGCAGCTCACAAATAAATTCCTTGATTATCGAATACATTTCATCAAATGATACTCTGCCGTGGGTAGGGCTCCACATAGTGTCACCAGCTTTCGTCATTAAAAAATACTTACTTTTAAATTATACTCCCAACAGAAAAAAGTTTCAAATGCTGAGGCGGAAAAGCCTTCTCAAAACCTTTCACCGCCGATGGTTACAATCATTTTAGACCGGCATAAATATATAATAACAGGGCAATATTTGCCGGTCCGGCGGGTATAATAACCATAAATATAAAACCAATTGCTTAATGTAAAGGAGGAGAGCCTATGTTTGACCTTGTACCCTTCAGAAAGAACAAAAATTTCAGGGGCCTTATACCCGACGGCCTGTGGGAAAACTTCTTTGATACCGCTTTCCCAACTTCCATGGAATTCGCGGGAAAAGACATGAGGGTTGACATCAGGGAAGAGGATGACCGCTACCTTATTGAAGCCGACCTTCCCGGGTTCAATAAGGAAGATATAGGTATTCAGATGGACGATAATCGCATTACAATAACAGCCGAGCATAACGAAGATATCGAAGAAAAGGGAGAAAGCTACCTGAGAAGGGAAAGAAGATCCGGTAGATTGGCCCGAAGCTTTTTTGTTGACAATGTGAAACATGACGAAGTGTCCGCCAGCTATCAAAACGGCGTGCTGAAGGTCTTTCTTCCCAAGGAAAACAAGGGGACCCGCAGGCATAAAAAAATCGATATTCAATAGTCTAATCCCCGGGATGCCATACCCGGGGGTTAAACTACAGGAGTGCTATTCATCCGGCAGCGCGTCCTCTAATTCCTCTTTCGGCTGAGCGCATGGAGTATTCAAGTCAACCGCAGCCGCAAAGAAGAGGATTATTATTATCAGCAGGAAAAAGTATTTTCCGTACAGTTTGGTGAACACTGTAAGCCTTTCTATGAAGTCATCCATCCAATCCCTCCTTTCACGCACGGTGCGTTGTTATATATTATTAAAGGAGTTCATGAATGGTTACTTCTACTTTATTCTGGCAAAGGCCCGCTCTAAGTCTTCCAGTATATCCTCCGGTTTTTCTATGCCCACCGTCACTCCCGCCACAACCAGGCCGTGCCCTCCGATGTACTTGGTTGCGCTGTGTACAACAGCATCACAGCCCAGTTCCAAAGGTCTCTGCCAGTATGGAAATTATGTTCGGATAAATGATAAAACCCCGTCGGTTGACGAGGTTTATTTGCCGCTATCAAATGCAAAAGCTAAACTAATATGTTAATCTAACTGTACATTTGCAGCCTGAGGACCCTTAGCACCCTGGACAATTTCAAAGGAGACTTCCTGACCTTCTTCCAAGGTTTTGAAGCCTTCCATTTCGATAGCTGAGAAATGAACGAAAACGTCTTCACCGTTTTCCCTTTCTATGAAACCGTAACCCTTCTCAGCATTGAACCATTTAACTTTACCTTTTTCCATTTAATGCATTCCTCCTAAAAACCTAAAAGTAAAATAGCCTTCCAGCTACTACAAAGAGTTTATCATACTGCTATTTACAATGTCAAACAAAATCCCCTACATCAGCAAAATTTATCATTTCACTCCTTTTTTTTGCACCCGTTCGCTATGTAACGGAATGTTTCCACCGGTATTCATGCTTAAAATTAGTTTTTCCCGCTGCCCGGTCGAATATGCCCCGGATAATAAGTTTTAAGAACCGTATACTACACCCGGTCGCTTTTGTTCTGCGGGCTTTCGGCTTTTTTTGCTTTCTTCCTGGTTGTGAGAATTCCTCCAACCCTACCGGTCTCAGCAGCGGTAAGCCCTCCCCAGCCGTTTTTCCTTATCTTTTCGCCCAAACCCAGCTCGCGGGCTATCTCATTTTTCAACCTGTCATTGGGCCCGGCCTTTTTTTTCTTTTTTATCTTCCCCTTTGCCATGGGTATCCCTCCTTCATCCATATTATGCCGTAATGACAGGTTAAATATGTAACTATACATCACCGGTTTAGGAAGCACTGCCTACTATCATTAAAACCTCGGCTATACAAAACGCCACAAAGACTGCTGCCGTTATTATGACCGGAATAAAATCGCCAAATCCGGGGGCCGGCGCTAAAGTTTCCGGGCCTTTGCCCATCTCTCCAAACTCTTCCAAGCCCCTGGTAGTCTTAAGCTTTCTAAAGAGCCGGCGGGCTGTCATCCCGCCGGCCGCCGCAAATATACCCCAGAAAACCAATCCCGCCGCCAGGGTCTGTGCACCGGCAGTATTTTCGTAAATCTGCGCCGGTGCCGTAGAAAGTTTTTGTGCGGCAAACATAAAGGTCACCGAAATGGCATTATTAAAAAAATGCCCGGCTATGGGCGCCGCAATGGACCCAGTCTTCACGGCCATATGCCCGAAAACCAGGCCGAGAAACACCGGGCCTATGAAGTTCTGGATATTAAAATGAAACATGCCGAAAAGCAGTGCGGAAATCATTATTGATTTGTTCTGTCCGAAACCCTCATAGCCCTTAAGGATGAAGCCCCGGAAAAAAATCTCCTCTGCAACCCCCGCGGCCAGGCCGATAACCAAAATATTTACCAGGTATTCGCCAACATTTTCCGCTGCCGGTATCGGAACGGGTATCAGCTCTCCAAACATGCTCAAAACCAGATTTCCCAAGAGATTAAGGAACAGGCCCACGGGATATATGCACAGAGTTATTAGGATACAAAGCCGCAGCGTTCCCATGTTTATGCCCTTAAGCCTGAATACCCGGCGGGGATCTGCGCCCTTCCATTTCACATATATTATAACCGGCAGCAAAACAATCACCAGCTCGGTGACAATCAGCCCCATATAAATACTTTGCATCTGCAAATAATAACCCAGCGTGACAAGGAGCAGTGCCGCCACCATATATATACAATTCACACCCAGCAAAGTCAGCTGGTTTTCCCTGTCCAAATTCAATTCTCCTTCCCTAAACAGCATATACTACATAGTATTCTCCAGTCCCGGTATATATCCTCTAAACGGGTTTCTTTTAACCGCCCGGTTGACAATTCCATGTATTGGAAATATAATGGTTCCAGGCCGAACTATTGAGGGAGGAAAGGAGCCGAATGAAACAGACAGAAATGCTAATCGAGATAAACAAGCTGATAAAACGGGTTTCCGCCTCACTGGATACCCTTGACAGGTGTGCCCTTGTTTCGATGGGCCTCTCCCCGAATCAGTCAAGGGTTATATCGGTAATTGACAGGGACTTCTTCTTCACCCATACCATTCTTTCCAGGCAGTGTAGCATGAGCAAAAGCACCCTTTCCGAAGCCTTAAAAACCATGGAGCAAAACGGTCTTATAGAAAGAATCAAATACAGGGGCGATAAGCGCAAAAAATACATAAACCTCACCGCCGGCGGTAAAGCGGTAAGGGCAGCCCTGTTGTCCAACGGCTTTGCCAAAGGTGCCTTCGGAACAATCGATATGACCCAGCTTGAAAAAAAACTTCTGTATATACTGCTTAAAAAACTCGAGTACCAGCTTGGGATTACTACCTGATACCCCCGAGCCCCTCAAGTATCCTTACATACATCTCTATACCCACAGTCAGAACTTCTTCGTTAAAATCAAAATAGCAGCTGTGCAGCGGATGAACATATCCTTCATCCCTGTTTCCGGTACCCAGCATAAAGAACACTCCCGGAACAATTCTCTGATAGTGGGAGAAATCCTCGGCTAGCATAACCGGTTTTATTTCCCTGGCATTCCCTGTTCCCGCAGCCGAAAAAACCAGTTCGGTCAGTTCACTATCGTTTAGCACCGCCGGCATACCGCATCCGAACCGGATATCGGTGCTGCAGCCGAAGGCCCGCCCTATTGCTTCTGTTATAGCATTAATCCGTTCAAGTACCAGGTTATAGTCCTCTTCGCGGAAGGTCCTCATGGTACCCTCTATCCGCGCTTTTCTTGCAATTACGTTAATCCTTTCACCGGCAACAACCCTGCCTATGGTAAACAACGCATGCTCCATCGGGTCAACCGACCTGCTCACTATGGTTTGATATGCCGCTATCATATGAGACGCAGCCACCACCGCGTCTTTTCCCTTGTGGGGCTGTGCCCCGTGGCTGCTTTCGCCGGATATGTCAATATACAGCTCCTGGGTCTGCGCCATCATGGGCCCGGGCCGCAGCCCCACCATCCCCTCCTCAAGGTCGGGATAAAGATGCAGCCCGAATATTCCGTCAACCTTCGGGTTTTCCAAAACTCCCGCTTTTACCAGGGGAAGCGCTCCTCCGGGGCCCTCCTCCGCCGGCTGGAATATTAAACGCACATTATGCTTAAGCCTGTCCCTGTTCTCAACGAGGTACCTTCCAAAGCCGGCCAGAGCTGCCATATGCCCGTCATGCCCGCAGGCATGCATCATACCCTTTCTTGCCGACGAAAACTCAAGGCCTGTTCTTTCTTCCACCGGCAGGGCATCCATATCCGCCCTGAAGGCATAACATCTGCCGCCGTCTTTTCCTTCAATGTCCACAACCACCGCAGTACCGAACAGGTCTGTCCTGGCCTTGGCCCCGAGACCTTCAAAGTATTCCTTTATGGTACGGGAGGTTTCATGCTCCTCCAGGCCCGGTTCCGGATTTTTATGTATTTTCCTTCTCAGGTTCACCACATCTTCCCTGAGCCCAATAACACCTCTTCTCACACAAATCATGGTATCCCTCCCGTTTTCGGTATTATTACTGCATCCCAATAAAATATATCATCAATCAGGCTGTAAAACAATACCTGCAGGTCTAGTGCCGCTTATGCTTCCGTCCCTTCCATTCCGCTGCATGTCATTGACATACAATCTATTTAATGTTATCATGATAAAAATTAATCTTAAGTATGATAGAGGTGCATCTTTCATCAGTAAGTATCCTAAGGAGGAGGGACTCCGTTGATGGATAGTGAAAGGGGAAAATGCCGAAGGTTTCACTCCTCCCTTGAAGTGTTGCCTGGGTATCCGGTTAACAGCCGGGTAACTGTCACCCTAACCGGTGGAGCGCTATCATTATATCAGGCCTGCCT
>Ga0334901_1003679_pt1 | contig 11199 bp, 8 predicted proteins | sample GraSluR3_MG_3_FD_207216 | JGI IMG/M metagenome (GOLD analysis project Ga0334901, IMG submission 207216) | Sludge microbial communities from methane-producing bioreactor in Wageningen University, Netherlands - Granular Sludge_15_08-R3 | ecosystem: Engineered > Bioreactor > Anaerobic > Unclassified...
CAAAATCGACAAACAAAAAGTTGTTAATTGTATTAATAATTTTCTCGATTCATTCGATAAATTTGAAGTTGTGACCTACAACGAAAAAACTTTTGAAATCAATCAGGAAAAAACCGATGCCAAAGTAACTTTTACCATTCATTTTAAGGGTTTATTCGAAAACAGTAGTGAAACATACGATTTCAGAGATGATGGATGTTTTAAGCTAAAGCCGGGGGAATACGGCGGATGGGAAATGTACCATATTGATTTGCCGGGGTTAGCTATTGCTTAGTTATGTTTCTCGTTAATCAAAAAATGATTCCGTTACTTCTTATTTTCTCTATATTTTTTTCAGAGTCAAAGTTTAAACTATCAATACAAAGTTGGCGTAACACATAATCATCGGTTTGTGGAAAAATTTTATGGTACAAAATGTAATATTGTCCATCTTTCTGAAAAACAGTATTATGCCCCGGACCAACAATGGTGCTGTCGGCAGTTGTTTGCAGAACAGGGCTGTTTTTTCCTTCCTTCCAGGGGCCAAAAGGAGTTTCCCCAACTGAATACCTTATTTTATAGGTTGCATCAATAGCTTTTCCGTCGGAATACATCAGATAATAAATTTCGTCTTTTTTAAACATAACCGGAGCTTCGAAAAAGTTAGGCGGAGTTATGTTTTCGGGGTCTCCCATAAACGTATGCATGTCAGGAGCCAGCTTAACTCCAAAACAAGCGCCATTCACCCAGTTTAATCCTGATCCCCAGTATAAATACGCTTGTCCGTCATCGTCAATAAATGCTTCGGCATCTATCATGTGATATCCGGGAAACATGTTTCTTTCAATTAACGGGGAATTATCATTTTTTATATTTTTCCAGGGGCCTAGCGGGTATTCGCTTTTTCCGGCCCACACTTCGCTCCCAACAGAAACATACATGTAAAATTTGCCATCATTTCCTTTAATTACAGAAGGCGCCCACACTTTTGAATCTCCGGTAGTCGGACTTGTGCAGGCTTCTTTTGTTGGCCAGTTAATTTCATGAGTTGTAAAATTTCTGAAATCCGAAGTTTCAAAAACAGCCAGATCATCGCCTCCCCAAGGGTCTTTTGTGGCATAAATATAATAAAGCCCATCGTGGAATATGATACTTGGATCGGCATAATATCCATCTATGATTGGATTTTTGATTATTACTTTTTCTGATTCACATCCAACTAAAAACAGAATGAAAAATGGTATTAAAAATGAATACACACTTTTCTTTTTTCGACTATTGTTCATATACAGTTTGTTTAATGATTCATATTTCATTTCATGTTTCGAATCAGTTTCTGCAATTTTAATAATTTTTAAACATAGTCTGAAATCAAATAATAGTGAAATGTGAAAAAGCAAATTCGGAAAGTAAGTTATTTGCCGATACAATATGTTTTGACTAATGATTATAAGTGTGTTATTTAAAAATAGCAACAAATTAGCAACAAAAATGACTGTTTGAATAACAATCAAAGGCAGGAATAGGAAAATAAATTACGATTCTTTTAGTTTGCCAATCAGTGTTTTGAAGCTCTTTTTTATGTTGTTTTCATGGGGTATTTCCTTAAATGCCATCTTTTCTAATTCCGAGGTGTAAACAAGTTTCAAATTTTCCCATAATTTATCAAAATCTGATAGGATAGGGGATTCCTGGTAATTTTTTATTTTCCATCCTTCCGGATCATCAAATATGGCTTTATCATGCTCAAGTAAGGCCGTAAAATCGTTTTTAAAGGACTTTCTGTTTACAAATGAAAGACAGTCCTCATCTTGCATTAAATAGTGTAAATCGTAAAAATGTCTGATTTTTCCGGCAACTCCCTGGACTGGGTTTTCATCAAAAGAAAAGCGAATCAAAGAGACCAGTTTTTCCAGTAGTGTTTGATTCTTATTGAGGACGTTCAATTCAAATTCCTGCAAATCAAATTTTTCAATTATTTCAAAAGCATCATTATCTTGGAAATATTCACCAATCATGCTTTGAATAGTGGCTTGCTGATTTGGATAGGGATTAGCAAACGAATTAATTTCAACAATCAGTTTGTCTGAAATATCTTCTGCCTTTGTACTGTTAAGAACAGTAGGGTAGCGATAAACCGATTTTCTAAACCGGGAACCTTTACTTGTAATGCCGGGAGATTCAGTTTCTATTAAATCTGATGTAATCTTTTTTTCAACATTTCTGATTAATGTTTTTATCTTGTTTCCGGTCCAGTCAGGCTGGCTCATTACAGCAATATCCACATCTTCTGAAAACCGGTCTATTAGCCGAAAAGCCTTTGATAATGATGTACCTCCTTTAAATACTACGGATTTTACAAATGCACTTTTAGCTAACTGGCTCAATACAAATGTAATCCAGTAATCTTTCTCAATCAAATAATCCCGAATCTCAAAATAATCGGAAGTTTCTTGTATTGCAGCTTTGAATGTATCTGTGTTTTTATGCAGTTTCATTTAATCTTCCATTTTTGTTTGTCAGGTATTAATTCATTTGAAATGTCAATATTATACCATGTTGTTGGTTTAAGACTTTTTAAAAGGCGATTGGCCATATTTGTGTAACCGAGATTTTTCAGCATGGCGCCTGTTAAAGCTCTCGTGGATGCAGGATAATTCAGGGCCAAATCTGTTAATTGTTTTTCTTTTTCCTCTTCCAGTTCGCTTACAAGCCAGGTGAGGCGTTTAAATGACTGATTTATTGTTGTATCGGGAATATTCTTGATAAACCTGATGCTGTCGAGTAATTGTAAGAGGTAAATATTATTTCGGGTAATGGGATTCCACTGTCTAATAAATTTAATCTTGTATTTTCCGCGCTGAATTTGTTTTTTATCAAAGTTTGAACCTATCTGTATGATATTTGACAACTGGGTGGTTAAGCCCAGTTTATTAAAAATGCCCAATCCGGTAATGTATCCCACCGGCTTTCGATTTTCAAACAATAAATCCTTAACGACTTCATATTCATCTGGTCGAAGATTTTTAATAATTCCTTTTTTAGGTTTATAAAAACGGCCTTTCGAAAGACGTTCAATAGTACCGGCTTTTGTTAACCGGAACAATGCAATCTTCAACGCGCTTTCCTTTTCAGGTTCAACCTGAAAGTCATCGTATCCGAAAACATATCCTTCCGGGAACTTCTCTATCTTATTTCTTACATTATCAGCTACCTTCATCTTGAAATATTTCGAAGCAAAGATATAAAAAGTAACGTTTATACCGGTAAAAACGTTACTTTTTTCTCTTCGGGATGAATTCGACTAACTTTTTTCAGTTTGTTACACTCCAGAAGAAATGATAGCTGGTTGAAACAGATCCCGATATCGCTGCACTTATCGGGATGAGTTCGACTTTTACTTTTCAGTGCGTTTCACTTCTGAAAAGTGAGTCTTACTCACTTCCCGATACAAAAATTCTTAAAAATATGCCCCAGCACTTCGTGAGTGGTGATTTCGCCGGTTATTTCACCTAAATAGTGCAAACATTCGCGGATGTCCTGTGCCAGGAAATCGCCGGTAATGCCAGTGTCGAGGCCGGTTAAAACGCGTTCGATGGCGGCATGGGCATTTTTCAGGATTTCGTAATGCCGGGCGTTGGAAACAATCACATCTTCCTGGTTCAGTACGTCGGTATTTACGGCGTGAGTCATCAGGTCAATCAGTTTGTCGAGGTTTTGCCTTTCTCGAGCCACGATGAATACACACTTTTCATTTTCTCCAAGTTCCAGTTTCTCCAGTTGTTCGATGGTTTCCGGTTTTCCGGCATCGATTTTATTGGCAACAATAATCAGTTGTTGTCCGTTTGTTATTCGTTTTCGGATTTTATCGATGCGGCCTTTCACAACAGGGTAGGGGTTTTGGGTATCCACCACCAGCAACACTACGGTGGCTTCGTTTAGTTTGTGGTAAGTTCGTTCAATACCAAGGGTTTCAATCTGATCGACGGTTTCGCGGATTCCGGCCGTGTCGAAAAACCGGAAAGCTGTTCCGTGAATATTCACCACATCTTCAATCACATCGCGCGTGGTGCCGTGAATCTCGGAAACGATGGCTTTATCTTCGTTGAGCAGTGCATTCAGTAAAGTGGATTTCCCCACGTTAGTTTCACCCACAATGGCCACGGGGATGCCGTTTTTTATAACATTCCCCAGTTGAAAAGAATTTTTCAGTTTTCGCAGCAGTTGCTCCACTTTTTCGGTCAGTTTGCGCAATTCGGTTCGGTCAGCAAATTCCACCTCTTCCTCGGCAAAATCGAGTTCCAGTTCTACCATAGCTGTAAAATGCAGCAACTGGTCGCGCAGTTCGTTAATTTCTTTTGAAAAACCGCCGCGCATTTGTTTCAGCGCCAGTTTGTGTGCTGCCGCACTCGAAGATGCAATCACATCGGCCACCGCTTCGGCCTGCGACAAGTCCATTTTTCCGTTTAAAAAAGCGCGCTGGGTAAATTCTCCCGGACGGGCCAGCCGGGCGCCGTTTTCAACCAGAATTTCCAGCAGTTTTTGCTGAATATACACCGAACCGTGACACGAAATCTCAGCAATGTCTTCACCGGTAAAGGAGTGGGGCGCCCGGAACAACGCAACCACCACTTCGTCAATCACTTCGTTGTTGAAAACTATCTGTCCGAAGTGCAGCGAATTGGCCGGTTGTTCTTCCAGTTTTTTCGTTTTGTCCGGACTTTTGAAAATTTTTCCTGCAATGGAAATGGCCTCGCTTCCCGAGAGCCGGATTACCGCAATGGCGCCGCTTCCTGGCGAGGTTGATATGGCGCAGATGGTGGACTGATCGAGCATATTCCGTATCTTTTTTGCAAAGATATACCATTTATTTTGATTAGTTTTAGGCGCATTTAAACAAGGTTTTATGGACTTATTGATAAAAGAGACAGCAGAAATTATTCGTGAATCGAAATTTGTGATGGCCTTTACCGGAGCCGGAATTTCAGTTGAAAGCGGCATTCCGCCGTTTCGGGGGGAACACGGTTTATGGAATAAATACAATCCCGAAGTACTCGATTTGGGATATTATTTAGAAAATCCCGACGAGTGCTGGTTTTACATTCGCGAAATTTTTTACGATTTTTTTGCCGGTGCCAAACCCAATAAAGCCCATAAAGTTTTGGCACACATGGAAAAAAAAGGAATTTTAAAATCGTTGGTTACCCAGAACATCGACAATTTGCACCAGCAGGCAGGGAGCATGACTGTACATGAGTTTCACGGAAATTCCAAACGGCTGAAATGCCTGAAATGCGGCAAACTATTCAGTTCAAAAGAATTTGATTTTACAAAAATTCCACCCCGATGCGACGAAGACGATGAAATTCTGAAACCCGACTTTATTTTTTTCGGCGAAGGTATTCCGCGCGATGCGTATGAAAACTCGTTTGCCGATGCCGAAAAAGCCGATGTTTGTATTATTGTGGGATCAACAGGAGAAGTGACTCCGGCCTCGTTTGTACCACGAACTGCCAAACAGAGCGGCGCTGTTATTATTGAAATAAATCCCGAAGAAACCATGTTCACCGGTCCGGTTACAGACATTCATTTGAAAGGAAAAGCATCGGAGGTGTTGAGTAAACTGGAAAAGGAATTGTTTTAATTCAAAAGAAGAACCGTTATATTTGCGCAACAAAATTTATCAATTATGAAGTTACTTGAAGGAAAAACAGCCATTGTTACAGGCGCTTCCAGGGGAATTGGAAAAGCCATTGCCCTGAAATATGCACAGGAAGGCTGCAATGTGGCCTTTACCGACTTGTTTGAAGATGAAAACATGAAAGCCACCGAGGCCGAATTGCAGGCGCTGGGCGTAAAAGCCAAAGGTTATGCTTCCGACGCCAGCAAGTTTGACGATACGGAACGTGTTGTAAATCAGATTGCGGAAGATTTTGGCCGCATCGATGTACTGGTAAACAATGCCGGAATTACCAAGGATACGCTGCTTATGCGCATGACTGAAGAGCAGTGGGATGCTGTAATCAGCGTTAACCTGAAATCGGTTTTCAATTTTACAAAAGCTGCCCAAAAAACCATGCTCAAACAGCGTTCGGGCTCTATCATCAACATGAGTTCGGTGGTGGGGGTGAGCGGAAATGCCGGTCAGGCCAACTATTCAGCGTCGAAAGCCGGAATAATCGGTTTTACCAAGTCGGTAGCTCGCGAACTGGGCTCCCGGGGTGTGCGTTCAAATGCCATCGCACCCGGATTTATTATTACCGAAATGACGGCTAAAATTCCCGAAGACGCCCGCAAGGCATGGGAAGCTTCCATTCCGCTGAAACGTGGCGGTACACCCGAAGAAGTTGCCGGCGTAGCTACATTCCTGGCATCCGATCTTTCGTCTTATGTGAGCGGACAGGTCATCCAGGTGTGCGGCGCTATGAATACGTGATTTTTTTCAAATTAAAAAATAGGACAGGGGAGGTGCATTGAAAAAGTTCACCTCCTTTTTTAATTATTCTTATGCCATACAACGGACTTTTCGTCGGATTGACCACAGTTGACATTCAGTTTTTTGTGGAAAAATTTCCAGAGCCAAATAAAAAGGTAAAAGCCGAATCACCCTCCATTTTGGTTGGCGGACCGGCGACTAATGCTGCTGTGGCTTTTGCGCATTTAAACAAAGGCGTGCATTTGGTTTCAGCAGTGGGTAAAAATCCGTTCAACAGTTTTATTCAAAACGATTTCAGCAAAACCCAAATTCAGTTTACTGATTTGGTCGCTACGCAGGATACGAACCCGGTTCTGGCTTCGGTAATTACTTCAAAAGAAAATGGTAACCGGAATATTTTCACCCATCATCCCGGAACCGTTCAGCCGGAAATCTCTGCAGAAAAATTATTTGAGAAAACCCGTCTGGATATAGTTCTGCTCGATGGTTTTTATCCCGAATTTGCGCAGGAATGCGCAAGGCTTGCCCGGCAAAATGATATTCCGGTGGTTTTGGATTGCGGAAGCTGGAAACCGCAATATGAAAAATTGCTGCAACATGCAGATATGGCCATCTGTTCTGCCGATTTTTACCCGCCCGGTTGTTCAACTACCGATGATGTTTTTGATTTTCTGAAAAGAAAAAAGGTCCTTCGATCGGCTGTTTCCAGGGGCGGGCAAAGCCTGCTTTTTCAGGATGAAAAGGGCAGGGGAGAAGTGCCTGTTGCAAAAGTGAAAGTGATTGACACACTTGGGGCAGGAGACTTTTTACACGGGGCGTTTTGCTACTGGTTCCTAAAAACTAATTTTAACTTTGAAAATGCACTGAAGCAGGCAGTGAATTTGGCCTCAGTTACTTGCCGGTATGAAGGAACAAGAACCTGGATAAATTTTACAAAATAACTTTTATTTTGAAAAATAATCCTTAACTTGTTTCCATCTAAAAGGGAATAAGAGGGGATGTTTAATAAATCAATTGCATATCGTTTAAGCCTGTTTATATCGATAGCGGTTATTGTTGTGTTTCTGGCTTTCATAAGTGCCAACTTTCTTTTTAATCGAAAGTTGCTTCGCGAAAACACTGAAATTAAAGCCATTGGATTAAATTATGAGATCAATTCCCTGGTTAACCGAAACATTATTTCCACCAAGGAAGTTGCTCAGAATATTGCCGGCCAAATTATTTATTACAGCCAGAATAACGATGCAGATATACTGTTAACGGAAGTAATGAAAAAATATGAATTACTGAATGCCATTCATGTGCAAATAGATTCGGCAATTTCTTTACCTGATAACAATTATTACATTTTTCGCAACAACGGCCGGTTTCTGTTTGAAAAAGGGGGAACCCCGATTTACAACTGCCAGCAGGCAAAAAATATAATTGAAAATCTTCAGGACAGAACCATTGCATCATGGACCGATGCATACCGGTGCCGCGAAAAAGAGAATGTTGTGGTTTCGTTTACTGCGCCAATAATGCATCAGGCCAACGGAGGAGAACTTTTACCGGTTGGAATTGTGGTTTGTGAGTTGTCGCTTACAGAGTTGAATGAGTCGTTGAATCAGTTGAAAATAGGGGAGAAAGGGTACGCCTTCCTGATAAACCGGAAAGGTGATTATATTACACATCCTGTAGAAGAATGGATTTTGAAGCAAAACATTTATTCCCTGCCATCGAAAGTGCTCGACATAGAAAAATTCAATGTAGCCGAATTTTTAACCAATGGAGAAGCTGGCTCCACAATTGGCTATCCAGAGTTTCTCAACTATGAAAAACACTGGGTTTATTTTTCTCCCGTTAATGAAAAAGAATGGTTTTTGATTATTGTAATTCCCTATCGCGAACTGTTTACCGGCCTGTACAACATTACCTTTCAAATGGCTTTGTTTGCTCTGCTTGGCATTATCACCATCTTTTTCATTATTTATTTCATAACCAAAAAACTGATTAAACCGCTGAGTATTGTTACCAGCCGGCTCAATGAGCTGAAAAGTGATTCCGATGATTCGGTGAGTACATTGAATGAAGTGAAACAGGTTTCTGACACCCTGGAATACCTGAAAGCGTGGTTTGAACAATACCGTATTTCGCGGGAACAGGAAGAATTGAAAAGCCTTCGCCACAAGCAGGATTTAGTTCAGGCTTCCGAAATTCAGCAAAGCCTCATTAAAACCACCTTCCCGGCATTTCCCGAAAGAAAAGAAATTGATTTATATGCCATTTATAAGCCGGCAGGGGTGGTGAGTGGTGATTTATTCGACTACATTTTTATTGACGATGACAACCTGCTGCTGACCATTGGCGATGTGTCGGGTGCCGGAATACCGGCAGCCATTTTCATGAGTGTTGCCCAAACAATTATCAAAAACAATGCGGTGTGTAAACGAGCAAAGAATATTGTTAGAAAATCGAATGTAGAGCTGTGCACGAGCAACCGGCACATGTACTTTCTTACGCTTTTTTTGGGAGTGCTGAATGTGAAAACCGGGGTTTTAAATTTTTGCAATGCCGCCCATTATTACCCGTTAATTTTGAAACAGGGAGGAAAAGTTACCGAACTAAAATTAAGTCACGGTTTACCTCTTGGCCTTTACCCGAATAAAGACTACAAGGATGCCAAAGTAATTTTCGACCCGGGCGATATTATCGTTCTGTACACCGACGGTGTAACCGAAGTAAATAACGCACAGGGTAAACAATTTGGAACCGAACGGTTGAAAGAGGGCCTGAAAAAAATGGCTGGGCTTTCGCCTGAAGAAATTGTGAAAGAACTGAACAATCAACTGGAAACTTTCCAGGGCGTAGAACAGCAACACGACGATATTTGTCTGCTGGTAATCAAATATATGCCATAAAAAAGCCCGGTTTTCCGGGCTTTTTTATTAATTGTTACTCAATTCCTTTTTATTCGATAATATTCGTATCAGCAACTTTTCATTCTTTTTGTCGAATCCTACCGAAATGGTATCTCCTTCTGTAATTGAAGCTTTGATGATGATTTCTGCCATTTCATCTTCCAGGTATTTTTGGATGGCACGTTTTAGCGGACGTGCACCGAACTGCGGATCGTATCCTTTTTCTGCCAGAAAATCTTTGGCAGCCGGTGAAATCTTCAGTTTGTAATTCAACGCTTCAACGCGGTTGTAAAGGTCTTTAATCTCGATGTCGATGATCTGATGAATGTGGCTTTTTTCCAGTTGATTGAACATCACCACATCATCAATACGGTTAAGGAACTCGGGCGCGAAGGCTTTTTTCAGAGCTTTCTGTATGACGTACTTCGCGTGCTCATTGTCTGACTCAGCCGATTTATTGACAGTGAAACCAACACCACGGCCAAAATCTTTCAGCTGCCGGGTTCCAATGTTGGAAGTCATAATAATGATGGTGTTCTTGAAATCCACATTCCGGCCAAGGCTGTCGGTCAAACGGCCTTCGTCGAGCAGCTGGAGCAAAATATGAAATACATCGGGATGGGCTTTTTCCATCTCATCCAGCAATACCACAGAATAAGGCTTACGTCTCACTTTTTCGGTAAGCTGTCCACCTTCTTCGTAGCCTACATATCCCGGAGGGGCTCCAACCAGCCGCGATACAGAAAATTTTTCCATATACTCGCTCATGTCAATACGAATCAGTGAGTCGAGGCTGTCGAACAGATAGGTCGCAAGTACTTTGGCAAGCTGGGTTTTTCCAACACCGGTAGGACCTAAGAATATAAATGAACCGATGGGCCTGTTGGGATCTTTTAGCCCTGCACGGTTACGTTGTATTGCTTTCACAATTTTTTGTATGGCCTCTTCCTGTCCAATAACTTTCTTTTTCAGATCTTTTCCCATATTCATCAGGCGTTTTCCTTCGGCCTGTGCAATTCGCTGCACCGGCACACCCGACATCATGGCAACTACCTCGGCCACTTTCTCTTCATCCACCAATTCCCTGTGGTTTACCATCTCTTTCTCCCAGGCTTCCTTTTCTTTTTCCAGCAGCAGCAGCAAATTCTTTTCCTTGTCTCTGTAATTGGCTGCCAGTTCAAAATTCTGGCTTTTAACAGCTGAAATCTTGTCTTCCCTGGTTTGCTCAATTTTTTCTTCAAGCTTCACAATCCGGTCGGGTACGTTAATATTTGAAATGTGAACCCTCGAACCTGCTTCATCCAGGGCATCAATGGCCTTGTCGGGCAGGTACCGATCTGAGATATAGCGTGCAGTTAACTTCACGCATGCTTCCAGCGCTTTTGGGGTATAAGTGACGTTGTGGTGATCTTCGTATCTGCTTTTGATATTGTTCAGAATTTCAATGGTTTCATCCACCGAGGTAGGTTCCACCATTATCTTCTGAAACCTGCGTTCCAGAGCGCCGTCTTTTTCAATGTGCTGGCGGTATTCATCGAGTGTGGTAGCACCAATGCACTGAATATCTCCACGTGCCAGGGCCGGTTTCAGCATGTTGGCTGCATCGAGCGAACCGGTTGCGCCGCCGGCACCCACAATGGTGTGAATTTCGTCGATGAAAAGAATCACGTTATTCACTTTTGTCAGTTCATTCAGAATGGCTTTCATTCGCTCTTCAAACTGACCGCGGTATTTGGTACCGGCAACAATGGAGGCAATGTCGAGGCTAACTACACGTTTGTCGAACAAAATGCGGGAAACTTTCTTTTCGGTAATCCGCAGCGCCAGACCTTCGGCAATGGCCGATTTACCAACACCGGGTTCCCCGATAAGAATGGGGTTATT
>Ga0334901_1003686_pt1 | contig 11174 bp, 3 predicted proteins | sample GraSluR3_MG_3_FD_207216 | JGI IMG/M metagenome (GOLD analysis project Ga0334901, IMG submission 207216) | Sludge microbial communities from methane-producing bioreactor in Wageningen University, Netherlands - Granular Sludge_15_08-R3 | ecosystem: Engineered > Bioreactor > Anaerobic > Unclassified...
GATACTATTCAGGCGCTTTTGCCATAGCAGCTACTACTAATACCGACACAAGAGCATGGTACTCAAACTACGGTACCTGGATCGATATCTCTGCTCCCGGTGGAGAGACTGGTAGTGTCACTGAACGCGGTGTACTTAGCACTTATACTGGAAGTGGATATCAGTATCTACAGGGAACTTCCATGGCCTGTCCTCACGCTTCTGGTGCTGCCGGACTTATCATATCCTATTCCTACAGAAACGGGTTGATCCTGACTGATACCGATGTAGCCAATATCCTGAGAAATACGACTGACAATATCGGGTTAAGCCAGATGGGAACAGGACGGCTCAATGCTCATGCCGCTCTTATAGAAGTTCAGGATATGCTTACTGGGATACTGAATCCGTTAAACTTTACTGCTGATGTAATCAGTTCCAGCCATATTGAACTGACCTGGACAAGAAACAACAATAATGACAATGTTATGGTAATCTGGTCGGCTGACGGGGTTTTTGGTACTCCTAACAATGAAACTGCTTACACAGTTGGACAGAACATACCTGGCGGTGGGACCGTTCTCTACAGAGGGAGCGGGACAATATACAATCATACAGGCCTTCAGGAAGGAATAACTTACTACTACAAAGCTCATTCCTATGATACCGATAATCATTATTCAAGTGGTGTAACAGCAGATGCTACACCAACTTCTGAAATTTTTGTCGATATTGGAACAGGGACGAGTTCTAATTCCGGGACACAGGCTGCACCTGTAAATATTTACTATCGCAGTCTGCGTGGCCAGATGGTTTATACTGCTTCCGAGATCGAAGCTGCTGGATTTACGGGTCCCGGTGCTATCACTCATCTCGGTTTCTATGTTACAGGAACTCCAAACTATACCCTGCCCGATTTTATCATAAGGATGAAACATACAACTGCCACAAATGCCTCTTCCCACGATTCGGGTCCTTTTGAAACGGTCTATACAACGACCTCATATGCTCCGATAACCGGTGATTGGGATGCAATAGAGCTAACCGAACCCTTTGAATGGAACGGGATAGATAATATTCTCGTCGATACGGCTTTTGACCGTGTTCCTTCCTGGAGTTCGACAGGGACACAGAGAGTTACTTCCATGAATAACGGTTTCAGGTTTGCGAGGTCTGATTATTCTGATCAAACTAATGCTAACACGACTGATACAGAAAACTATAAACCGAATATCAGATTTATTTTTGCATCACCCGATACGCCTTATTATCCTGAACCAACAAACCTGATAGCTGAGTCTGGTAACGGAGTTGTTGATCTTAACTGGTCGGCACCCGATTCTGAAACCCCTGACGGTTACAATGTCTATCGCAACGGAGCAATAATCAATCCTGCACCGGTTTTGACCACAGAATATGAAGATGTAACAGTTACGAATGGAGTAACCTATCAATATTATGTTACAGCACTCTATCAGGATGGTGAATCTGAACCTTCAAACAGTGTTATTGTAACCCCTGAAGCACCTTATCTCCCAGAGCCGCTCGATCTTGCAGCTTTAGCCGGGAATGGTGTCGTTAATCTATACTGGTCTCCGCCAGAAGGAGATACTCCGGATGGCTATAATATCTATCGTGATGATTCAGTGATCAATACGAACCTGATAATCGGACTGGAGCATGAAGATTATGATGTGCTCAATGGAGTAACCTATCAGTATTACGTAACAGCTGTATATCCAGAGGGTGAATCGTTACCATCCAATACAGTCTCGGCTACTCCTGAAGCTCCTGTGCTCGAACCACCTGTCAATCTTACTGCTACTATTGTAGATGATAGCAGTATTCTTTTAGAATGGTCACCACCAGATATTGGGACTACGATTCACTGGGATAGTGGTACTAATCAAGGTGGTGTTGGTCTTGGCACTACGGCAGAATTCAAGGCTGCTATCCGATTCTCCCCTTCTCATCTGGCTGATCTGGGAGTAACTGGTAATAACCTGACCAGGGTCAGCTTTTTCCCCAGAGTAAACAATTCTACATATACTATAAATGTCTGGACCGGTGGAACTTCAACAGAACCAGGTAATCTGGTAGTTGAACAACTTGTGCCGGATCCCGTAATAGGCGAATGGAATACAGTTTTGTTAAATACTCCTGTATATATTAATCCGGACCAGGAACTATGGTTCGGTTATCATGTTGATACCGAGACGGGATATCCGGCCGGATGTGATGAAGGACCTGCTCTTGATGGGATAGGTAATATGATATACTGGAATAACGAGTGGACTACTCTTTTGGTTGTAGCATCAACGCTGGATTATAACTGGAATATTCAGGGATTTGTCTCTCTCGATGTCAATAGAGAAGTAGTTCTGTCTGAGAATACAATAAACAGGTCGTCTGTAATCATTGAAGATACTTATTTAACAACTGACCTGATACCGCGATTCAATCCTGCCTTGAGTAGAGTATCCAGGAGAGCACATGAGACCAGGCAAAACCTCACCGGCTATCGTCTCTATAGAAATGATAACGTTTATGTCGATGTAGCACTGAATGAGACCTCCTATCTGGATGAAGATCTGTTACCGGGAGACTACGAATATTATCTTACTGCTCTCTATGACGAGGGGGAATCAGAACCTTCAAACAGTGTTCTGATGACTATCGATCCTCTGGTACTTAATCCACCTCGCAACCTGACAGCTATAGCGAGACATAACTTAGTGGAACTGGAATGGCAGGAACCAGAACCTCAAGGTCTAACGGTGTTGGGTTACAATATCTATCGTAATGGCCTGATGATAAATCAAGATATTCATACAGAGCAGGATTATGAAGATGAAGAGGTTGTTAATAACCTGACATATCAATATTTCGTTACTGCAGTTTACGATGAGGGTGAATCTGACAGTTCTAACATTGTAGAAGCTACACCTTACGAACTAAACTCACCTCATGACCTGATAGCTACTCCATATCATAATGCCGTTGAATTAACATGGGAAGAGCCGCTACTCAGGGAGAACAGGCTGAACCGGATGAATGATACGAGATTAGATCTTCTCGGGTATTATGTCTATCGAGACGGGATTCAGATAAATAGTGATATTGTCCTCATACCTGAATATGTTGATAACGATGTAGTAAACGATGATACTTATGAATACTATGTCACAGCTCTCTATGACGAAGGAGAATCTGAACCTTCAAATTCAGTTGAAGCTACACCTTATTCTCTGAATACTCCTCAGAATCTGGTAGCAACAGCTAAGCACAGTCTAGTAGAACTGGAGTGGAATGTACCTGCACCTCAGGGACTGACTGTCAATGGGTATAACATCTATCGAGACGGAATAATGATCAACACATCACCGGTTCTTGTTCTCGAATTTGAGGATAGTGAAGTAGTTAACGGCATAACCTATCAGTATCATGTTACCGCTCTCTATGATGAAGGAGAATCAGGAGCTTCCAATACAGCAGATGCAACCCCTTATGATCTGAATACACCGCAAAATTTGACAGCAACGGCAAGTATCGGTTTAGTTGAGTTGGAATGGGAAGAACCGGAACCTCAGGGTCTGGCTCTTATCGGTTACAATGTTTATCGAGATGATATCATAATGAATCAAAATATCGTAACAGAGCTCGAGTATGAAGATAGCGAGGTAGTTAATGGAACAACTTATCAATACTATATAACAGCTTTATATGACGAGGGAGAATCTGACCCTTCCAATACTGTTGAAGCTACACCTGAAGAACCAATAACACTTGCTTCACCTGAAAATGTGACCATATCAATAGATAATGGAGAAGTGACGGTTTCCTGGGACAGTGTCTTGAATGCCAACTATTACGTAATAGAAGCGACCGATGATATTACTTCGGTATTCGTTGATATCAGTTCAGAGCGTGGTTATTTTAGTGAAGACGGTGATAGAGTTAGCTGGACAATGCAGATGGAGGAGAACGAACAGAGATTATTCTTTAGAGTAAAAGCAGCATATTAGTAGTGTAGCCAGAGTATGTAACTTACTTTGCTGAAAAGAGAAGACACCGAAGGGGAGATGTGACAAAGTGCTTCGATTTCTGAGTTTCGGTGCATAGTGATGATTTTTATCCCTGGGAGAGATTATGATCAGGAAGACAATCCTATCTGTTATCTTGTTTTTTGTTGCAATTAGCCTCTTTTCATATGATATAGAACAGGTTAGTGTTACCTTTATCGACACGAGCCGTAATAACCGTGAAATCCCTACCCAGATTTTCATCCCCACAGGAAATGAATCACGATTTGATACCGGACAGAGAGAGGACATGTTTCCTTTTATTGTTTTCGGGCACGGCTGGCTTTCGTCTTACAGTACCTATCAATCTGTTTGGGAAGCCCTTGTTCCACTGGGGTGGATAATCGCTTTTCCTACTACGGAAGGAGGCCTGTTTCCCAACCATCAGAACTTTGCACAAGACCTGGCCTTCCTCAGTTATGCAATCCCAGTTGAGAATGAGAACCCAAACTCACCTCTTTTCGAACAGGTGAAGCCATTATCCATCGTAATGGGTCATTCCATGGGTGGTGGCTGCAGCATAATGGCGGCGAGCTATGAGAATAACTTTGTTGCTATGGTGACCTTAGCTGCTGCATCAACAACTGCGGCACTTAACGCTGCTTCAGAAACACTCTTACCATCCTTAACATTTTCTGGAACGAGTGATTGGATAACTCCTCCTGAAACTAATCAAATACCACTCTATAATAATCTCTCTTCAATATATAAGGCGTATATTTCATTTAATGAGGTTAACCATTCCGGTATCTATAATAACGACTCTGTATTCGCTCTTATTGATAAGTGGTTGAATTACTTTGCAAGCGATGACTCGAGTTTCATAACAGAAATGGAATATATGCTGAATTCACTGGAGAATAATGCAATCCTGACTTTCCTTCTTGAATACACTCTGCAAACCCCTCAAGAGCTGCATATTGAGATAGAAGGAGAGTCGCTGATCATATCCTGGCAGAGAGTATTGTTTACTGATCTATTCATTGTCGAAGTTTCAGATAGTGTTGATGGCGAATTCATAGATATAAGCACTGGACAGGGAGAGTTTACTGAATATGAGAATAGAGTGAGCTGGACGACAAATCTGGATGATAATGAATCACTTCTTCTATTCAGAGTTAGATCCATCCGCTAATCTCGCTTCACTTTCTTTAAATCGCTTATAATAAACTATTCATTTCTCTAAAGAATTCTTGACATATATTGCTCAGTGCAGGATAAATAGGAAAATTATATTAAGAAGGATGATGGTATGAGACAAAAATTAGTATTGTGCGTGATAGCTGTGCTGATAACCCTTTTTACAACAGTATCAGCTTTAGATCAGACAGACAGATTCGGTGAACGTCCGTTTATAGATATATATGAAGTTCCCGATGAAGCGATAGAGCAAGGCTTGATTCGGATTAAGTTTAACCCTGAGTTTACAGGACATCTGGACACTCATCTGATAGGGAGAGATGAGGATGGAACAGTTCACTTTGGTGTTCCTGTAATTGACGAGTTAAACAGGACTTACGAGGTCTATAAAACCGTTAAACTCTTTGACTCTCCAGCTCTCAAGAAAGAGTATGAATGGCAACATCGACAGTGGGGTTTTCATCTCTGGTATGAACTGCACTTTGATTCAAAAGAGAATATCAGAGATATAGTTCTGGCTTATCGCGAGATGAAGGGAATCATTGACTGGGCTGAACCGGAATACATCAAGGCTTTGACCAGTGATCCTGATTATAATGAAAGAAGTCACTTCAAAAGTCTGGAAACTTCATCCCGCTGGACTCCTAACGATCCACAACTCAGTGACCAGTGGCACTATCATAACACCGGACAGGCAGGTGGTACACCCGGATCAGATATTGATCTACTTTCAGCCTGGGATCTGGAGAAAGGGCATTCCGATGTAGTGGTTGCCATTATAGATGATGGTATTCAATATAATCATCCCGATATTGCAGCGAATATGTGGAGCGATATCGGATATAATTTTGTCAATAGCAGCAACACGATAAATCCTGGCGATCATGGTACACATGTTGCCGGCACGGTTGCAGCAGTTAACAACAACAACGTTGGTGTATCCGGTATTGCCGGAGGTTCGGGGACCGGAAATGGGATAAGGTTGATGTCCTGTCAGGTGTTCAGTGGCAATAATAGTGGAGGTTTTCATCTTGCACCGGTTTATGCAGCAGATGAAGGTGCTGCCATATCCCAGAATAGCTGGGGTTATACCTCTGCCGGAGTCTATGAGCAGGCGGTTCTGGACGCGATAGATTACTTCAATGCCAACGGTGGTGGCAATGTTACAAATGGTGGTATTACAATTTTTGCAGCCGGAAACAGCAATGCCAGCGGGCAATGGTATCCTGGTTATTATGCCGGTGCTTTTTCTGTTGCTGCTACTAATAATCAAGATATCAGATCCTCCTATTCCAATTATGGGACCTGGGTAGATATCTCTGCTCCGGGTGGTCAGACAAGCCCAAATAATGCCGGTGGTGTCTTGAGTACGGTTACAGGTAGTAGCTACGCTTTCTATCAGGGAACTTCCATGGCTTGTCCTCATGCTTCGGGTGTGGCAGCTCTGGTTATTTCCAGTGCTCACAGAGAGGGATGGTATCTTGCTAATGATGATGTTGCAGATATCCTGAGATATTCGACTGATGATCATTATGCTCAGAATCCCGGTTATATCGGACAGTTAGGAACGGGAAGACTTAATGCCTATTCAGCTCTTCTGGAATTGCAGGATATGCTGACAGGTATAATGAATCCTTCAAATTTCTCCGCTACTACTATTGGACCATATCAGATCGATCTGACCTGGTCGAATAATAATGAAGAAGATGACGTAATGATTGTCTGGTCATCTGACGGAGAGTTTGGTGCACCGCAAGAAGGCACTCCTTATTCTGTCGGCCAGACTCTACCTGGTGGAGGCGAAGTCCTATATAATGGTAGCGCTAATATCTATCATCATACCGGTCTTGAACCGGCAACGATGTATTATTACAAAGCTTTCTCCTGTAATGATGACAACTTCTATTCCAGTGGCAGAACGGTTAGTGCTCTGACCGATTATATCCCCTTTACACTCCCATTCACAGAAGATTTCAATTCGAGCAATCAAATTCCTGCTTTCTGGGAAACAGTAGATATTCAGGGGAGTGGGCGTATCTGGCAGGCAGGTACCGTCAGTAATGGCCTCTCAGGGACTACCGGTAATTACGCTCATGCGTCCGGAACCCTGTTTGGCTCAATAAACACAGATCTTATTACACCGACCCTTAATCTCACGAATTATTCGGAAGTATCAGTCTCTTTCACCCATTATGCTAGTGCTTCCTGGTTTGGTAGTTTGACTACTTCCTTTTCATACAGCATAGATAATGGAGATAGCTGGTCAACAGTAGAAAGCTGGACCGGCAGCACTGCAAATCCCTCGTATTTTGACGAAGAGATCGAGAACGTTGCTGGACATTCACAGGTTAGATTTAAATGGAATATTACTGGTACCCTGGCTGCTCATCTCTGGTGTGTCGATGACATAGAGATAACAGGAGTGGAATCTGGACTAGCTCCACCAATCAATCTCGTGGCAGATGCCGGTAATGGCGAAGTTCATCTCAGCTGGTTACCCCCAGCAACTGCAGAACCGGAGAGTTATAATATATATCGTGATATTGCCCTGATCGCCAATACTCTCCAGACAGAATACAATGATACCAATGTCAGCAATGGTATAACCTATCAATATTTTGTTACAGCCGTTTATGATGAAGGAGAATCGATTCCATCCAATACGGTATCTGCTACTCCTCAAGGACCGGATCTCTATCCCCCGGAGAATCTGACTGCTATATCAGGAACCGGTATCGTCTGGCTGGAATGGGAAGAGCCGGGTTCAGCCCGAAGTCTCGATAAAGCCGGCAGATCAGCAGTTATACTCAGGAAGACCAGTAGCGCTGTGCGTGCTGAGTTACTCGGTTACAATGTCTATCGGGACGGTATTATGATCAACGATGATACTGTTTTGGATACAGTTTATGAAGACGAAGAAGTAGTAAACGGTCAGACATATCAATACTTTGTTACTGCTCTTTATGATGAGGGAGAATCAGAACCATCCAATACGGCAGAAGTTACTCCTCATGCTTCTGAATATGAGCAGATAGAGATTGTCTTTATCGATGAAAGCCGCAATAACAGGGAGATCCCGACTCAGATTTTCCTTCCCCTGGATGATGCATCCCTTCCTGCTGATGAATCAATACACCCCTTTATAGTCTTCGGCCATGGCTGGATTTCTCCATATTATACATATCAGGTATTATGGGAAACGATAGTCCCCGACGGTTGGATAATGGCTTTCCCGACAACAGAGGGTGGGCTTTCTCCTGATCATGGAGAGTTTGCTCTCGATCTGGCATTTCTCAGCTTCGCTATCCCTGAAGCGGGTGACGAGCCCAATTCTCCTCTTTACAACAGAATAGAACCTGTATCTATCGTAATGGGACACTCTATGGGGGGTGGCTGCAGTGTCCTGGCAGCGGGTTATGAAAACAGCTTTTCGTCACTGATAACTCTTGCTGCTGCAGGTAATACAAACCCATCAGCCATAGATGCAGCAGAAGAGGTTGAACTTCCTTCTCTGACTTTTGCGGGAACATCAGATATAATAACTCCACCCACATCAAATCAGTTACCGATATATAACAATCTGAACTCTGTCTATAAAGGATATATCTCTCTCAATGACGTTACCCACAGTGGTATTTATTCAAACGATATTGTTTTCGATATACTGGCTGTCTGGTTCGAGTTTATTTACTCTGAGGACTTCAATTATCTTGATGATCTGGAAGATTTACTGGCAGCATACGAGATCGATGAAGACCTTACTTATCTGATAGAAAACAACTATTCTCATGCTGAAGATAATGTGATCGAGATCCATGAATCTTTGATGGTGGATAACTACCCCAATCCTTTCAATCCGGTAACAACTTTCAGAATTATCATGCCGGAAGCTTCTAGATTGACTCTGACTCTTTATAACATCAGAGGTCAGGTAGTTGATGTCTTAGCAGATGATTATTATCAATCGGAAGAACATCTCATCAACTGGAATGGAGAAAAACACGGATCTGGAGTATATTTCTACAGACTGGAAGCGGGTAAAGATCTTCAAACCGGTAAGTGTATCTTGTTGAAATAAGGGTCGAACCAGGCCAGTTAACAGAAAATTGATTATGTTTCATGATAACCGGTAGGAGAAGCTGGATAGATATGTTTAAATAATATTTACCCTATCAGCTTTCTACACCTGGTATGGAGGTAAAGATGAAGAGAGTATTTATGGTTTCTTCTCTCTTAATTATTCTGGTCTTTATGATCGGATGTGAGAGAGAACTTTCGAATAATGTTTATGAAGATACAAGTTACTGGACTGACAACTATTTCCAGCAGAAGAGTGTTATCACTCCGGAACCGGGGAATAGAACGATCGATGCCAGAGTTGACGGTGTCTGGCAACAGTACGAACTCCAGAATTTCCCTGAATCATTTATGGAATGGAATACAGAGCGACGAATTGCTGCTCTTGACCGGTTCCGCAGAATGGAAAGACCCGAGTTGGCAGGACCGCACAATGGTATTGTCGCAACCTGCGGGATTAAAAGAGGTGATACACAGTTCAAACTTAATAATGCCGTTAAAGGGATGGGTTTCGTACCAAAGTATGAAAAAATTCCTGAACTGCTGGAATTGTTAGAGAGAACCAGAGATGATGAGTTCGAAGAAAAGCTCGATGTTTTGCAGTATCTCTACGAAAATGCCGAAGAATTGTTCGACCTCGATAAACAGGGTTCACTGGAACTCTATTCCGTGCCGGAATTCGAAACCCAGAGCTTCCTGAACCAGATGACAAACCCGATCTCAACTATTGTCTTCCTCGACATACCGTCATTCAAACTCAAAACTATTGCCAGATTGCTCCATCCGAATGACCCGGACCTAAATGATTACGAGAAAATGATGATCAGATATGTTAATGACGTTTATCAATACTTCCATGGCGACCCCGGCAAAGACCACAGTACGGTAATTTACTACGTTACTGAAATATATGATAACTCGCCGGGACGTCCAGATGCCAGAGGTCTGCGGGTAAACGAGGAATAAAAAACTATATCAATATCCATTGGGGTAGAGGTCACAGGGCCTAAGAGTATGCTTATCTATCCCGCTTCAATAGCCTGTTAACTCCAGGGTAGTGATTACAGTTCTGCATAAACAGAGGAATTATCGGAGGTGTGATTGTCAGTAATTGCTTTACTACTGCATTTCGAGTTTAGCTTTTTTGTAAATAGCTCTAAAAAGCAAAAATAAGTGAAAAAAGCTTGACAGATTAACCACTATGTTATAAAAGAGTATTGTAAGTTGAAATGGTATTAATCGACAGTGACTCTTTTTATAAGGAGTATGATGTAAGATTAAAGTGATGTGAATTTCGGACTGAGGTTTTTTGCGCCATTGGAAAGCGGAAAGAAGTTAACAGATTGCTGGTGAGGAAGCGATTTGTAACTGTTTTTATTTAAGGTGTTTATGGAAAGATCATTTCCAGAACAGGTTTTGTTTATGGGCTGTAATGTCACAAAAAAGACATCGCTCTATTGCGATGATGAGTCTTTATATTTCGATAATCAAACGATATCCGGTCGGATATCTTTTACAGGAACGAACACGGAAAGACACAGTTATTTTTAACTACAAGGAGACAGTTATGAAACGGAAATTGTTCGTTTTTATGTTCCTGGTTCTGGCATTAGGATTATATACTCACACGGTTCACGCATATGACATCCTGGAATTGGTTTTCGGTCCGAGTCCAAAGATCGGTACCTGGGGTTTTACAACTCTACCTGGCTGGGGTATTCATGATATCACAGAAGTTGGAGAAGTTCTTCAGGTCAACTGGTCTGTTCATATCATCGCTCCGGGTGATGCTTCTTTGAGACAGCTCTGGATACAATCTCCAGAGGGAGAAGCTAACGCAGATCCTCCTGTATTGTTAGGGATCTTTGAGAATATCAACGGACCGCTTCCTCAACC
>Ga0334901_1003688_pt1 | contig 11163 bp, 9 predicted proteins | sample GraSluR3_MG_3_FD_207216 | JGI IMG/M metagenome (GOLD analysis project Ga0334901, IMG submission 207216) | Sludge microbial communities from methane-producing bioreactor in Wageningen University, Netherlands - Granular Sludge_15_08-R3 | ecosystem: Engineered > Bioreactor > Anaerobic > Unclassified...
CGCACTGCTTGTTACAGGCAAGCATATAAAAAAGGTAAGGCGCTACTTTTAGTCCGGAATGAGAACCAACGAGCCCGAAAATTTTTGGCGGGCACTAAAATTTTTACCTGAAATTTTGTTGAATACCGCCTGCTATCCCTATATTTGAACCACTTTCTGTTAAAAATTTGTAGTATGAAACTCAAAAGCCTGACCGGTTATTCCATCCTCGGACTTGCAGCGTTAACCACCTTTTCTTTTTCGGGTTGTCGGGAAAAAGTTCCGGAAGAACTGCCCAACATTCTGTGGCTCACCAGCGAAGACAACAGTCCGTTGCTGGGGTGTTACGGCGATGCATTTGCCACCACACCCAACCTCGACCGGCTGGCGTCCGAAGGATTTTTATACACGCACGCCTATGCCAACGCCCCGGTTTGCGCGCCGGCACGGAATACGATTATTACGGGCATTTATGCCAGTTCGGGAGGAAATCAGCACATGCGCAGTTCCTATCCAAAATCGGATGTAGTGAAAACCTATCCTGAATTTTTGCGCGAGGCCGGCTATTACTGTACCAACAATGTAAAAACCGATTACAATACCGAATCGATCGATCCGAACCAAATCTGGGACGAAAGCAGCCGCGATGCCCATTACAAAAACCGGGCGCCGGGTCAACCTTTCTTTGCCGTTTTTAACACCACCATTTCGCACGAAAGCTGTTTGCACGATTCTATTCCCGATGAACAGCTCCGGCACAGTCCCGACGAAGTGCCCATTCCGCCTCACCATCCGGCAACCCCGGCCATGAAACACGACTGGGCGCAATACTACGACAAGGTGGAAGATATGGATGCCTGGGTTGGTGAAAAACTGCAGGAACTGGAAGATGCCGGCCTTGCAGAAAATACCATTGTGTTTTATTACGGCGACCACGGTGGCGTGGTGGCACGCAGCAAACGGTATGTTTACGAAACCGGAACGCGTGTCCCGTTCATCCTACGCGTTCCCGAAAAATACAAACACCTTTTCCCGGAAAAGGAACCTGGATCGAAAGTGGACCGACTCATCAGTTTTGTGGATTTGGCCCCCACCCTGCTCAGTATTGCTGGTATTGAAATACCGGAGTTTTTGCAGGGAAACGCTTTCCTGGGCAACCAAAAAACCGAAGACCCGCAATATGCTTACATGTTCAGGGGAAGAATGGATGAACGTTACGACATGTGCCGGGCAGTGCGCGACCACAAATACCGGTACATCCGCAATTACATGCCTTACCGCATTTACGGCCAGCACCTGGAATATCTGTGGCGGGCGCCTTCCATTCGCTCGTGGGAGCAGGCCTACCTGAACGGAGAATGCAACGCAACGCAAAGTATTTTCTGGGAAACCAAGCCGGCGGAAGAGTTGTACGACACGGAAAACGACCCGTGGGAAGTGAATAACCTCGCGGAAGATCCGGCGTATGCCGATGTGCTGGAACGAATGCGGGGCGCCAACCGGGAGTGGGTGATCCGGATAAAAGACACTGGTTTTATTCCCGAAGCCGACCGCGTGGACCGTGCCGGAGAAATGCCCATGTACGATTACATGCGCTCGGGCAACATCGACCTGGAACCCATTATCGATGCCGCAGAAACGGCCACACTCGGAAAGGTGGAAAAGCTGCATGTTTTGCAAACGTACCTGAAAAGTAAGGAAAGTGCCGTCCGCTACTGGGGGGCCACCGGGTTACTCCTGTTGGGAGACGAAGCTGCACCTGCAAAAGATGCCCTGCTGGCTGTTTTAAACGATAATTCGGCCAACGTGGTTACCGTAGCTGCCGAAGCCCTTTACAACCTGGGCGAAAAAGAGGCGGCAAAAAAAGCGTTGCTTGCGGTACTGGAAAACCCCAACGAATTTGCCCGTGCCCATGCCCTGAACGCCATCGACTGTATTGAAGAGAAAAGTCGGGATTTGACCGAGGGTGTGGTCAACATGATAAAATCTTCGTCTGAAATGACACGTAACAGTTACGATATGAGGGCTGCCAGATGGCTGGTGGAAAAATGGGAATTAAATCCGGCTGATTATAATTTCGAATTCGGGTGGTAAAGCCCTCTACCAGTCGTCGTAAACGGTAAAAACCAGGCTGGTTTCAAAATCTCCGGCGCCCAGGGTAAGTGAAAAACCGTTTAATTTCAGCGCAAGTGGAATCTGAACGATTTCTCCTCTTCCGCGAAAAAAGTAGGCAGGATTGTTGGTTATCTGCCGGAAATTTTCCCCGTCGCTGATATTCGGATTGCCTGGGTGATTATACCTTGAGCCGCTGCCGGTCCGGCGGGTTTCCAGAACCAGGGCATCGTTCCATTCCATGTTTTGTTTATGAAGAAATACCCGCCACTTTTCGTTCGGATTTTTTCCTTTATTCAACTGGTCGTCATACAATACAGAAACATAAACTACAGATTGGGTTTCCAGCGCAGTTGAATAATCAGTTCCGGCCTCGCTGATTGCCGGCAGATTTTCGTTCATATAAACATCTCCCTCGATTTGCACCACCAGTTGCTGGCCACTCAGCATGCAGGGAAGAAAAACAAAGCCAACTAATTTCAATACCTGTTTTATCATTTCAGTTTAATTATCGGTTAACGTATAAAGCACAACAAAACTGGTTTCGCCAGCGGATTCTATTGCGGTGTAGTCAGCAATCTCAATCGCGAGGGTAATCTGATGACCCGACCCGACTCCGTCGCCCGTATAACAGTTACCGATTCCGGAAATAACAGGTCGCGGCTGATTCGAAAGTTCAATTGGTCCGGCAGTTTGCCCGGGCGAGCCACCGCCGTTGCCGGAAAATTCAGAAGCTTCAAGAAAAAGTTTTATGCCCCGCGGTACAACACCCTGAGCAACTTCTGCCGTTATCGACCTTGAATTTTGAGTTGCAGGCAGTGCAGAAGAATAGTTCAGCCACAACGAATTGTCGGTGGAATGTTCAACAGTGGGCGCGTTGCCTGACTCCGAATCCGGTAAAACGGTGAACTGAACACGGTTATCTCCATCGGGCTCGATATCAACCAGGGCCACCTCGGGTAAGGTAAAAAAAACCGAAACCTGTCCGGTTTCCCACTGCCCGAAAGTAATTAGGGGAAACAGTACAAAAAACAACCAGGAACCGTATTTCATATCCATATTTTTTATTTTTTAATCATTTTCAACCGGAACATACCCTTCGTTTTCAAATTTAACGACAAAAGGATTTTTGTAAATTTTTTTAAGCCTTTGCTGCTCGTTTTCGGCTTCATTTTTTGTTCCGAACTTGCCAATAAAATATTTGTACAAGTTATCAATTTGTTTTTCAAAATCATAAGGCGCCTCATCGAAATAGCCGGCGTTTTTTGAAATTTTATTTTCGAAAGCCCCCACCTGCACCGAATAGAAAACCTCCGGATACTGTTCAGCCGTTTTCACATTGTCCGTTTCTTCCGGGTTGGATGCTTTTGTAACGTTGTTCAACCGGTTCAGGGGCCGGAGGTTATTGTTTTCCGGGTTAAAAATAATTTTTCGTTCTTTTTGTTTCAACTGAACAGAAAGATTTTGACGCTGCCCGGGCTGAAGGTAAATTCGGGTTACCGGCTCTTCCACCTCATAGCCATTTGGCAAGCTGTTGGTATAAATTCTGAATGTCCATTCGCCCGACCGTACCAGCGGAAAAGAAAAATCGCCGTTTTCGCCGGTGGTAATCCTGAATTGCTCCCGCTCATTTTTCAGTTCGATAATAATATTTTGCAGGTTAACCTTTTCTTTTTTCAGAGCAGCCGCACGCTCTTCCGGCACTTCAAATTTGCCGGATAGCTTTGCTCCTTTTGTAATTTTAAAATGAAGTTCAGCCACCTTGTCTTCCAGAATTTCCACTTCAAAATGATCGGCAATTTCGGGAATCTCGTCGATGGCGAGCGCCGATTTATCTACAAATAACAAATGGCGGCCGGTGGGCACCCCTACAAAACTGAACGCGCCGTTGCGGTCGGTAATCGCCGTTTTATTCCTGAAAGAAATCACGATACCTTCGGCTGGCTCCCCGTCTTCGCGGGTTATTCGGCCTTTGAGATCGCCTGCCTCTACTACTTTTTTCAGCGGTATTCCCAGACGATATGCGTAATTTACAGAAAATGTAAGTTCGGGATTTTCGGTTTCCTGCCTGAACAGGGTGTAAAAACTGCGCAAAGAAAACTTGTGTTTCGTTCCCGGAGTAAAATCGATGTTCAACTGCATAAGGTTGCGGTTGCGGTAATAATCTTCGATGTTGTAGGCATTCTGCACATGAAAATTGGCCCGCAAATTTTTTGCCACCTGGCTTACCACCGACATGCCGGCCATCAGGTTTTGCTGTTCGCCGGAAATAAACCGGTTGATATTCGTCCAGCTTCCAAACAGCCTCACTGCATGATTTGGATTAAACCGGTACGCCATATTCAGCGATCCGCGGTACATGTTCTGCCGGTTTTGACCCGATTCCAGCAAAAAATTCGTGGTTTCGCCATATTCCCCCGAAATATTGTATTCGAACCGTTTAAACCTGTGACTGAACTGCGTATTCATTGAATTGGTTTTATAATGAAATTTATCGGACACCAGCCGGTCTTTCCGTTCGTACTGACGCCAGAAAAGTTTCAGGTAAGCCCGCGGCGCCGGCTTATAGTTCAGCATAGACTGGAATGATCTGGAATAGGGAGCAGTTACAAAAAACGTGTCGAGTTGGGCATTGATAAAATCTTCTTTGGCATAAAACCCCAGGCTCAGTTTGGGAGTCAGGTTGGCCGAGAAATTTCCGGAATAAAAAGTGGAATTCGAAAAATAGCCGGGATAATTTTTCCCGGTATAATAATAATTCCCCGCGAGATTAAAAATGGAAAACTGCGAACTGAAATTGGCACGGACTGCGTTATCCCATACATTCTGAAACCGTCCGCGTGAAATTTCCAGTTCAACGGACGTGCGTTCGAACGGCTGAAAATGGGAATTTAAACTGGCGAGCTGCGCCAAATCGGGAACGGCAGCCATTTGTTTTGAAATAAAATAAAGTGCCATTCCGTTTTTGTCATTAAAATCAACCCCGGCAAAAGTTGCCAGTTCATTTCTGATCTCCCGGTAAAACCTGGGCTTTACAAACAGAAATCCAAAATTTATTCCGTTGTTAAAAATAACTTTGCCTTCGGTGCCAAGTCCAAAACGCGACGATTCGGTTAACGGAGTGAACGCAAACGCCTTTTCCCCTGCAAACAATTCGAGGTTTTTATGGGCATATGAAACGTAATACTGGTCGTACATTCCGAGAAAACTCAGGTTGTTGTTATTCGGACCGCGTGCCAGAAATCCGAGGCGATGTTTACCTTCCGGATCGAGCGAACCGCTGCCCGAAAGTTCGAACTGCCACGCCTGTTCGTAACTGCCTTTTTGATTGGAAGCCAGATAAGTGGTTGAAAACTCTGCCGGAAACCGGAAATATAAATCCTGTTTTTTTTCTCTAACCGGAAAAATTGAATACGATTCGAATATGCTTTCCTTTACTTCTCCTGAAACCAAAGCCCTGACGGTAAAATAAGTTTTTGATGTCTCAGTGAGCTCTTTCGATGAAGGATTTACGGCAAAAAAACGTACCGATTGACCGGGCTCGATTTGAATTTCCGGTTTTCCGTCAATCTCGCAATTCCGGGTTTCCAGATAAACCTTTTTTACGGTGTTTCCGAGGTTTCGCATTAAAAACTCAGCGTGCAGTTGCTCGCCTGCTTTTATATACCCGGGCGATTCTACCAGGTGCATTTCAATCTTCTCCACCTCTCCCACCGTTAAATAAACCGACAGTGAATCCAGAACCTCTCCCGACCGGGAACCGGTTGCCAACAAACTGGCCTCCACTTTACCAACCGGCTGAAACGAAGGTATTTGTACCGAAAAAATTAAAAATTGCCTTTCACCGGGCTTCAATTCAATCTTTTGGGAAGACAGAATGAGTTTCCATCCTTCCGGCACTTTCATGGCAGCATTAACGGACGTTCTGTCTTCTGTTTTATTTTCTGCAAAAAAAGCAAGATTAACAATTTGACCAGGTAAAACATTAACCGTTGACTGGGTTGAACAAAGTTCGACAACCTGAACGGATTGACCGGACAAACCGAAGGCAGGGAGGGTTAAAAAGGCAATTATGGCAAGCAGCCTGGAGGGCATTATTCTAATTCAAACGAAACATTGGTTCCAAAAACATGGTCGTCATCGCAATCGGCTACCAAAACACCATTGTAGTTTCCGGGTTTAATTCCTTCGAGCCGCAGTGTTATCATTACCGAAGTGCCGGGGAAAGTTTTTCGCTTTTCTGCTTTTACTATTCCGAGCGAATTACCTGCTTCATCGAACAACTCCAGCGCAAGTTCGGGCCTGAGCAACCGTTCACCCGTATTTTCCAATGCTACATGCAATAAGGTTGTTTGTTCCTCTTTTCCGAGCTCCATTCCCAGAAAATGAATATCGCTGGTTCCTGTTTCGCCGATATTTGTTACAATCTGCACCGCATAACGAATAGCTGTATTAATGGTCACCCCGCCCGAATGACCTGTTGTGTCGGGCGGAACAATACCCTCCACCATAATTACGCTCCAGTATGTCCCGGAAAGGGACTCGCCGGGCACATTCACTTCAAAATTTACGGTGGCGGTTTCGTTGGGGCCCAGATCGAGCAACTCGGGATGAAAGGAAATCCAACCTGCATTTGACCGTTCAGAAGTACCGGCAGGATCGTGTTTGCTTTCGCCGGTATAAGAAAACCAGTAATCGCGCTGGTAAACTCTGACGCTCCTGTTTTTGTCCGAAACATTCTGAATCTGAATTGTGCTGCGGTACGATTCTCCGGGCAGCACCTGGTTTTCATGAGTCAGCCCGTTCAAAACAACAATATTTGCACCGGAAAGGAAAGGGATAAAAGCCAAAAGAATTCCCGATAAAAACAAACTCTTCAGCGTGGTATTATGATTCATATAAAAAGGCTTTTGGTAAAAAACGGTCAATAACGGGTGCTAAAATACAGTTCTTTGCGCAGAAAACAATAACGCCGAATTTGTTAATTGTGGTCGGTTAGCGTATATATAACCTGAAGGGCAGCTTGAGTTTGCGCCGGATTTTCGAAGTTTTCAATTTCGCTGCCCGCTTCGAGACGGTATGTAAGCAGGTGCCCGTTGTTGACTCCCCGCCCGGTAAAACAGCTTCCGATATTTGAAATCACTTCTGTCGGTTCTGTTGAAAGATAAACTTTTCCCGCCGGTGTTCCCAACTTTCCTCCACCCCCACCGGTTGCTGCTTTTGCCTCGACAACGAGACGCAACCCGGCCGGAATTTCCCCCTGAATTGCCGCTACTACTTTCCTGCGGTGGTTTTGCGAACGAATGATGGATGAATAGTTGATCCAGATTCCTTTATTCTGCTGAACATCTGATAAATTTATGGGATCACCTGCTTCACCGGGTGCAACAGGCATCAGATTAATTCCGCCAGATTCTTCGGAAACCAAACCCAAAAGTGCCACTTCGGGAATTTCAACATTTACCTTGTGTTCGGCCCGGCTGCTTTGTCCTTCTGCAATTAAAAAAGAAAAAACAACCAGGGAAAAAGATAAATATATGGCACTGCGAAACCTCATACCCAAAAATACTTAATTGAGTACTTCCGGGTTACAGAGAGACTCCCATTTTTCAGGTTAAAAAATCTGATTCGGTGCTACAAAAAAACTGATTGCAAAGAACTTTTTGTGAACAAAAAAGCAGACACTTCTGCCTGCTCTTTCTTATTGACTTTTAATTTTTTTTATTCTCCGGTTATTGTGAACATGACTGTTACATCGTAATCATCAGCAACGAGGTCTTCGTAACTGCCGTTGTCCATGTCAAGGGTATAGGTTAACTGATGTCCTTTTTTATAACCGCTTTCGGTATAACCGCTTCCTATGCCGGTTATCAGATTTTGTGCACTTGCCGACAAAGATATTTGTCCGGCTGCATTTCCAAGCGCTCCGTTACCGGTTGATACTCCGCTGGCTGCAAGGTTTAAGCTAACTCCCGACGGTAATGTACCATCCAATGCAGCGGTAATGTCCCGTGTTTGGTCGGAACCAACAATGGAAGTGTAATTTAACCAAAGGTCACTGTTTGTTGCACTGCCAAAATTAACGGCTTCACCAGCCTCCAATGCTGAAACATCGGGTTTAAGGGTTATGCTTGTTACTTCACCGTCTGAACCTTCAACATCGACCAATGCAACTGTCGGGATTGAAATTTCAACAGCGTGACTTGCTTCATGGGTATCGTTGTTATCCTGTGCGGTAACAACGTTTGACATTCCGAAAACTAAAACAAAACTTGCGATAACTAAAGATAAATTTTTCATGATTTTTGTGTTTTTTAATTTATAAAATTTTTTGTTTGTAATTCAATCTTCAAGCGTACCAAGCCATTGGCAACCGATGTGCCAAATTTCCAAAAACTTGATTACCAATATATTAAAACAAAAACAAGAATGCCAGACAGTTTCAAAATGGGACAGATGGTTTTTATATTGGAATATCACGTGCGATTAAAGGGAAAAAAGCGGGCAAATCCATACTTCATTCCTGAAGTTCTGTTGTTTCACTTTTTAAAAAACTGCAGATTTATTCGGAACAAGTTGAAATTTAAAATTTCAACAACACAAAGACAATAAAAGTAAACTTCAAACAATTTATTGTTTTTTAAACAAACACAGATTTTATCCGCAGCAAAACACTTAAATCACTCTATTTAAAACACTTCCCATTAGACGAAAAACTACCTGGCCGGAGAAAACAGATTTTTTTTTTTGGAGTTGGCAAACCATTTTGACACGACGTGTTTGACGAAACAGTGAATATGGTTATATTTAACGGTTTTTTGTATCAAAATAAATAGGAATAAATAGTACCTATCCAATTAAAACTTTTATTTGTTATGGAAAAGAATTCGAACAAAAGTGCTGTATCAAGGAGAGCTTTCCTTGGCACAACGGCTGCTGCAGCAGCAGGTTTAACAATTGTTCCGAGCCACGTGGTGGCCGGATTGGGACACAAGGCTCCCAGTGACAAACTCAACATTGTAGGTGTTGGTGTTGGAGGTATGGGTTTTGCTAACCTGAAAAACCTGGAATCTGAAAACATCGTTGGCCTGTGCGACGTGGATTGGAGATACACCGGAGGCAACGGCGTATTCGATCGTTATCCGAATGCCAAAAAGTACAAAGACTGGCGGAAGATGTACGATGAAATGGGTAATAATTTCGATGCGGTAGTAGTTGCCACAGCCGACCATACCCATGCTCTGGTTGCCGCTCATGCCATGACAATGGGGAAACACGTTTATGTACAAAAACCATTGACCCATTCGGTTTACGAATCGCGGCTGTTAACCAAACTGGCAGACAAGCACCAGGTGGCCACTTCGATGGGTAACCAGGGTTCTTCGGGCGAAGGTGTAAACCTGACAACCGAATGGCTTGCCAACGGTGAAATTGGCGAAGTGACCAAAGTAGAAGCATTCACCGACCGTCCGATCTGGCCGCAGGGTTTGAATACACCCGAAGTCGGCCATTGGGTACCAGACACCCTCGACTGGGATTTGTTTGTCGGCCCGGCGAAAATGCGTCCGTTTAATGAAATTTACCACCCATGGAACTGGCGTGGCTGGTGGGATTATGGAACAGGAGCCCTTGGCGATATGGCTTGCCACATTCTTCACCCTGTTTTTGTAGGTCTTGAACTCGGATATCCGATTCATGCCCAGGGAAGTTCAAGTTTGTTGCTGAACGATTGCGCACCGGTTTCCGAGGTTGTAAAACTCACCTTCCCGGCCCGTTCACCAAAACGTGCATGGAAAGGCATGAGACGCAATGCGCAGTTACCCCAGGTCGATGTGCACTGGTACGACGGTGGAATCAAGTGGGATTTGCCCGAAGGATGGCCTGCCGGTAAAAATCCAAATGACAGGGGTGGTGGCGTAATCTTCCACGGAACAAAAGACACACTCGTTTGCGGATGTTATGGTGTAAATCCATGGCTGCTCTCAGGCAGAGTTCCCGATGCACCGAAATTCCGCCGCAGAATAGAAACCAGTCACGAAATGGATTGGGCGCGCGCCTGCAAAGAAAGCCCGGAAAACCGTGTTCCTACCGCTTCTGACTTCAGCGAGGCAGGTCCGTTCAACGAAATGGTGGTTATGGGTGTGCTGGCTGTTCGTTTGCAGTCGCTGAACAAAGTTCTGGACTGGGATGGTGAAAACATGCAATTTACCAACCTGACCGACGATGAAACCATCCGCACTGTTATTAAAGATGGGTTTGAAATTAAAGACGGTCACCCGACTTTTGCAAAAACCTGGACCGATCCGATTCCTGCAAAAGAATTTGCTGCTGAACTGATTAAGCATACCTACCGCAAACCATGGAGTTTGCCCGATATGCCGGCATAATAACAATACATTATTAATAAATGGGTGCTCTTTTCGGGGTGCCCATTTTTTTTACCGGAAAACCAGGGTCAACCTTGATAAAAACAGTTATTTTGTAATTGTTAACAAAAACAGGAAAAAAGGAACAATAATTTTTATCTATTTTGCATCACCCGGTTTCCGGAGAAAAGTCTTTGAAAAAATGAATAAAGTAAAAAATAGCGTTTCCCGCCGTGCATTTATTGGAAGTACAGTTACTGCTGCAGCCGGATTTTCCATTTTGCCCTCGCATGTAATCGGAGGGTTGGGTTATCAGTCGCCAAACGACAAACTAAATATTGCCGGCATTGGCGTTGGCGGTTATGGTTACGTGAACCTTCGCAATATGGAAACCGAAAATATTGTTGCCTTGTGCGATGTGGACTGGGATTTTGCCGGAAACACTTTTAAACGCTGGCCAATGGCCAAACAATACAAAGACTTCCGTGTGATGCTTGAGGAACAAAAAGATATCGATGCCGTGATGATTGCCACTCCCGACCATACCCATGCACTTGCAGCCATGATGGCAATTCGCCAGGGGAAACATGCTTTTGTTCAGCAGCCACTTGCCCACTCCGTTTATGAGTCGCGGGTTTTAGCCGAATCATCCGAACGATTTGGAGTAGCCACCCAAATGGGCAACCAGGGAAACTCAGGAGAAGGA
>Ga0334901_1003689_pt1 | contig 11157 bp, 8 predicted proteins | sample GraSluR3_MG_3_FD_207216 | JGI IMG/M metagenome (GOLD analysis project Ga0334901, IMG submission 207216) | Sludge microbial communities from methane-producing bioreactor in Wageningen University, Netherlands - Granular Sludge_15_08-R3 | ecosystem: Engineered > Bioreactor > Anaerobic > Unclassified...
ACCGGCTGGCAGTGGTGGACCACCTTTGAAAGCGAAACGTTGCTGGGGCAGGAAGATCGTTACGCTTTAATCCGGTATTTGCTGAACAACGAAAAAAGCGACGGGGTTTACCGCCCGGCAAAATTGCTTTATGCCCTCGGAAACTACTCCCGGTTTGTCCGGCCCGGAATGAAACGAATAGGGATAACGCGGTCGGACGACGCAACTCCCGGAGAATCGCTGACCGGACAAATGTTTTCGGCTTATGTTGATGAGCAGAAAAAAAATGTGGTGGTGGTGGCCGTCAATGCGTCCACCTCCGAGCGAATTATACGTTTTAATGAAACGGAAAGCCTCGCAGATGTTAAGGCTTTTGTTCCGTATGTTACCACCGACCGCGAAGGGGACAACCTGAAAAAATACCCGCCGGTAAAGCCGGGAGAAGGATTTACACTTCCCGGAACCTCGGTAGTTACCTTTGTGGGCGGTACCCTGGATGTGAACACGGCAGTCCGGGAAAAACCTGCCGATATTTCGTTGAACGTTTACCCGAATCCGGTGGCGAATACGCTTACGGTACGTGCCGGCGCTGCCATCGAAAGGTTGTCCCTGTTCGATTTGAATGGCCGCGAACTGCAGGCATTTTCACCCCGTACTTTAACATTTTCATTCGATACAAAAGGGTTACATCCGGGTGTTTATATTTTAAGGGTTGATTCGGGTGGAAATATTCAATCCGTAAAAATTGTAAAAAGATAAACCGTTGTACGATGAGATATTTCAGAAAAAAAATACCCGTCTGTTTTATTTTGCTGGCTCTTCTTTTAATTGCCCGGGAAAGCAGGGGGGAGGAACCGCCGCGCACTATCATTTCTTTGGCAGGAATCTGGAATTTTAAGCCGGATTTGACCGAAACAGGCATTCAAAGCAACGGGGTGCAAATGTTTCCGTCCCTTCCCGAAAAAATTACGCTTCCCGGTTCCACCGACGAAGCCGGGAAAGGAATCCGCAATCAGGAAATGACGTCGTTGCGGTTAACGCGTTTGTTCGACTATGCAGGGCCTGCCTGGTACGAAAAAGAAATTTACATTCCTGAGGAATGGGCGAAAAAAGAAGTTGCACTTTTTCTGGAAAGGGTCCATTGGGAAACAAAATTGTGGGTGAACGGCAAATATGCAGGCGTTAAACAAAGCCTGTCAACACCGCAGGTTTTTTTGCTGACGGAATTTATCCGTCCCGGCGAACAGAACAGCATCCGGATGAGGATTGACAACAGCATCATTCACAACATCGAATACAGCCATGCCATAAGCGCCGAAACACAGACCAACTGGAACGGCGTGGTGGGCCGGATTGAACTGCAGGCTTCCGACAAAGTGTTTCTCGAAGATGTACAGGTATTTCCCGACGTTTCCCAAAAGAAAGTTTCGCTTGAAATAACGATAGGAAACAACTCCGGTTCCGTGGTAGCGGGAAGTTTGACGACCGAATGCAGTACGATTGACCGGCAGATTAGAGTCCCTGAAAAATCAGTAACTTTTGAAGGCCGGGATTCTGTTATTTTTATGCAGTTCGATTTGCCGCTGGGCGATAAAATCAAAACCTGGGATGAGTTCGATCCGGCGCAGTACCGGCTTAAAATTTCGCTGACAGCCAGTGCTGAAGGCAGTAAATTTGAAGACAGCAAAGCATTAAATTTCGGTATGCGGCAGCTCGAAGTGAAGGGAACGCGGTTTCATATCAACGGGCGCGAATCCTTCATCCGGGGAACCGTTAACTGTGCATCTTTCCCATTAACCGGTTATCCGCCCACCGACGAGGCCGCCTGGGAACACATCATGTCAACCTGCAAAAATTACGGGCTGAACAGCATCCGCTTTCATTCGTGGTGCCCGCCAAAAGCCGCGTTCAACGTGGCCGACCGCCTGGGGATTTACCTTCAGGTCGAAAATTCCGACTGGCGGTTTCGGGTAGGTGAAGAACCTTCCGTCGATGCGTTTCTCAAAAAAGAATCGGAACAAATTCTGAAAGAATACGGCAACCATCCCTCTTTTATGTTTTTTGGCGAAGGAAACGAAATGGTTGGGCCGAAGGTGAAGGAGTTTCTTGCTGATCAGGTGAATTTTTGGAAAAAAGACAAACGCCGTCTTTACACAGGAAGTGCAGCCTATCCGCTGATTCCGGGAAACCAGTTCAATGTGCTGTACGGCGCCCGGCCACATCGCTGGAAAGAGGGGTTGACCAGCCGGTTCAACGCCGCGCCGCTGAATACTTTGTACGATTATTCCGATTATGTGCAGAAATACCCGGTTCCCATGATCACGCACGAAATCGGGCAGTGGTGCGTTTATCCGAACTACGAAGAAATTTCAAAATACACGGGAGTTTTGAAGCCTTACAATTACCAGATTTTCAGGGAATCGCTGCGTGAACATCACATGCTGGACATGGCCGGAAAGTTTACCGTGGCTTCGGGGAGGTTTCAGGTGATTCTCAAAAAGGAAGAGTTTGAATCTTACCTTCGTACGCCGGGAATGGCCGGCTACCATTTGTTGCAGTTAAACGACTTTCCGGGCCAGGGAACCTCGCCCGTGGGTGTTGTCGATGTTTTCTGGGATCCCAAACCCTATGTTTCTGCGGAAGAATTCAGGGGATACCAGGCAACCCGCTTGCCGTTGTTGCGAACACGTTCCTTTGTATGGACAAACGACAGCCTGTTTGAGGGAACCGTCGAATTTGCCAATTACGGGGAATCGGAAATGAAAAGGGCCGTTTTGCAATGGAAACTGGAATACCTCAACGGTGAAATTTATGCACAGGGAAAGTTGCCCGCTACCGACATTCCGCCTGGCAGTCCGGTTCACATCGGAGACTTTGAAATTCCCTTAAAAAACGTTCGAAAGGCCAGCCAGATGAGACTGGTTGTCGGGGTGAAAGGAACATCGTACCGTAACCAGTGGGATGTGTGGGTTTATCCCGCTTCGTTGCCGGAAGTGCGGGTTTCGGAGACCGTAATGCAGACGAGTAAATGGAACAACGAAGCAAAAGATTACCTCGAACAGGGCGGGACAGTGCTCTTATTGGCCGACACGGCAGATGTGAAGGCGAACGTGGCAAGCTGCTTTTCCGGGATTTCGTGGAATGCCGTCTGGTCGGGAATGCCGCCTGAACTTTTGGGAATTTTGTGTGACCCCGAACATCCGTTGTTTTCGGAGTTCCCCACCGATTTCCATTCCAACTGGCATTGGTGGGATTTGGTGATGCCTTCGAAACCAATGAACCTGGACCACACGCCGCCAAAATTCCGTCCGCTGGTGCAGATGATCCCCGATTGGAATAAAAACAATAAATTAGGCCTGGTTCTGGAGGCCAAAGTGGGGAACGGGAAGTTGTTGATTTGTTCCATCGACCTGACAACCGGTATGGATAAAAGGCCGGTCGCACGGCAGTTTTTGTACAGTTTGAAAAAGTACGTCAACAGCGAAAATTTCAATCCGCGGGATGTTCTGACCATTGAAACGGTAGATAAATTATTCGAATAAAATGAACAAATATCTGATAACGGGGCTTTTATGTTTGTTTTGCGGGATTTCGGTTTTTGCTCAGAAAGCGGCACCGGAAAGTTATTTAAACGAAATAAAAGCGGAGCTGGGAAAAACCTGGCCCGATAACCGCACCGTCAATATCGTTTTTCACGGGCACAGTGTTCCGTCGGGATATGCCGCTACCCCTCGCGTGAATACCTTGGGGGCGTATCCGTTTTTCACCTTGAAAAATGTGAAGGAAAAGTATCCGAATGCCGTGGTGAATGTCATTACAACTTCCATAGGCGGCGAACAGTCGGAGCAGGGTGCGAAGCGGTTTAAAACGGACGTTTTGTGCCACCGTCCCGACGTGCTTTTTATCGATTATGCATTGAACGACCGGGGAATAGGCCTGGCGAGGGCGCGCGAAGCCTGGGAGAAGATGATTAAAACAGCGCTGCAAAAAAAGATAAAAGTTATTCTTTTTACCCCAACGCCTGACCTGAATGAAGATATTCTCGATAAAAATACGCCGCTGGCACAACATGCACGGCAAATCCGAAAACTGGCCGAAAAGTATCATGTGGGGCTAATCGACAGTTATGAGGCATTCAGACAACTCGCTTTGCAGGGGAAAAATCTGAAAGAATACATGAGCCAGTCGAACCACCCCAACGAAAAAGGACATAGGGTGGTGGCCGGGCTCATTGCACCGTGGTTCAAAAAATAAAAGAATACAAGATGATGAAGAAAATTGGTTTGTGGTTGTTGCTGGGTTTTATTTCTTTTTCCGTGTTTTCGTCGGAAAACGACTTTTTCTTTTTTTCGAAAAAAGACCGGGAAGCGATAGCTCGGTCGGCAAAAACGGAATGGGGGAATGCAATTATTGCAGATTTGAAGGAGGTAGTGGCTGAACGGCGGAAACATGAGCTGGCAGTCCCTTTGCTGGAAGGGGGACATTTCCACGACTACTTTTGCCCGGTGCATAACCTCATGTTCGAATTCGACTGGGAAAAACCGATGGCGCATTTCTGTGTGGCATGTGATTCGGCCTGGAAAGGGCACAAACGTGCCGATTGGGCATGGGTGAATAAGGTACACGGGGAGAACCTCAAATACCTCACCGCCTCCATGTACATTTACCTCGCCACCGGTGAAGAGGAGTATGCCGGTTTTATCCGCGACATGCTGCTGGATTACGCCGGAAAATATCCGACGTATTTCGAGCACAATGTGAACCGGGTGGCAACCACGGTCAACGGCGGGAAAATGTTCGGGCAGAGCCTTGACGAAGCGGTTTGGGCCAGCGATGCCGCCAGGGCTTTCAACGTGGCCCGCGAGGTGATGACACCTGCCGAAATCGAAAAAATTGAAACCGGGTACCTGCAACCCTGTGCCGATATGCTGCTAAACCGCAAATACGGTGGCAACTGGCAGGTGTGGCACAACAGCGGATTGATTGCGCTGGGAGTGGCGTTGCGAAACGACAGCATTGTCGATGTGGCGCTAAACGACGGGAAATGCGGGTATTATCATCTTTTCAGGCAACATGTGTACGATGACGGCTGGTGGAGCGAAGGTTCGCCCATTTACCATTTTTACCCGTTGCGGGCCATGCTTTTGTCGGCCGATGCCGTAAGATGCCGGGGCATTGATTTGTACGATGAAAAATTGTTTAACATGCTTTATTCGCCTTCGAGAGGCGTTTATGCCGACCTGAAATTTCCAGCACATAACGACGGATGGTACGGCGAGTCGCTCGTGGCACAGGTGAAACTTTACGAAATTGCTTATAAACGATATGGCGATCCGCAGTTCAGAAACATCCTTTCACATTGTTATGCCAAAACGGAGCGTTTGGACCCGGAAGCGCTGCTAAACCCCGAAAACATCGAAGCGGGAAATGGTTTCTTTCAACAGGAAGGGGTAAATTTCCCCGATTTGGGCGTGGGAATTTTAAGAAGCGGACACAAAACAGTGGTTTTAAAGTACGGCCCTCACGGCGGCGGGCACGGCCATCCGGATAAGTTGTCCATTTCGGTCCACGACGGAGAAAAGGAGATTGTAACCGACATGGGCACATCGGCATACGGCGTACCGGATTTCACCCGCTGGTACCGCAAAACGGTGGCCCACAACACCGTGGTGGTGGATAAAAAGGACCAGGTTCCTTCTACCGGTAAATTGATTTCTTTTGAAACTTCGGCAGATGGAGGAACGGTTGAAGCGATGGCGGAGGATGCTTACCCCGGTGTTAAAATGGAGAGGAATCTCCGGCTGAAAAAAAATATGCTGACCGATGAATTCCGGTGCGAATCCGGTGAAAACCGTGTGTACGATTACATCCTTATTTTTTCAAATCCGGTGTCGCTGGCAGATAACGGAAAATCAGTGGAATGGGATGATGAACCGGGATACCGGATCATCGAAAATGTAAAAAATCATTCGGCGCCGGCATCGTTTACCTGCAAGACCGATGGTGCAGAAATCCGGTTCACTCTTCCAAAAAATGTTGGGTTTGAGGTTTTTACAGGAGAAGCACCAGGCATCCCGCCTTCCAATCCTGCAGCCAGGACAGGTCAGGAATTGGGAAAAATTAAAATTCGGAAATGCTATCCGTTAATTATCAGGGTAAAAGGCGAACAGATGAATATAAAAGCTGTATGGAAATTTGAAAAATAAACTTATCCGAAAATTATGAGACATATTTTTATTTGTTTTTTACTGGCTGGTATTTTCGGGATTTTCTATTCCCGGGCCGAAGTTCCTAAGCCTGACTCGGTAAAAAAAGTAATGGAGCGGGTTGCTCGCTGGCAAATGGATGATTATCCGAAGAATATTTCAAAATGGACCCACACTCCCACCATGTGGACAAATGCCGTTATGTACATGGGAGTGGCGGAACTTGCCAAAATAACAAACAATGAATCTTATTTTGAGTGGTTAAAAGGGATTGGCTGGAAAGAAGGCTGGCACCTGCACAAAGGAATGTATTTCGCCGATGACATTTGTGTGGCCCAACTCTATTGCCAGTTGTATGAACATTATGGCGATGAAAGAATGTTACGGCCTACCCGGGCCCGCCTTGAATGGGTGATGCGCAATCCGACCGATTCCGACTTGACATACGAAGCGCCGGGCTCACATGACAGGTGGTGCTGGTGTGATGCCTTGTTTATGGCGCCTACCGTTTATGCCCGAATGGCCAAACTGACAGGCGATAAAAATTACCTGGAGTTTATGGAAAAAGAGTTTTGGGCAAGTGTAGAGTTTTTGTACGACAAAGAAGATCATCTTTTTTACCGCGATTCGCGTTATTTTGAAATGCGGGAAAAAAATGAGGAGAAAATATTCTGGGGACGTGGAAACGGTTGGGTCATGGGGGCATTGGCCATTATTATCGGGCATTTACCTGAAGATTACCCCGCAAGGGAAAAATACATTCAGTTGTATGTTGAATTCACAGACCGGGTAGTCGGCCTCCAGAATAAAAACGGATTCTGGCATGCAAGTATGCTCGATCCCGAAGACCATCCGAATCCCGAATCGAGCGCCACAGCACTTTTTGCTTATGGAATTGCCTGGGGTATAAATTCCGGAATTCTTTCCAAAGAAAAATACTTCGACTGTACACTGAAAGCCTGGAATGCTTTGGTTACAGCAGTCCACCCCGACGGCAAACTGGGTTGGGTTCAGGCAATCGGTTCCGATCCCCAAAGTGTAACGTACGAAATGACCGAGGTTTACGGCGCCGGTGCATTTTTACTGGCAGGTGTTGAATTGTATAAATTGTTGAAAGACCAATGAAGTTTATCATTCTGCTTTACTCGATTTTAACCTGGGTTCCTGTTTTTGCACAAGAGTTTGAAGTGGTTATCGACGGTGATAGTCCGGGTTTAACATACGAAGGCATTGGAGCGGTAAGCGCCGGGGCCTCTTCCAGGCTGCTTATCGACTACCCGGAACCGTACCGGAGCGATATTCTGGACTTTCTGTTTAAACCCGGATTCGGCGCTTCCCTGCAGCATTTTAAATTCGAACTGGGAGGCGATATGAATTCCACCTGCGGCACCGAGCCGTCTTTTGCACGAACCCGGAAAGAAATGCTTTTCCCGAAAAAAAAGTATTTCGAACGCGGTTACGAAGGATGGATGGCGCAGGAGACCAAAAAACGTAACCCGGATATTTTTTTCGACGTTCTCCAGTGGGGCGCGCCGGGCTGGTTCGATGGCGGGTTTTATTCGAAGGACAATGCGGATTATGTAGTTGCTTACATTCAGGGCGCAAAAAAATTTCTGGACATCGATATTGATTATTGCGGACTGTGGAACGAAAAGCACATTCCGAACCAGTCGCGGAATTACGTAGTGAACTTTTTGAAACCCGCTTTACAGGAAGCCGGATTGAACGGTGTTCAGATTGCGGGAAACGACATGTACTGCAATTCACCCGAACATCACCGTCCGTGGAGCTATGCAGAGGAACTTTGGGCCGACGCTGAGTTACGGGAAGCCATCGACATTGTCGGCTACCACTATCTCGAAACGGAGGCCACTCCGGAAACAAAAGCGCTGGGGAAGCCAATATGGGAAAGCGAAGCGTCGGTGATGACCGGCGACTGGCCGAATGCACTTCGGATGGCGCGGGAAATCAACCGGAATTACATTAAAAGCAATGTCGTTAAAACAATTTACTGGAACCCTGTGGATGCTTATTATCCGAACGTTAGCTGGAACAATGCCGGCATTATGGAGGCAAAAAATCCGTGGTGCGGGCACTATGAAATCAGGCCGGCGGTGTGGGCTATCGCCCATTTCACACAGTTTGCACAACCGGGATGGAAGTTCGTCGATTCGGCCTGCGGTTTTTCACCGGGAGAAGCCGTATTTACCACGCTGAAATCCCCTGACGAAAAGGATTTTTCGTTGATCATTGTCAGCGGTGAAAAGGAAGAATCCCTAACGGTAAAATTGGAGAATCAGGGTGTTGATACGCTGTATGTCTGGCAAAGTACGGCAGAAGAACAATTCATTCGAAAAATGCCTGTTAGGTTAAAGAATCGAACCTTTTCGCTGAAAACCGACCCAAATTCCATTTATACATTGACCACTACAACCGGCCAAAAGAAAGGTGTTCCGAAACATAAAATTCCATCGAAAAAACTATTTCCGACCGATTATGCTGAAGATTTCGAAGGGTATGCAGAAAATGCAACGCCCCGGTTTCTGAGCGATCAGGGTGGGGCGTTCGAGGTGGTAAACGAAAATGGCAACAAGGTGCTGCAGCAGGTCATTACCGGCGACCTGATTTGCTGGGACCCGTGGGGGCCGAACAACCCGGAACCTTATACCCAGTTTGGATCGATGGAGTATGGAGATTACGAAGTGTCGGTCGATGTAAAAACAGGCAAAGCGGGAACCGCGAAAGTTTTCGGGCGGGTAAGGTGGTTCGAAAGCAACACCGCCCCGCACGGAGTCGGCCTGGAGCTGGATGCCGGCGGAAACTGGCGGCTGACCGTCGATCAGAAAACAGTAAAATCCGGCGTCGAAAAAATTGAAACCGACCGCTGGCACAACCTGAAACTGGTTTTTAACGGACAAAAGGTGGAAGCCTGTTTAGCCGGAAAACGGCTTGCGTTATTCACGCTGGATAAAAATCACTCGCACGGCCTGGCAGGCATCGGCTGCAATTGGCAAAAAGTCCGGTTCGATAGTTTGGTTTTTACAGTTTTTTCTGAAAAGTAAACAACGGATGTTGACGGGTTGTTGTAAAGCGAAACAGGCTCAAAGCATAAGATATGGTTAATCGTAATTTATGGCTGGTTTTGCTGCTGTTACCTTTCGCTGCATTCCGGCTTCCAGGTAAAGAGTCAATAGTTATGAATGAGAAGGAACAAAGGTCCGGGGTGGTATTTCCCGTAAAACACATTAGCGTAACGATTCACAGGTCGGCAGACGAGGTTTACCGGTTTGCCTCGAAGTACAAAAACCTGCCTCAGTGGGCGGCGGGTCTCAGTGGTTCGATCCGCCAGGAAGGATCAGTTTGGGTGGCCGATTCGCCGATGGGCAAGGTGGAGGTTGAATTTGCTCCCGACAACCCGTTTGGCATTCTGGACCACAAAGTTACCCTGCCTTCTGGCGAAGCTGTGTATAATCCGATGCGGGTTATTCCGAACAACAAAGGGTGTGAAGTGGTGTTTACGCTTTACCAGTTACCCGGCAGATCAACGGCAGAGTTTGTGGAAGATGCCGGAATGGTGGAAAAGGATTTGAACCGGTTGAAACAGATCATGGAGCAATAACAGAAATACTGCAATAAACACTAACGTCAATGAGATTCTTTCACAAAAGATACGCTTCTTTCGCTGTCGTTTAACGCAATAATATCGCTGCTGTCGCCCATAATCTCGTCGATGATCCCGAACGCTTTGGCTTCCTGTGCATTCAGGTATCTGTCGCGCAGAAAAAATTCCTCGATTTCTTTCCAGTTGTGCCCGGTGTGTTTGCCCATCAGGTGAAAAATCTGGGTCTGCAGCCGTTCCTGCTCCCGGGTGGCTATCCGCACATCTTCGGTGTATCCTTTCGAACCGCCGCCGGTGGGGTGCATGTGAATCGTGGAATGAGGAAGGGCGAACCGTTTCCCTTTTGCACCGGCACTGAGCAAAAAAGTGCTCATACTACCGGTAAACCCCACCGAGTAGGTGGCAACAGGGCAGTTCAGCATTTTGATGGTATCGTAAATCGCGAGCCCGGCATAGACACCTCCGCCCGGGCTGTGGATATACAGATCGATCGGTTGGTGGGGGTCGGTACTATTGAGGTAAAGCAGTTGTGCCACTACCAGCCCCGCCAGCGACTCGTCAATGGGGCCTTTCAGAAAAACAATCCGTTCCTTGAGCAGCAGGCTGTAAATGTCGTAAGCCCGTTCGCCGCTTCCCGAGCTATCGATTACCATGGGTATTACGTTCATCTGATTCATAGTATTCTACTTAAATAGTCCGTAAATTTTTTGCTGAAAACTTAGTTTTTCGGGATCATGAAAAATTTGCCGATGCACCTCTTCCAGTTTCTCTTTAAACTTTTTGCGATGGTACATTTTTATAAGCCCTAACACTTTTTTCTGAAGGTGTACTTCGTTTTGCAGGGCCGGGCTCAACAGCAGCCGCGCCTCGAATACGAATTTGTCGGCCGGCGAAAGGTTTTCCGCCAGATACCGTTCGATTTGTTTTGTATTATTCCATGAAGTCGTCATAAGTCAATGCTTTTGTTTTTACCAGATTTTTGACTTTTTCGAGGCACTTGTATTTCTGCGCGCTGGCCGAATGTTCGTTGGCGTATCCCAGAGTTCGGGCCAGCTGTTTAATGGTCAGCTCCCGAAAATAAAATGCCCGGAGCAGGTCCATACATTTTTTACCGGCCCGTTCAAGGATTGTCAGCAGCCTTTTGTTGGACGGTGTGGGGAAATAGTCGTCGGGAATTGAAATGCTGTTTTCCGCATCTTCCAGGGAAACTTTGTGTTTATCACGGCTGTGTTTCCGCAGCCACAGATGTTTTGCAATGCCGAGAATGTAGCCCTTCTCCGAAGTGTGAGCCGGATTGCCTTTTTGCACAGCCGTTTCAAAATAGATTACCAGCGCATCGTGAAAAATATCTTT
>Ga0334901_1003690_pt1 | contig 11150 bp, 8 predicted proteins | sample GraSluR3_MG_3_FD_207216 | JGI IMG/M metagenome (GOLD analysis project Ga0334901, IMG submission 207216) | Sludge microbial communities from methane-producing bioreactor in Wageningen University, Netherlands - Granular Sludge_15_08-R3 | ecosystem: Engineered > Bioreactor > Anaerobic > Unclassified...
ACACAGTACTAATTCACCGGTTTCTACTGGTGATGGTATTGCGATGGCTCACCTTGCCGGTTCAAGAATGGTTAATATGGAGTTTATTCAGTTTCATCCTACGGCTTTCTATTCTTCAGAAGGTGATTCCTTTCTCGTTACAGAAGCTCTCAGAGGAGAAGGTGCAATCCTGACTCTGCCCGACGGAATGACCTTTATGGAGAAATATCATCCCCAGGGTTCTCTTGCTCCTCGCGATGTTGTCTCAAGAGCTATCGATCGAGAGATGAAAACCAAAGGGTTTACCCATCTCTATCTTAATGCAACAGGCATAGATAAGAGTGTTCTGAAAGAGCATTTCCCATTCATTGATAAAAAATGCCGGGAGCGAGGAATTGATTTCACTAAAGATCCAATTCCAATTGTACCTTCTGCACACTATCTCTGCGGTGGAATTTTAGCAACGGTAGATGGCCTTACCGATATAAAGAATCTCTTTGCCGCTGGTGAGGTTTCCTGCTCCGGTTTTCACGGTGCTAACCGTCTTGCATCCAATTCACTGCTCGAAGCACTCGTAGTTGCCTATAGAGCTGCTCAACATCACACAAATGAGGAAGAGGTTGAGTTCCCTGACATACCTGAATGGCAGAATACGGGAGCTTTCAATGAAGCTGAATGGGTCATTATCTCACATAATAATACAATTATTAAGAAAATTATGCAGGGTTATGCCGGTATTGTCAGATCCAGAAGACTTTTGAAATTTGCTTATGCACGGATGGATGGCATATATGAAGAAGTGAATAAATTCTATAATAATAATCCTGTCAAGAAGGAGGTTATCGAAACAAGGAATCTGGCCATTGTTGCCAATATCATTATCAGATCCGCTCTGGCACGTAAAGAGAGTCGCGGTGTTCATTATGTCGTGGACTACCCGGAAATGAATGATAAATATAAAAAGGATACGGTAATATACTGATGAGATATTTTATTACTTTCGAGGGAATTGAAGGATGTGGAAAGAGTACTCAGTCCAAACTGCTCAGCGATTATTTGAACTCTGCCGGCTATGATGTCCTGATGACAAGAGAACCCGGAGGACCACCCATATCGGAGAAGATCAGGGATATATTACTGGCTAATGAACATCATAAGATGCTGCCAGAGACAGAACTACTGCTCTATATGGCCAGCAGAGCCCAGCATACCGGAGAATGGATCATGCCGGCCCTGAATGAGGGGAAAATAGTGATATGTGACCGATATTCTGATTCCTCAATAGCTTACCAGGGTGGTGGCAGGGACTTGGATCTAGATATGATACGCGGGATAATTAGATTTGCTACTTTCGGACTGGTCCCTGACCTGACTTTTCTTATTGACATACCCGCAGAAGTTGGGATAGAGAGAATCAAGCAAAAAGCTCCGGACAGGATAGAATCTGAAGCAATTGCTTTTCACCGTAAGGTCAGAAATGTATTTATCAATGTTGCAAAACAGGAAACAGACCGTTACATTATAATAAACGGGAACGATGATATTACAAGCATTCAGTCCCAGATAAGAGAGATTACAGTTAGAAGACTAAAGGATGGTAAAATAGGATGAAGATTACCAAAGCAAACAAAACTATACTGATGATTTTCTTTGTTTTGTGGTTAGTTACAGGCCTTTCTGTTGTCAACTATGCGTTTGCACAGACCAGCCAGCAAAACGAAGGGGTCGATACTTACAGAAAGCTCAGGCTTTTTACCGAAGTATTCAATCGTCTGAGGATGAACTATATAGAGGATATTGATGTTGATAGTGTTATTGATGCAGCTATCGAAGGTATGCTCGATGAATTTGATGTTCATACTCATTTCTTTCAACCGGACGACTTTGACGAATTCCGAACAGGAACACAGGGAAAGTTTGGTGGCTTAGGTATATCCATAGATAAGCAGGGGGATTATATTACTGTAATTTCTCCCATTGAAGGAACACCTGCTTATGAGATGGGTATCCTGGCTGGAGATAAGATCGTAAAGGTAGACGGAGAGAGTGTAATAGGTTTGAGTACTAATGAAGCGATCAAGAAGATGCGGGGTGATGTAGGTTCAAAGGTTACGATAACTATATCCCGTCCCGGTGTTGATACGGATCTGGAATTCAATATAGTCCGTGATTTGATAGAGATCAAATCAATCCCCTACGCTTTTAAGATGGATAACGGTATAGGTTATGTCAGAATCAGACAGTTCAATGCCAATGTCTCCAGAGAATTACGTCAGGCACTTGATGAGCTTGAAGATGAAGGGATCAGGGGCCTTTTAATAGATCTGCGTTTTAATCCGGGGGGCCTGTTGAATGAAGCAATAGATACAGTAAACGAATTTGTCGGTAAGGACAAGAAGGTTGTTTTTACTCAGGGACGTATTCCGCAGGTCAATCAAGAATTTTATACCCGTTATGACCGTATCCGAACAGGATATCCGGTTATTGTTATGATAAACGAGGCTTCTGCCAGTGCATCAGAGATTTTTGCCGGTTCTATGCAGGACTGGGATAAAGGTCTGGTCGTTGGTAAAACCAGCTTTGGTAAAGGTTCCGTTCAGCAGCTATTCCCACTTCAGGATGGATACGGTATTAAGATAACTACCTCCCGCTATTATATTCATTCCGGACGTGGTATTCATAAAGATATGACTGACAGGCTTATCCGTGGGGAAGAGATCTCAGAGAGCGAAATGGAAGCTATTGAAGAAAAGAGGCTTGAAAAAGTATATTATACTGAAAACGGTAGGATTGTCTACGGAGGCGGTGGCATCACTCCCGACATCGAAATAGATCAATCTGAAATGTCCCCATTCCAGATCGATGTCCGAAGAAGAAATCTGCTTTTTCCCTTCTCTGTTGACTATATGATAGAAAATGAAGCCGGAATTACTGAAGACTTTGAGGTGAATAATGAACTAGTTACAGAGTTTCTTGATTATCTCAGAGATCATGATTGTGAGTTTGCCCCCGAAGATGTTGAAGAGTCTTATGAATGGCTGAGACTCTCTCTAAAAAGTAATCTGATGGCACGTAAGTTCGGAGAAAAAGCTGGCTATATTGTCGGACTGGAACTCGACACACAATTACAGGAAGCTCTGGAAATCTTTGATAGATTCCCGGAACTCGATGAGATGTTTGCTTATGCAGAATCTCTGAAAGTAGCCAACAAATAGCTATAGTTATCACGACTAATAAATGAAGACAATTGTTTCTTCAGGGCAGGTTGTTACCTGGACATTTATGTTGTTAACTGCTTTATACTACAGTTAGTTACTTGTTGTTCATTAAAGCTATACTTTAACTGCCATTTTAATGTAGGGATCAAACTCTGCAGTATCGAGAAAGGGAGTGGCATGTTATAGCTTTTGTCTCTTATCACAGAAGAGCAAGGAACAAAAAAGAATTGATAGAAGCAGAGTTTTTAAGAAATAAGCTATCTATACTGTCAAGGAAACAAAGATGGTGACTAAACAACAATTAGGGATATTCTCGGAAAAGGCAGGAACTGAAACCGAAGAAATTGAAGGCACTCTTCTGCGATGGCCAGAATGGTCAGTTACCGGAATCATTTTGCTTTTCTGTTTTGTATTGATATTTTTCTCCTCTATCCGGGTATCTGCTCTTCAGTTGACTCAAGAAGAGAAACTGGAAGACTTTGAGTTTCTCTATACAACTCTTAGAGATAACTATGTCTATTTTGATGTCATCCTCAGAAGGAACAATATCAACTGGCTTGAGAATTATGAAAAATATCGGGTAGCTATCAATGAGACATCGGACGATATAGAGTTCTACCAGGCAATAAACAGTGTGATACTGGAACTGAGACAGGGTCATACTTATCTTCTTCCTTTTTCTTACTACGATTATTTTTCTGAGCTCTACTCTCAAGTTGCACAAGATGATTCTACCTATCTGGCGTGGGTGGAAGAGTTGACCAATGATAATGTCATAGAGAATAAAGAATACTGGGAAACCCTCCTACATCAGGGAAATGAGATTGGGTCTTCTGTTAAGGAAGGAACAGATGATAACAATGAGGTGCAAGCAACAAGAAGTGAGGAAAAGAGCAATATCTACTTTATGGAGTCAGAGAGCGGGAGAACAGCTGTTTTAGGATTCAGAAGCTTTGATTATTATTTCATGGAAACGGATAAAGATTCGCTGATGACCATTTATAGCAGTCTTAATGACTATGAGAATCTCATAATCGATCTGCAGGGCAACACAGGTGGGACTACTTCCTACTGGAAGAAGCTGATAGTCTCACATATCGCTACAGATGAGTATACTACTCAGGCATATCTGGCTTTTCGGAATACTCCGTTCGTTAAGAGATACTATGCAGAACATTTCATAACTGCAACCGATAAGATACCCGATCTGCCCAATATCCCACCTGAACTACAAGAATGGGAAGTTCTGATCGATGAGAAAGAGATCACAATAAAACCAGATTCGCTGAGTATAGATTATCAGGGAGATATCTATCTACTTGTTGACGGGTATGTATATTCTGCATCCGAAGCTTTTACTGTCTTTGCCAAATATTCTGACTTTGCTCAGGTAGCCGGTGTTGTAACAGGAGGGGACGGAATAGGCCGCGATCCGGTGCTTTTCTCTTTACCCAACAGTGGTATTTGTGTTCTATTCCCTGTTTTTATGGGCTTGAATCCTGACGGTAGTTCCAGTGAGGAGAAGGGAACTACTCCCGATATCATTCTCGAAGGGGATACTGCTAAAGATAGAAGAGAAGAACTGATCAGAATAATCGAACAGCAATGATGTTAGGTTGATGAAACACTAATAGCTCAAAATACGTGAGTATTAGTTCGTTTTAAACTACAGACTATCAAACTACAGTATATACTTGGCCAGATCCTCGTCCTCAATGATCTTATTGAGTTTATTTTGAACGAGTTTGGCAGTTATCTTAATCTTCTTTACTTTCTTCTCGGGAAGATCGAATAGGTATTCATCAAGAAGTGTGGTCATAATGGTATGAAGCCTTCTTGCTCCGATATCTTCCATCTTAGTATTGGCTCTGGTAGCGAATTCTGCTATTTCTTCAATTGCATTCTGCTCGAATTCCAGGTTTGTTTTTTCTGCTTTGAAGAGAGCGGTATACTGTTTTATCAGAGAATTTTTCGGGTATTGCAGGATTTTAATAAAATCCTCCCTGGAGAGGCTTTTAAGCTCTTCTCTGAGTGGGAAACGACCCTGTAACTCGGGAATCAGATCCGAAGGCTTGGCTGTATGAAAAGCACCTGCTGCAATAAAGAGGATATGTCGGGTATGAATGATCCCGTATTTCGTTGGTACACTGGAACCTTCAACGATAGGGAGTAGGTCTCTTTGAACACCAGACCTTGAGACATCTATACCTGGTTTCTTATCTGCTGTTGCGATCTTATCAATCTCGTCGATAAAGATTATTCCGTTGTTTTCTACTCGCTGTCTTGCTTCGGCTATGACCTCTTCGTTCTTCACCAGTTTATTCTGTTCTACTGATGCGTAATAATCAATAGCTTCCGGAACTTTCAATTTCTTTTTTTGTGCCTGGCCTTTAGCCGGGAAGATGGAACCGAATATCTCGCCAATATTAAGGTCGATATTATCCATTCCCATATTTGAGAGTATCTCGAAATGTGGAGCATGCGGATGCTCAAGAGTAATCTCCAGTTCTCTATCATTGAGCTTTTTCCCTTCCATGAGAGTTCTCATCTTCTCTCTTGTTCTCTGATAACGTTCCTGTTGGCTTTTAGCAGCTTCATCATCTTCTATATTTGCTATGTTTGTTTTGGGTGGAGGGACCAGCAGGTCAAGTACCCTTTCTTTTGCATTCTGTAATGCTTTCTTTTTGACTTTGATACTCATTTCATAACGGACATCGTTTACTGCAACATCCATCAATTCACGCACCATAGATTCAACATCACGACCTACATAACCGACTTCTGTAAATTTAGATGCTTCAACCTTAACAAACGGTGCTCTGGTAAGATGAGCGATTCTTCTGGCTATCTCTGTTTTACCAACTCCTGTCGGGCCTATGAGAATTATATTGTTGGGAACTATCTCCTGCTGTAGTTCACCTTTGACTCTCAACCTGCGCCAGCGATTTCTCAGAGCAATGGCTACAGAACGTTTTGCTTTCTCCTGTGATATGATGTATTTGTCTAATTCCTCGACAATTTTAACGGGCGTTAATCTATCCAGACTTATCATTATTTCTTTAAAACCTCTACTACGAAATTCTCATTGGTATAGATACAGATATCAGCAGCAATCTGTAAAGACTCTCTAACAATCTTCTCTGCTGATAGCTTTGTATGCCTGGAGAGTGCTTTGGCTGCAGCGAGGGCGTAGCTTCCACCTGAGCCGATTGCAATAACATTATCGTCTGGTTCAAGGACATCTCCCATACCACTCAGGATCAGGAGGTTATCACGATCAGCAACGATGATCATTGCTTCCAGGCGACGGAGAATCTTATCTGACCGCCAGTCTTTAGCTAATTCAACAGCAGCCTTTTTCAGGTTACCTTTGTATTGCTTCAGTTTGGATTCAAATTTTTCGAAGAGGGTAAAAGAATCAGCTGTTGAACCGGCAAAACCAGCCAGTACGTTTTCGTCATATAATTTCCTGATTTTGTTGGCTTTTCCCTTTACTACTGTATTTCCGAGAGTAACCTGTCCATCACCCCCCAGGGCAATCTCATTTCCTCTTTTAATACCGATTATTGTTGTTCCGTCCATCCTGGTCATTCTTTGTCCTCTTTCAATGTCTTTTCTTTCTTATGTTTATCACTCTCTTTCTTAACCCTTTTCTTTTCCGGGACCGATTTTGTATCCCCATTTTTTTCGTCATCATCCGAAGTATCATTCTTAGCCATTTCCTTCTTGTCAGTGTTATTTTCGGTTTTCTTTTCTTGAGCTTTTTCGGAAGAGTCCTTTACTGAAGGCTTTTTCAGGTGTGAGGAGGAATCTATCTTAATCTCTTTTGCCTTCTCATATTGCTGATTCACAAAGTCCTTCTCATCTTCCGGAATGTTATTCAGGATCAGGTTATAGATATCATCAACATTAAGAATCTCCTTATCGAGAAGTTCTTCGGCTAGTACATTTAAGACCTTGTTTTTTTCGGTAAGTATATCCATAGAATTTTTATGGGCATCTTGAATGAGTTGTCTGATTTCGGAGTCTACAAGCCGAGCTGTCTCTTCACTGTAGAAATCGCGTTGCTGTATCTCTCTACCGAGGAATGGATTCTCTTCATCCTTTCCGACAGTCATCGGTCCGACTTTTTCGCTCATACCCCATTGACAGACCATCTTTTTGGCCAGAGCGGTAGCACGTTCTATATCCATTCCAGCACCGGTAGAGAGTTCGTTGAAGACCAGTTCTTCGGCCGATCTACCACCGAGAAGCTCAACCAGTTTCTGCTGCAGATATGTTTTCGAATAATTAGATTTCTCGGTCTGCAAGAAATGGGTTGCTCCACCGGTAAAGCCACGGGGTATAATAGTTACTTTATGAACCGGTTCGGTCTTGTCGAGGAATATGGAGCAGAGAACATGTCCGATCTCATGATAGGCTGTAATCTTCTTCTCTTCTTCGCTGATTGCCTTACTCTTACGCTCTTTACCCATCGTAACTTTATCTTTAGCTTCTTCGAAGTCATCCATCTCGATGCTCACCTTCTCTTTTCTAGCTGCCAGCAGAGCTGCCTCATTGACCAGATTGGCCAGGTCAGCACCACTGAAACCGGGTGTACTACGGGCTATGATAGAGAGGTTGACGTTTTCTGAAAGTCGCAAAGCTTTGCAGTGCACTTTCAGAATCTCCAATCTCCCATTGATATCAGGCATATCGACAATAACCTGCCGGTCAAATCTTCCAGGACGGAGTAGTGCCGGGTCTAATACATCAGGGCGGTTCGTTGCAGCGATGATGATAACAGAGTCATTTTTCTCAAAACCATCCATCTCAACGAGGAGCTGGTTAAGTGTCTGTTCTCGTTCATCATGTCCGCCACCCATGCCAGTACCACGATGCCTTCCCACGGCATCTATCTCGTCAATGAAGGTAAGGCAGGGAGCTGTTTTTTTGGCCTGTTCAAAGAGGTCGCGAACTCTGGAAGCACCAACACCTACGAACATTTCCACGAAATCAGAACCACTGATACTATAGAATGGAACTCCAGCTTCGCCGGCTACTGCTTTAGCCAGGAGGGTTTTGCCTGTTCCGGGTCTTCCGAGTAATAAAACACCACGTGGTATTCTTCCACCCAGTCTCTGGAATTTCCCTGGTGCTTTGAGGAACTCGACTATCTCTTCCAGTTCTTCTTTTGCTTCCTGAACACCGGCAACGTCTTTAAAGGTAACATTAGTCTTTCCCCCCACGAAGAGCCGGGCTCTGCTTTTACCGAAGCTGAAGACTTTTCCGCCACCCGATTGCATTGAGCGCATAATAAAGATCCAGAGCCCTATAAAGATCAGAAAGGGAAGCCAACCGAGCAGAACAGTCAGGAATCGGGAAGGTTCTTGTGATACTACATTGATTCCCTTCTCATTGAGCACTTTCACTAAATCGGGGTCCTGGAAGGGGAGATGTGTTTTATATCTTACTTCATCATGGTCGACAGCGGTAATATTCCTATCATCGAAGACGACCTGTTCCAGCTCTCCCTGTTCTGCTTTACGCATGAATTCGGAATACGATATCTCCTCAACTCGTGACCTGCCGGAGATATAGATCTGATATACCAGGATTACCATAAGAGCTACGATTATCCACATCGTTATCGATTGTGGAGATTTCATCTTTGGTGGAGGGGATTTATCACCCTTTCCTTTATCTCGCCGCTTGTCGGGATATCTATTCGGGTTCTTGTCGCTCATGAATAAATCTCCTCCTTGAGAATTGCCACATAGGGCAAGTTCCTGTATTTTTCTGCATAATCAAGACCGTAACCGACCACAAAATCGTTTCCAATTTCAAAACCGAGATAATCGATCTTAATATCATCCCTGTGTGCTTCCGGTTTATCAAGAAGAACACAGGTGCTGACAGAGGCAGCACCATGTTTCAGTATGTATTCGGTAATATACTTCAAAGAGAGTCCTGAGTCAACAATATCTTCGACAATAATAACATCTCTACCTGTAACATCTACATCAAGGTCTTTCTTGATAGAAACAACACCTGAAGAAACGGTACTATTCCCGTAACTTGATACGGCCAGAAAGTCGATCTCTACCGGAATGGTAAGACTTCGAACCAGGTCGGCCAGGAAGATGAAACTCCCTTTTAAAACACTGATCATTATTGGTGTCTTATTCTCAAAATCTTTACATATACAGGCTGCCAGATCAGAGATTCTCTTTTCGATCTTCTCTTCGTCGAGCAATATAGCTGAAATATCATACGTCATAATCTTTCACCCTCTATTATCTTTTTTTTCTTAATACCTGTTTTCTACTTCTTACACGAATCTTCTCTACTTTAAGCAGAAGCACACTCTGTGTTTCCTCATTTAGTTTAACCCTATCATCAATTCTCAGTCCAGAAACCCAGATTATTTTTTCCCGGTCACGGAAGATCAATACTGTATCTCTTTCAAATTTGCTAAATTTTTCGTCAATAAAAAAGTCTTTCAACTTCTTAGTTCCTTTCATTCCCATCGGAACAAACCTGTCACCCTTTTTTCTGTAACCTACAGTAACTGGCAGGGAGACCTTCTCCAGGTCAAGCATTGCAGTATACCTGTCTTCGTAGTAACTTCTCTTTATCTCGTTATAGCTTATCCGTTTTGTCATAATTCTTCTATTTCCGAAGACATGGAATCTTTTACCGGTATCGATTTCAAGAAAATCTCTCTTATCTCTTGCTTCTCCCTGTTCGATTCTGGCCTTATTGCTCAGAATGAGCCGGCTATATTCCTTCCGGACAGTTATATCACCCGGTAATTTGAGCATTTTGCTCCCTTTTACAGGGATTATTTCACAGATCTGACTGAAGTGGATATGATAAAAACCTGTTTCACTTCCAGTAAGGATACCGATAGCTGCTCGGAACAGATAGAAGAGTATTATTCTACTTCCTCTTGATATAACGTTCAGATCAAGGCTTATTTCACCGGGAGACTGAGAAACTATCCCTTTTTTTAGTAATCGGGCAGCTACATCTCTCAGATAATCATCTGCCTCCCGAAAGATGAGTGAGTTTTCATAGAGCACTTCGGGAGCTCTCGGGTTGACATTTTCTACCAGCCAGGGAATGAATGAATTCCGTATCCTATTACGGGTATAACTATTTTCCAGGTTACTTCTGTCAAGCCTCCATCCCTTTATCTTCATTCTTGAGAGATAGGCGATAATCTCTTCCCGGGAACAGGGAAGCAGAGGGCGGATAATATTTTCTCTGGTGGGTAATATTCCCTTCAGGCCGGTAATTCCCGCACCACGAAAGAGATGCAGCAGCATAGTCTCCACAACGTCATCCCTGTTATGACCAAGGGCAATTCGGTCTATTTTGTATAGAGTGATCAATGACTGGAAGAAATCGAATCTGATTCTCCTTGCTTCATTCTCTAAATTGGCCTTTGTTTGAACAGTGACATCCTTAACCACGAGTGCAATACCGTATTCAGAACAGAGCTCTCTGGCAAACTGCATATCCGCGATCGAATCCTCTCCTCGTAGATTGTAATTGATATGTGCAGCAAAGATGGTCAGTCTGTATTCCAGGCGCAGGAGCATCAGAGCATGCAGAAGAGCGGTGGAGTCAGGGCCGCCGGAGAAGCCGACAAGCAGAGTATCACCACTTTTAAGCAATTTATGTTCACTGATATAATCCCGTAATTTCTGGAGGAACGGATCCTCTGTTACCATTATCAATCTCCATATTCCTTAGTCACATTATCAACATAAGAAGCGAGGAATTATGTAAAGGTTTTTTTCTCAGGCCTGAGCCTTATAATCCCAAAGTATAGCTGCACTTGAACGACTTAATACTCTTCCTGCTTATGTCCTGTTTATGACACCTAAATCATTAATTCTTCTATCATTACTATCCTCTTTATATTTTAAAGCTCATAAACTCTGGTTGTAAAGCCTGGAGTTTAAC
>Ga0334901_1003695_pt1 | contig 11140 bp, 10 predicted proteins | sample GraSluR3_MG_3_FD_207216 | JGI IMG/M metagenome (GOLD analysis project Ga0334901, IMG submission 207216) | Sludge microbial communities from methane-producing bioreactor in Wageningen University, Netherlands - Granular Sludge_15_08-R3 | ecosystem: Engineered > Bioreactor > Anaerobic >...
CCCCTGTTTCAGTTCAACATAAAGTTTTCCGGCCATTTCAAATGTGCCGGTATTTGTTCCCAGCAAGGGAATTCCTTCTTCCCGGCTTCGTTCCAGGGTATCTTCGTCGGGCTCAAACCCTTTCACCAGAATTACTGCCGCCAAATCTTTCAGCGATGCAATGGCCATTACATTCTGGTGCGTTTGCAAGGTAATCCACACCTCATTTTCAGCAGCGTTTCCCATTACATCGCTCAGCAGGTCGGAAACATATCCTCCCGAAATTTTGTTGTTCAGTCCCTGCTCTCCGGCAAAAACTTTTAAACCGTATTTTTTTACCAATTCAGAAACCTTCATTTCGCCCTCCTTTTTTATTACAATCGGCCTCAAAGCGTTTTTTTCCCCAAACTTTTTCAAGGTTACTGTACGCTTTTTCAGCCTTCATTTTATGTTCTTTTACATATTTCTTCTGCAGAAAAACGCAGTTTGACATCCGTGCTTTTCCCAAAACAACGTCTTCGGCTAAGGCGTGGCAGTTGGGAGCACCACAACCGCCGCAGTCAATTCCGGGCAGCTGGCACAAAATATCATTTATCCGCTGCATTTTATCGAGCGCACGAGCACGGTTTTCATCCAGCACAAAAACCGGCCGGGGTTCAATTTTTTCTGAAACCAATTTCACTTTTATGGATTCCTTGTCCCACGCGCTGATTGTAATCTGACCGGCCCCGGGATAACGGGCGGCCCGCTTCTGCAGGCGTTCTACTGTAAGAAACCGGTTTCCGGTCAATAAAATTCCACCCGCGCATCCCTGGTTGCACGATTTTAGTTCCAAAAAATCGAAATGCGGAACTTCGTCGTTCTCCAGCCGTTCAAGAAACTTTACCACGTTATGAATGCCGTCGATGGCCATCGACTTTTTTTTGTACCACGATGTTTCCCCGCGTGGCAGGCTCCACAAAATCCCCTCTCTACTCAGGTGTTTTCTGAATGCAGACGTATCGGTATGTTCCTGTGCCGGAATCAGTTTCATTATCCGGTTATATATATCCTTCATATTAATAATGCCGGTAACAATCGATTCTTTTTCGGCTACCGGTTGGTTAACCGCAGCCATTTTTGCCGAACAGGGCGAAACATAAAAAATTCCGATTTCGTGGTCATCGGCACCCTGTTTTTTCAGTTGCTGAATGGCAAAATGGGCGGCCAGGTCGTGGGGAGCCTTTCGGCGCGAAATATTGTCAACCAGCGATGGATATTTGCATTGAATTAACCGGACAACAGCCGGACAGAACGAAGAAATCAAAGGGCCTTCGGTCACTTCTTCGCTACTCTCTTTCACCGATTCCATTAACCATTCTGCCGGCTGCTCCACCTCAAAAATGTGGGTGAACCCCAACCGTAACAAGCCTTCGTAAATTTGACCTTCGGTGTAGATTTCGGGAAACTGTCCGATGAATACCGATGGAAACAGCACCACGCGGTATTTGTACAATTCAATTTGGCTGAGGTCGTCCTGTACCACGTATATGGCATCGACAGGGCAAGCCCGCATACAATTGCCGCAATCCACGCAACGTTCGGCATCGATTACAGCAATTCCGTCAACAATCCTAATGGATTCGGTCGGGCAACTTTTCATACAATGGGTACATCCGAAACATTTTTCGGTATCTACTTTTAATGCATGATATTTTGCTTTTTTGTTCATGAATAAAAACACCTGAAAGTTACAATTGTCCCTTCGCCTGCATGGCTTTCAATATTCAGTTCATCGGTATTTTTCTGAATGTTCGACAAACCCATTCCGGCGCCAAATCCCATTTCCCGCACCTCTTTCGATGCTGTTGAAAAACCGGGTTGCATGGCCCGTTCGATATTTTCTATACCCGGACCGCGATCGGATACCACTATTTGAATATCATTTTCTCCAACAGTTGCTTTTACTTCACCTTCCCAGGCATGTGCAGCCACATTCACCTCAGCCTCATATACGGCAACTACAATCCTTTTAATACTTTTAGCATCAATGTTCAGTTGCTTCAATACCTTTTTTATTTGGCTCGAAGCTTTTCCCGCATTGGAAAAATCGCCTCCTGTTATTTTGAATTCCAGTTCAAGCGCCATTAATACACTGCTTTTAACCCCTTTTCGTACAATATTCCGCTGACTTTGTAAATGGAAAACGGGGTTTCCAAAATTATCAGGCCGTTCTCATTGGCCAGTTCAATCATATCGGGTGAAGCCTGTTTGCCCCGGGCAAGTAAAACCACATGAATATCAGCCATTTCAGCAGTTCGCACCAGTTGAAGGTTAGCCAGGCCGGTAATCAGAAGAATATTTTCATCGTCGAGGGTAAGCACATCGCTCATTAAGTCGGAACTAAATGCGTTGCCGATATCGCGATTGGTTTTTAAATCACCCGAAACAAGCCGTGCTTCGGTATAATCAATTATTTCACTGACTTTCACGGTAAGTAATCAACTTTTGGTTATAAAATCTTTGGGCAAAGATAGTTGAAGATTCAGTGCAAATTATGCCAAATATCAAGAATTCCTGTTTTTAAATAGATTTAAAATGAATGTAAATAACATTTTTATTCGTTATTTTTCGACTTTAATTCATTCAGATAAAAACCAAAAATGATTTACGACAAAAAATCTTTTCTTCCGGGTAATATTGACGACCCCGATTTTTATCAAAAGGTTTTCGATGCTCTGCCTATTCCAATTTTTTACAGAGACTTAAACGGCGTTTACCAAATGTGCAACACAGCCCACGAAGAGTTTTCAGGAAAACCGCGGGAACAAATAATCGGCAAATCGGTATATGACATTCATACCAAACACATGGCCGAAATTTACTACCATAAAGACCAGGAACTGCTTGCTAATCCTGATGTTCAAATTTACGAAACCCAGGTGCGGCAAAGCGACGGATCGCGAATGGACGTGGTAATAAACAAAGCGGTGATTCGCAGTAACGAAGGAAAAATTGTAGGAATTGTGGGGTCGATAAACGACGTAACCAAATTGAAAAAAACGGAAATGCGTCTGGAAAAAGCCCAGGAATCGATGGAAATTTCGTCGCACATGCTGCACAAAATAAACGTTGGAATATTAATGATGGATGAAAAACACAAGGTTGTGGATTCCAATGAAAGTTTCGCCCGGCTGATGGGTGAAGAAACTGCAGAGCTGTACGAAACCATTCCGGGATTAAAAGGCGCCGATGTTGAAGTTCTGGTTCCCGAAGTTATTTTTAAAATGCTGACAAGTATTTTGTCGTCGGGCGAAGAAATGCTGGAACGTGACATCAAATTCAGCAATAAGTTGTTGCATATATCAGTGGTTACTTTATACAAGCAAAAAGTGGTTGGCGCAGTAATTCGCGACATGTCGGCGCCGCTGCTGGTACGCGATGAAATTATAAACCGGGCACAGCGCATAAAAGAGCAAAATATAGATACCGTGCAAAAAATTGCCCATTTACTGGGCGAAAATGCAGCCGAAACTGAAGAACTTTTGAACTCAATTATACAATCTTACAGGTATGGCGACGACGAATAATCCCAATTACCATGTTGAAATAGACGTTCAGCAAAAAAAACCAAAAGGCGAGATTGCCTGCGGCGATGTATTTATGTCGGACATTTTCAGGGAAGAAGGTCGCACAATTCTGGTTTTAAGCGACGGCATCGGGCACGGAATAAAAGCCAGTGTGCTGGCCACGCTTACCGCTACCATGGCGCTGAAATATGCCCGTTTTCATACCAAGCCCGAAATTTCGGCACGGATCATCATGGAAGCATTGCCCAAAAGCAGCGACGGAAAAGAAAGTTATGCCACGTTTACCATAATTGAAGTTGAAACCGACGGGCACGTACGTATTATCAACTATGATAATCCACCGGTTTTGATTATTCGAAACGGACAACCTTTTCAACCCAAAGAATATATGCTGGAGGTGCGCGGAGGGGAAAACGTGGGTAAATTGTTGCGCTGCCGGGAATTTACCGCCCGAAAAGAAGACCGGCTGGTTTTTCTGAGCGACGGCGTTGTGCAGTCGGGACTGGGAAACAATCGCTTTCCAATGGGTTGGGGAATTGAAAATGTTTACGCCTTTGCACTGAACCAGGTCAACCGGATGCCCAATATTTCAGCTTCGAAACTGGCGCGCAAAATCAACAACCAGGCAGCAATGAACGACAACTTCGAAATGAAAGACGACACGACCTGCGGTGTGATTTATTTCAGGGAGCCCCGAAAATTTATGCTCATTACCGGGCCACCTTTCTATAAAATTAAGGACTATGATTTTGCCGACCGGATACGAAATTTCAATGGCAAAAAAATAATCTGCGGGGGAACCACAGCTGAAATTATTGCCCGTGAGATGGAAATCCCCGTTGAAATAGAACACCTGCCCAAAAACCCTGAAATGCTGCCGCCAATAGCCAGCATGGAGGGTTTTGAAATGGTAACAGAGGGTATATTAACCCTCGGTAAAGTAGAGGAAATCCTGGAAAACTATAACAGTGAAACCCGCCTTCAGGACAACCCGGCAGAAAATGTGGTAAAATTATTACTGCAACACGACAGCATTGAAATAATACTCGGAACCCGCATTAACTGGGCCCATCAGGATCCTGAACAACCGCTGGAACTAGAATTGCGCAAGTTTGTGGTCAAACGTATTACCAAAATCCTGACCAACAAATTTTTCAAACAGGTTGAAATTGAATACCTCTGATAAAACCAACAAAAATAAAAACACCGCTATTCTAAAAACAAATTTGAAGCGTATTAATGTAACTCATAAAACCGGATTCAGTTCCGTCAATTCTTATTCATACTCAAACTCGATAAACTTTCCGAATTTCTTATACTTTTCGTATAAAACTTTGTATTTCTCCACATTTTCAGGAATGGGGTGATATTCGGTTTCGATGCCGCTACCCATTTTCTTTTGGGCTTCAGGAGTGTTTGCATATACTCCGGCAGCCACTGCCGCAGCCATTGCCGAGCCCAGCGCACAAGCCTGTTCGGAGCGGGCTACTTTTATGGGCATATTCAGCACATCGGCCACCACCTGCATCACAAACGGTGATTTTTTGGCCACGCCGCCCAGGGCAATAACTCCGTCAATCCTCACGCCTTCATCCAAAAAGCGGTCGTTAATGGCTTTCGAGCCAAACGCAGTAGCTTCCACCAGTGCCCGGAAAATACGAGGCGCGTCAGAACCCAGATTCAGTCCGGCTATGGCGCCTTTCAGGTTTTGATTGGCATCGGGTGTGCGGCGGCCATTCATCCAGTCGAGCGCAACAATTCCGCTTTCTTCCAACGGAACTTTGCCTGCTTCTTCGCTTAACCGGGCAATGATTTTATCTGAAGTTTCCTCAATCAGTTGTTCGCGGGTTTGTTCATCCACCAGTTTTGTATCTGCCAGAATATTTTTCAGCGGCCATTCCAGCACCTGTTTAAACCAGGCATAAATATCGCCAAAAGCCGACTGACCTGCTTCAAGCCCCAGCATTCCCGGGACAATGGAACCATCTACCTGGCCGCAAATACCCTTCACGAGTTTGTCGCCGGCCTCTTCTACAGGTGTGATCAACATATCGCAGGTAGAAGTTCCCATTACCTTTGAAACGTAGTAAGGTTCAATTTCGGCACCGACTGCACCCAAATGCGCATCGAAAGCACCAACACCAACCACAACGCTTTTGGGCAGTCCGAGCTTTTTTGCCCACTCTTCGGAAAGCGTTCCGGCAGCCACATCGCAGGTAAAGGTTTCTTTGTATAACCGTTCGCGCAAGCCGGCCAGCATCGGATCCAAAGCTGTTAAAAATTCCTCGGACGGCAATCCGCCAAATGCTTCGTGCCACATGGCTTTATGACCGGCGGCGCAACGGCTTCGTTTTAAAGTTTTCGGGTTGGTATTTCCGGTTAACAATGCCGGAATCCAGTCGCAATGTTCAACCCACGAATACGCTGCACGATAAACGCCCGCATCTTCGCGGATAATGTGCAGCAATTTGGCCCAAAACCACTCCGAAGAATAGATACCGCCTTCATATTTCGTAAAATCTATATCCCATTTCCGGGCCAGTTCGTTTATTTCTTCGGCCTCTTTTACGGCGGTATGGTCTTTCCACAACACAAACATGGCGTTGGGATTCTCTTCAAACCCGTTCGTTAAGGAAAGGGGAACTCCTTTTTCATCCACGGCAACGGGAGTTGAACCGGTAGTATCCACTGAAATTCCCACTATGTTTTCGGCCACACCGGAAGGAGCCTGTTTCAGGGCCTCAGTGATGGTAAATTCCAAACCTTCGAGGTAATCTTTGGGATGCTGCCTAAACTGATTTACCGGAGCATTACAGTATTTTCCATTCTTCCAGCGCGGATAACTGTAAACCGCACTCGCCACTTCTTCGCCCGTATTCACATTCACAATTAATGACCGCACCGAGTCTGTGCCGTAATCCAAACCAATGGTATATTTTTCACTCATTTTAAAAATTTTATTTTTGTCCGTAGTAAGCTTTTTTTCCGTGTTTTCTTAAAAAGTGTTTGTCGAGAATAGCCTGTCCCATTGCAGCGTCAGGATTCACAATCAGCGTTCGGAAAGCCATTTTTGCCACTTCCTCCATCACAACAGCGTTATGGACAGCATTGTGCGCATCGGTTCCCCACGAAAATGGACCATGATTATTCACCAGAATACCAGGTATTTCGTCAGGGTTCAGGTTCTTAAGCCGCTCCACAATCACCTTTCCGGTTTCTTTTTCATAATCACCTTCAATTTCAACCCTGGTCATTGCCCGGGTACAGGGAATTTCGCCGTAAAAATAGTCGGCATGCGTGGTTCCCAATGCCGGAATTCCTTTCCCTGCCTGCGCCCAGCTGGTTGCCCACTCAGAATGTGTGTGTACTATTGCCCCGATGTTTTCGAACTGCCTGTACAAAACCAAATGGGTTGGCGTGTCGCTCGAAGGTTTTAAATCCCCTTCCACTACCTGACCGTAAAGGTTTAAAACCACCATGTCTTTGGGTTTCATTTTTTCGTAGGAAATACCGCTGGGTTTAATTACTACCAGTCCTTTTTCCCGGTCGATAGCACTCACATTTCCCCAGGTGAAAATCACCAGCCCGTGTTTCACCAAATCGAGGTTGGCCTGGAAAACCTCTTCTTTCAATTGTTCGAGCATCTTAATTTATTATTCATTTTTGGTTGAGTAACACCCTGTTGGTTTTCGATGCCATTCAGGTTGCATTTTAAAAAAAGTAAAAATAACATTTCACTTCCATTTTTAAAAGGTCTGAACAAACTTTTGCCTTTTCACACAAAAAAAGGCCCGGCATAATGCCAGACCTTTACTCCTGTCCTTCTTTTATTTGTTACAATCAATTACCCGATTTTTATTTCAACCGGGGGTTTCGCTTTTGCTTCTTCCTTTTTGGGAAGCGTCAGTTCCAGAATTCCGTTTTCGAACCGGGCGTTAATTTTTTCGGCATCGACGGTTTTGGGAACTTTGAACTTCCTTTCAAAACTGTACACTCCAAATTCACGTCGTTCGTATTTGAATTCATCGTGTTTTTCTTCATTATCTTCCGGCAGTTCAACTTTTACCGTTAAAATGTTTTCGTGGTAGTTCAACTGCACATCTTCTTTTTTGAACCCGGGCAATAAAAGTTCCAGCCTGAAATCGGTATCGGTTTCGAAGATGTTTGTTGCGGGTTTGCAGTTGCAATCGTTCAAATAACTTTCGTCGTAGTCGTTACGCAAAAAGTTGTTGAACAATTCATTGACCAGATTCTGGTTTACCGTACGATACGGGTTGTGGTGAATTCTTACTAAGTTCATGTTTTTTCCTCCTAAAATTTTTATTGTAAATAATTATTTTCAAAACTCCGGGAGGATAATTTCAATTCCTGTTCCAATTGCCTAAATCCAGTAATTTCAGGAAAATCTTTTCATTTCCAAGACACAATGTCTGATATTTCACAGAAACTACTGAATTATTGTCATCTTATTGACTTATCTACATTTCTGCATTCCGTAAAAATCGTTCACCACAAATTAAAAAAAAACAGCCGTGTGATTTTGTATCGCACGGCTGTTTTCGGCATATTATGATATGGTATTAACTTCCAAGGACTGAATTGCAGGCATCGAGCAATTTTTGCGCATTTTGATTACCGGTATCCAGCGCTTTGGCCTTTTCAAGCACTTCAACAGCCGATTTGAATTCTGCTTTTGCTTTTTCGACTTCTGCAGTATAGGCATCATCGGCAGTTGTAATAGCTCCGCTGCTTACTTTTTCGTTGGCGGCGGTTAAAATGGCAACTCCTTTTTTATACAAGTCATTCCCTTCGGAAACGTAAATTCCGGACAAAGCTTTGGACAATCTGTCGTCGCCGGGAAATTTTTCAACACCTTCTTCCAATGTCGCTTTGTATTCATCGTTTTTGTTTTGCTTGCGCAACGTAACGGCTTTGTAATACAACGCGGTTTCGCCACGGTATCCTTTCTCCACGCTTTTGGTGAAAAGTTCAACAGCTTTGTCCAGTAATTCGCCACGGTAGGCTGCTATTGCTGCATTAAAAGTCAGCGACGGATCATCCTCTTCCACAGTTGCGATAGCCTGTTCGTAACTGGTCACAGCGTTTGCATAATCTTCTTTATCATTATAAGCCAATGCTTTGTACTCGTGACTTTTCGAAACATTAACGCCGGCTGCAATTGCTTTATCAAAATATTCAACTGCGCCCTCCAGGTTATTCGACTTGTATGCAGCAAAACCAATATTAAAATTAATTGCAGGCTCTACCTGTACGTCGCCGATATTTTTCATGGCTTCATCGTACAATGTAAACGCTTTCGCGTAATCCTCCGCCTTTAATGCTTCATTTGCCTGATTAATTTTTTCAGCCGCATCCTGCGCAAAGGAAAAAACCGAGATGAGAAGGGCGGCCATTACTACAACAACTTTTTTCATTTTTTCGTTTTTTAAATTTTCTATTAATATTCTTTTTAGTTCAATGATTTTTTGAGAAGTTCCAAAAATAATAATATTGATTTAAAATCCTATCATTATATTTTTTCTCTTTCTTTGTTCTCTGACCCGAACAGGTTCCAAATATCCTGCCAAAACTCAGAACGCTGATTTAATCTGAGAAATAAAAATCGGATTAAAATTCTTATTGGAAACACTTTAGCTTCGGAAAAGTTTTTTGAATATCCTCATTTATTGCTTACAGCATGAATTAACTTTGCCAATTCAAAAGAAAAATCAAAGAGCAACTCAGCTGCATTGTTCATAGCTTTTTCCAAACTAACCGGACCGGAAACCAAACTAAAAATTCCATCGAACGCTGCGGACGCGTCCCTGGTTACAGTTCCGCCAATTGCAAACACCGGTTTTCGGTACCTGCGTGCCACATCGGCAACCGCTTTCGGAGCTTTATCGTATAAAGTCTGGTGATCGATTTTTCCTTCACCGGTAATCACAAAATCGGCCCACTGAACCGCTTCATCAAAATTAAGTTCCTGCAAAACAAAAGCAGCGCCGGGAACAATCTCGGCATGAAAAAAAGCCAGTAACGGAAGTGCTATTCCGCCGGCGGCTCCCGCTCCGTTTTGTTTCGAAAAATCAATACCGGTTTCCCTGTGCAAAATTTCCGACCAGTGAGAAAGTCCCTTTTCAAGCCTTTCAACCATTGGAGACGTTGCCCCTTTCTGGGGGCCAAAAACTTTTGCAGCGCCGTTTTCTCCAAGCAAAGGATTATCGACGTCGCAAATAACTTTTACAGAAAGGTTGGCCGGGAAAGCAGGTTTTTCAATTTTTTCAACCCTTTCCAGGTTTTTTCCTTTTCCACCGAGTTTTTTCCCTTTTTTATCGAAAAGCTGAAAACCGAGGGCTTCGACCATTCCCAATCCGCCATCGACGGTTGCACTTCCCCCTACTCCGAGTAAAATTTCGGTACAACCGGCGTTAATAGCTTCATTAATCAGCTGACCAGTTCCAAACGAGGAGGTTTCAAGAGGATTCATTTCATTGGGGCGCAGCAGTTTAATTCCCGATGCATCCGCCATTTCAATAACCGCCTTTTTCCCTGCTCTGGCATATTTTGCCCTGACAGGGCGGCCGAGCGGATCTTTCACCTCCACCTCCACCACTTTTGCGCCCAATGCATTGCATAAAACTTCGCCCGTAAAATCACCTCCATCGGCAACAGGAATTTTCCGAACCAAAAAACCGGAAGATATTTTCATAAACGCTTTTTCAACCTCATCGGCAAAATCGAACGCGTTCAGACTTCCTTTCATCGAGTTGGGAGCAATCAGTACTTTTAACTGTTTTTTTTTCATGTTTCACCTCTTGTTACCGAAATCACACCTTTTACTTTTTTCATTTTATGCATTAAAAATTCGAGATGGTCGAGATTATACACCGACAATTTCAGAACTCCTTCAAACCGGCCGCGTTTCGAATCGATATTGATAGAACGCAGTCTGGCGCCGGTGTCTTTGGCAATTATATGTGAAATTTCAGAAACAATGCCGGCCTCATCAGTCCCCGAAATATGCAATGTAGTTAAAAATGCACCCGGACTTGTGGTTTCTTTCCATCTTGCTTTTATCACACGATACGGAAACCGTTCTTTCATTTGCGGTGCATTCGGACAGCTGGTGCGGTGAATTTTTATCCCTTCATTAATGGTTACAAAGCCAAAAATAGAATCGCCAAATACCGGATTGCAACACCTGGCCAGTTTGTAATTTATGTTTTTAAGGTTGTTGTCGATGACCAGATAATCGTCGCCACCATCGAAGGAAAACTCCTGTATTTTCTTTCCGGGAAGCAATTCCTCCATCTTTCGGAGGGTACTTTCATCTTCTGTTTTTTCAGTGAACAACGATTTAATCTCCAGCGGATCAATTTTTCCGGCTGCCAGTTCACCGTAAAAATCCATCGCCAGCTTAAACTCGTATTTTTTAAGCATTTTGCGAATGGCTTCATCGTTGAGATCAAGTTTCCAGTTCTTAAATTTCCGGGTTAGAATTTCACGTCCCTGTTCGGCCAGATTTTTTTTATCTTCATTCAAACTTGCTTTTACCCGGCTAATGGCTTTTGAGGTCACCAGAAAATCGA
>Ga0334901_1003701_pt1 | contig 11125 bp, 8 predicted proteins | sample GraSluR3_MG_3_FD_207216 | JGI IMG/M metagenome (GOLD analysis project Ga0334901, IMG submission 207216) | Sludge microbial communities from methane-producing bioreactor in Wageningen University, Netherlands - Granular Sludge_15_08-R3 | ecosystem: Engineered > Bioreactor > Anaerobic > Unclassified...
ACTCCAGATGATCTGCATTATTACAAACATGGTCATCAATTACTAGCTAAGACAAGTTTCCAAGAGAGTGACCGGGAGATTATACAGATGTTAGAAAAGCTATTTTTATCGAAAGTAGACAAATAAACAAACAACACCAATATCTTTGTCTAACAAAACAAGGACATTGGTGTTATTAGTATCTTATTAATTTGATGAAACAAAACCCGGTTATGAGACAATTAATAATCCTAAAAGGTGACATTATCTGGCGATAATTAACTGCCTTTTTAGGTGACATTTTCTAAAGTTATTGACAGATATTTTTGTTATTTGCCCCTTTATAATGTTTAATAAGCGCATCTTAGGTAATCTTATATATTATTTTAATTTTTTGAATAAATTGACAAAAATAATATTTGTTTGTTCTTTTTAAGAAAAATATTATATATTATGATACATAGTAATATCAAGTAGCTTGCCAATTAAAATACCTTTTGATATAGTTAGAGCAATTGTACAATTGGTGGCATAGGAGGAAAAATATGAAGGCAATTGGTGTAATTGGATTTAAAAAAAGTGGCAAAACTACACTGACAAAGGCTATTGCCAGATTGTTAAAAAATAGGGGCCATAATGTAGCTGTTATAAAGCATTCCAGCAAACCCTTTGACCATGGTTTTACTGATACTGGCCAATTCATGAAGGAAATAAGACAGATTGGATTCATAACCCCTGAAAATTCAGAGATTATCCTGAAAGGTGAATACAATATAGCAGAAATAATATCTTATATTAATGCTGATTTTCTTATTATAGAAGGTTTTAAGAGTGTAAAATATTTCCCAAAAATAATATGCTTGAAACAAGAAGATGAGAGGAAAATATTAGATGATGGACTTGCTATATTTTCTGTTAGTATGGATGCATCTTTAAAAAAGCAAAAAATAGTCGATTATTTAATTTCAGAAGAGAACAATCTGGAGAAAATTGCTGAGCAAGTTGAAAAAAGAGCATTTATTCTTCCAGATATAAATTGCGGGAAATGTGGATATAATAATTGTTACAGTTTAGCACAGGCCATAGTACAGGGTAAAGAAACCCAGAAAAAATGTATCTATTTTCAGGATTTAATTTCAATCAGTATTAATAAGAAGAGGATATATCTTAATCAATTTATGTCAAAACTGTATCTGAACATGATTCATGGAATGTTTTCCCCTTTGAAAGATGTTGGTTCTCTGCAAAATGCAAAAATAGTTATAGATTTGGGCTCTTTAGAAGGATCTGAACAAAGAAAAGATAAATCTAGAGATTAATAATCATGTGGAGTGTTAATAATTATCTACAATGAGGTATGTTAATATGAATAAAAAAGAAATACAAAATGATATATATGAAACAATTATTATAGGCGGTGGACCTGCAGGATTAACAGCAGGCTTATATCTTAGTCGTTCAAGGATTAGCACTTTACTGTTGGAAAAGGGATTACCTGGAGGGCAGGCAAATCTTACCGAGATGATTGAAAATTATCCAGGCTTTCCGGAGGGAGTCTTGGGACCTGACTTGATGCAGCAATTTGAAAAGCAGGCTACAAGATTTGGATTGGAAATAAAAAATGATACTGTTCTGGAAATTTGCAGTTTAAAAGAGCCGGGGAAGGCCAGGTTTCAGATTAAGACTGAATCAAAGGATTATTATTCTGAATCAATTATTATTGCCTCGGGCGCCCAGGCAAGAAGACTTGGCATTCCTGGAGAAAAAGAATATACCGGAAGAGGAGTATCTTATTGCGGTACCTGTGATGGTGCTTTTTTCCGGGAGAAAGACATAATTGTTGTCGGTGGTGGAGATACAGCGATAGAAGAAACTTTATTTTTAACCAAGTTTGCTCGAAAAATTTTTGTTGTTCATCGAAGAGATAAATTAAGGGCTACCAGAATACTCCAGGAGAGAGCTTTCGCCAACAAAAAAATTGAATTTATATGGGATTCTATTATTAAAGAAATAATGGGAAATGACAAAGTGGAAAAAGTTAAATTAAAAAATGTTAAAAATAATATGGAAAAACCATTTCCCTGTCAGGGGGTTTTTATTTTTACCGGTTATTCTCCTACTTATCCTCTTCTTGGTTCATTGCGGGACAAACTTATTAATGATTATGGCTATATCTTAACTGATGAGGACATGAAAACTAGCTTTGAAGGCATTTTTGCCTGCGGAGATGTTCGTGCTAAAAAACTCCGGCAGGTAGTGACTGCTTGTGGTGAAGGAGCAATTGCCGCTTTTTCTGCAGAGAAATATCTGGAATATTTACATTCTAGATAATCTGAATATTTATAAAATACATTACAGTAAATTTAAATTAAGGAAAATATATGGACCTAAAATTTGCCATATCAACAATGGTTTATTATCATGAAGATATAAATAAATTGTTACCATATTTACGTGATTGGAAAATTAACAATATTGAAATAAGGCCTAATAGAGGCCATTTTGAATGCCAGGACCTGGTATTATTGGAACAGTTGAGAAAAAAAATTGAGTATTTTGATATATCAGTCAAGGCTATCCACATGCCTGTAAATGGTGTAGATATATCAAGCCCCTCCGAGTATGATAGGGTTAAATCAGTGAGAGAGGTACAAAAAGTAATAATATCTGCAATAAAACTAAATGCAGGACTGGTAGTTGTTCATCCGGGGGGGGAATGTAGCAGGTCAGAAGAAAGAAGAACCAGAATAATTAACTGTATTAACAGTTTGGAGGAAATAGTAGAATTCACTAGGCAGAGGGATGTAAAAATCGCCCTTGAGAATACTCTTCCAGATAGAATAGGAGACACTTTTTCTGAAATCCAGCAGATTTTAGAAAAAATACCATCAGAGTATCTGGGAGTTTGTCTTGATACCGGTCACTACCTTCTTAAACAAAAAAGTACTGAAAGAGGAGTGCTACAATTAGATAAAGAACCCATTGATTGGAAGAAGAAGTTATTACATATGCATATACATGATAACAACGGGGAGAAAGATTTGCATTTGTTGCCTGAAGAAGGCTGTTTTCCATGGACTCAACTATTATCTTTTTTGGAACATATTGAATACCAGGGATTTTTAGTTATAGAACCAAAAGAGCAGACCCAATTAACTGATTGCCTCAATAGGATTAAAGACACTTTCAAGAAATTAAATGAAATGGAATCATTTCTGACTGAATAGATATTTTGTAATATGTAATATTTAAATATTTAGATAATATAATAATAGTATTAGAAAAACTATATTTTGCCATATTTAATATTCTTTGATAGAATAGTTTTGATAATTTATTATTTCAAGGAGGAACGAGGGTGACTAAAACTGATGTTGACAAGGTAAGAACTTTCGCAATCGTTGGCCATGGAGATTCTGGTAAGACCTCCCTGACCGAAGCAATGCTTTTTGACTCCAATATGATAACCCGGCTAGGAAAAATAGAACAAGGAAATACAATTTCTGATTACGACCCAAAAGAAACAAAGAGGGGTATTACTATAAATTCTTCTTTAGCTTATCTTAATTGGAAAGAATCAACTTTTAATATTATTGATACCCCAGGATATCTGGACTTTATAATTGATACCAAAACAAGTTTACGTGTAGTGGATACTGCATTAATAGTAGTTTGCGGTGTATCTGGCGTGGAGGTTCAGACTGAAAAGGTATGGGACTATTCTGAGGAATTTAAATTGCCCAGAGTTTTCTTCATTAACAAAATGGATAGAGAGAGGGCGGATTTTGACCGTACAAGTCAAATGATTATGGAACATTTTGGACAAAATGCCGTTCCTATACAATTACCGATAGGTTCCGAAGAGAGTTTTGAAGGAATTGTCGATTTATTAAAAATGAAGGCTTATTATTTTAAGGCAGAGGTTGAAGGTAAAAGCCAGTTTGAAGAAAAAGATATTCCCGAAGAACTAAAAGAGAAGACCAATGAGTATCGGCAAAAGATGATTGAAGCAGTTGCAGAGTATAATGATGAGCTATTAATGAAATACCTTGATGGAGAAGAATTAAGCCAGGATGAAATACTTTCCTGCCTCAGGGGCGGAATAGTTGACAGGAAAGTTTTTCCGGTATTATGTGGCTCAGCTACTAAAAATATTGGAATTGAACTATTGCTAGATTTTATAAAAGATTATTGCCCCAGTCCGCTTGATTTGCCTGATATCGAAGTAAAAGATTTAACAGCACAAAAGGAAATAAAAATAAAACGTTCATTAAATGATTCCCCATTTACTGCTTTAGTTTTTAAAACTGTAGCCGATCCCTATGTAGGGAATTTAACCTATTTTAGAGTCTTTTCCGGAGAATTAAGTTCAGATTCTTCTGTATACAATTCAACTCATGATATTGAAAACAAGGTTGCGAAAATTTATAGAATGCAGGGTAAGGAACAAACTCCTGTTGTCAAGGTAATGCCCGGTGGCATAGGAGCTATTGCTAAATTAAAGAAAACCAATACCGGTGATACGTTGAGTGATAAAGAGCACCCTGTTGAATTTAAAAGAATCGAATATCCTGAACCTATAATGAAATTGACAATATCTCCAAAGAGTAAGGGTGATGAGGATAAGCTTAGTATTGCAATCAATCGGATAGTTGAAGAGGAGCCAACAATTCAGGTTTATCGGGATGAAGACACTGGTGAGACTATAATTGCCGGTATGGGGGAGTCTCATCTGGATGTAGTAATTGAAACTATGGAAACGAAGTTTGGAGTAGAAATTGAGAAAGATACACCAAAAGTCGGTTATAAAGAAACAATCAGAAAACAGGTACAGGCAGAAGGTAAATATAAAAAGCAATCCGGAGGACGCGGACAATATGGACATTGTTTCGTAGAATTCGAACCTATGGAACGAGGTAAAGGTTTTGAATTTGTTGATAAGATTGTAGGCGGTGTAATTCCAAAGCAGTATCGTCCTGCAGTTGAGAAGGGCATTGTTGAAGCTATGAGAAAAGGTGTTGTTGCAGGCTATCCAACTGTAGATATTCGGGCAACACTGTATGACGGGAGTTATCATACGGTTGATTCATCCGAAATGGCTTTCAAGGTTGCCGGTTCTATGGCATTTAAAAAAGGTGCAGCTGATGCTGATCCTGTATTGCTAGAGCCAATCTATGAATTGGCAGTAACAGTGCCAAAAGAATATATGGGAGACATTATCGGAGATTTAAACAGCAAACGTGGAAAAATCATGGGAATGGATGAGTCTGAAAAGGGTAGACAAATTATTCGCGCCCAGGTTCCTCAATCCGAGATATTTAGATATTCTATTGACTTGCGTTCAATTACTCAAGGTAGAGGGACCTTTACAATGAAATTTTCACATTTTGAAGAAGTTCCTCATCAGATTGCACAGGATATTATCGAGCAAGCCAAAAAGGAAAATGAATCAGAATCATAACCAATAATTCAATATAAGTAAACCTAAATAAATATAAAAATATTTTGTAAAAAAGTCTTGTTTTAAAAAGTACTAATTACTATAATAAAAACAAGAGTATTATTTTTTAAAATAAAAGGGAGGTGGAATTTATATGGGCTTATTTGGAGATTTAGAATGGTATTGGATTGCCGCAATTATTGCAGCTATCGTGGGAATCATTTGGTGGCTAGGTGGAAACGATTAATATTAGACTCATAATTACTGATACCCGTGAATTTATTTTACAAAATATTGAGTACTTTGATTAAAATGAGTGCAGGAACATTATTTTCTCAAAAGATGACCTGCACTCATTTATTCACCTTATTTTTTCATTATTAAAAGTTTTCTAAGTAAAAAGCTTACTATTCTTTTGATTGACTTTTAAATTGACTTTATTTATAAATATAAAAGTTTTTTTAGGATTGATATATGTACAGAAAATATATTGAGATTAAATGATAGCAGAGAGCCAGAAAGGGTGGAATCTGGCACATTTTCTCAAGAAGCTCATCTGTATAAAATCTGGATGAACTATATAATATCAATAAATTTTTTAGATAGAATAATCCAAGTCGTGTATATGCGTTAGAAGAAGAAAGAGGGTAGATGGGGCTGTAGCTCAGTCGGGAGAGTGCCTCCTTGGCGTGGAGGAGGTCGCGGGTTCGATTCCCGCCAGCTCCACCATAAATATCTACTGAAAAAGGGTGGTACCACGGGAAATCTCGTCCCTTGTAATATTTTTAATTACAGGTGACGGGTTTTTCTATTTTAAGGGGAGTGCAATTAGATGAAAGAAAAATATGATTTTATAGAAGTCGAAAAAAAATGGCAGGAATACTGGAATAATCAAAAATTTTTTGAAAGCAAAGCAGATGAAAGTAAAAAAGAATATTATGTGTTGGAGATGTTCCCTTATCCTTCAGGTGAACCTCACATGGGACATGTAAAGAATTATGTTATAGGTGATGTAGTAGCACGTTATAAGCATAGTCGAGGATTTAATATTTTGCACCCAATGGGTTGGGATTCATTTGGATTGCCTGCTGAAAATGCAGCCATTAAGAATCAAATACATCCCGCAATTTGGACAAAAAGTAATATACAAAAAATGAAAAATACCCTTCAATCAATGGGGATCACATATGATTGGAATCGGGAAATATCAACCTGTAATCCTGAATATTATAAATGGACTCAATGGATGTTTTTACAACTATATAAAAATGGATTAGCTTATAAGAAAAAGGCTATTGTCAACTGGTGCCCTTCTTGTGCAACTGTTCTGGCAAATGAACAGGTTGTAAATGGTGAATGCGAGAGATGCAGTTCACAGGTGAATAAAAAGGAATTATCTCAGTGGTTTTTTAGAATCACTGAATATGCCCAACAGCTTTTAGATGATATGGATATTCTGGAGGAATGGCCTGAGCGTGTTTTGACTATGCAAAAGAACTGGATAGGAAGAAGTGAAGGTGCTCAGGTAGAATTTAAAATTCATGGAAGCGATGAAACTGTTTCAGTATTCACTACAAGACCTGATACGCTTTTTGGAGTAACATTTTTTGTTCTCTCGCCAGAGCATCCAATAGTTGAACAGCTTGTCGCAGGAACATCATACGAAAAGCAGGTAAAGCAATTCAGAGAAGAAATTGCCAAGGAAAATATATCTGAAAGGGATTTGGCGACAACTGAAAAAATGGGATGTTTTACCGGGCGATATGTCATTAATCCTCTTAACCAGGAGAAAATACCAATCTGGGTTGCAAATTATGTATTGATGGAATATGGAACCGGAATGGTTATGGCTGTGCCTGCCCATGACCAGAGAGACCTTGATTTTGCCAGAAAATATAATTTACCAGTTAGAGTAGTAATACAGCCTGAAAAAATAGAACTATCGGGAAATACTCTGGAAGAAGCTTATGATGGTGAAGGAATAATGGTTAATTCCGGCGAATTCAATGGACTTACTAACTTAAAAGGAAAACAACTTATTACAGAATATCTGGAGAAAAATGGTATAGGTAATAAAGAAATCAACTACCGTTTGCGTGATTGGTTAATTTCAAGACAAAGATATTGGGGGGCGCCTATACCAATAGTCTATTGTGAAAAATGTGGAATTGTTCCTATAGCTGAGGAAGATTTGCCTGTTTATTTGCCAGATGATGTTGATTTTAAACCAACCGGTTTATCTCCACTGTTATCCAGTAAGAAATTTCTTCATACTAACTGTCCCCTGTGTGGAGGAAAGGCGAAAAGAGAAACCGACACTATGGACACTTTTGTTTGTTCTTCGTGGTATTATTTACGTTTTTGTTCCCCACATTCTAATGATATGCCATTTGATAAAGATGAATTACACTACTGGATGCCGGTTGATCAGTATATCGGAGGGGTAGAACATGCAATATTGCACTTGCTTTATTCCCGTTTTTTTGTCAAGGCACTTAATGACATGGGCTATCTTAGTTTTAAGGAGCCTTTTAAAAGGCTGTTTACACAGGGAATGGTATGTAAGGACGGAGCTGCAATGTCAAAATCCAAAGGAAATGTTGTTACCCCGGGTGAAATATTTTCTAAATATGGGATTGATGCGACCAGGGTAATGATTCTCTTTGCAAGTCCTCCAGAAGTTGATATGGAGTGGAGTGATAAAGGCATGGAAGGTGCTTATCGTTTTTTAAATCGAGTTTGGAGACTCGTTTATCAATATAAAGAATTATTTCAGGTGCAAGCTCACAGTGAAAATCAAATTGCAGACGATAACGGGCTAAGCAAGGATATTAAAGACCTAAAAAGAAAAATACATCAAACTATTAAAAAAGTAACTGAAGATGTCGAAGAGCGATTTCATTTTAACACGGCTATTAGTGCTATTATGGAATTAGTAAATAGTTTATATGCTTTTAACATAAAGACATCCCGGATGAGCCAGCAGAATATATTAATATTTAAGGAAGCAATAGAAACAACCATTAAATTGCTTAATCCTATTGCCCCACATTTTTGTGAAGAATTGTGGCATGAAATGGGATATAAGAAGAGCCTTTATTTAGAGTCGTGGCCACAATATAATCCGAGTGCAATAAAAGAGGATGAAATTCTTATAGTTGTGCAAATAAACGGCAAATTAAGGGAAAAGATAAAAGTAGTACCCGATATTTCAGAAAAAGTAATCAAGGAGAAAGTACTGGAATTACCAAAAGTTAAAAAGTGGATTAATAATAAAAAAATTGATAAGATAGTATATATAGCAGGTAAATTGATAAATATTGTGATTCATTGAGAGAAAAGCACTACCTGCTAGCAACAATTTAACAAATATTTTATATACAGGGAGGATTTTATGGCATCTTTTGGTGATTTGAATTCTTTTGTAGGTATAGGCCGCTTAACAAGGGACCCAGAATTAAGATATACGCCTTCTGGAGCTGCTGTATGCAAGTTTGGCCTGGCTATTAACAGAAGCTTTAGAAACCAGGAAGGTAATAATGTAGAGGATACATTATTTATAAATGTATCAGCCTGGGGAAGACAGGCTGAACATTGTTCACAATTCTTAAAAAAAGGAAAAAGGGTTGCGATTAATGGAGAAGTAAGGTCTAATTCCTGGCAGGACAGAGAAGGAAATAAGAGAGTAACATACGAAATTAATGCCCGCAGTGTACAATTTCTAGATTATATGAAAGACTCTGGTAATTCCACGGAAGATAATTATAGTAAGAAAAAGCAATATGAAGAAGGTTCCTTTAATGATGAAAATAGCCCTGACCACGAAAATAATAATGTAGAAGAAGATAGCAGTGAAGAAGATATACCTTTTTAGATGTTAAGTAGAATAAATTAATTATTGTATAAATTATTTCATAATATTCATAGAAATATATATAAAAAAACTTTTAGCCATGAGGTAAAATAAGTATTTTAAAAAACCATAAATAATTTATTATTTTAGGCAAGTTTTTTTATAGACAAAGAAAAAAAGAGATGTTATAATAGAGCTTGCCGGTTTATGGCGTTGATGTGGGCGGGTAGCTCAGTTGGGAGAGCACTGGCTTTACAAGCCAGGGGTCACAGGTTCAAGCCCTGTTCCGCCTACCATTATTTTTAAAATGGGGTCGTAGTGCAGCACGGTTTAACACGCCTGCCTGTCACGCAGGAGATCGCGGGTTCAAATCCCGTCGACCCCGCCATCTAAAAAAATTTTAACATATAATATTTTTTGCCGAGATAGCTCAGTCGGTAGAGCAGTGGACTGAAAATCCAATTTAGGGGGTTTCCGCTAACCCCCATAATACCAACCAAGACCCTTATACTACAAGCCTTTCCCATTATTTCTGTTTTAGTTTCTGTCACAGTAATTTAGGCCAATTTAGCTATGTCATGGACACTATATGGACACCAAAATTTCTAATTTTTCTATAAATTAGTTATTATAAAGGCGGTATTAAATTTGCTTTCTCAGTTGATCTTGTATATTGCAAATGGATAATAAAGTTACTTTACTTGACATTTAAAAATTTGTTATACTTTAATTGAAATTAATTAAGATAATTTCTTCTAATAATTCAAAATTACCAATCCTATAGATATCAGCTCTAAAAATAATTTTAAATAAAACAATTAAAACTATGAACAAAAAACAATATTTATACTCAAACTTATTCGCTTGGAGCTTAGTACTTTTCTTAATAGCTAACCATATTTTTGGTTGGACAACTCCGACAGAGGATCCTCCAGGAGGGAATATAACTCCCAGCTTCAGTCAATGGACTACTTCTGGCTCAGATATTTATTATAATGATGGTAATGTCGGCATAGGAACTGATAGCCCAGAGTCGAAGTTAGAGATAGTAGGCCAACTAAAAATTATTGATGGCTCACAAGGAGAAGGTAAGGTTTTAATTTCAGATGCTTCTGGACTAGCTTCTTGGGAAACTGTAGATAGTGGCGGTGCATGCGTTGTGAGTGGAGATGATATTATTTGTGATGGTATAGAGGATGGTACTGCGGGTTCGTTGATTATTTGTAAAAATGGAGTTTGCTGCCCGATTTGGCAAGATTGTGATGGTGATGGGTACACTTATGGAAGTGGTGATTGTGATGAATCATGTCCAACTTGCTATGTTGGATCAGAACATTATACACTTGAACCTGATGGAAAAGACCAAAATTGTAGTGGTATTGTAGATGAATATACAGAACACATAACCGATAAAGTTAAGTGTGGGTCACGATCTTATCCCATCAGTGAAGCTGCATGTCAAGCTCGTTGTGATGCGCTTTACGGTCCGACATACATTGGTGTAGTGGGTGATCGCAGAACTACCTGTGGTCAGTGTTATTCTTCTGACGAGTGTGAAGGATATAAGTGGCGCTGTGTGACTTCGGGTTATTCGTATGTTTGTTACACCTCTTGTAGATGCGAAAAGATGGTATATCAATAATCTTTGCGTGCTGCTTTGTTTTGCAAAACTTTGTACAACAAAAAACACAAGGGGGCATTAACATTTTATGCACTTTGTGTTTTTTCGAGGTAAAAGTGAGTTCAGGTAGCAAAACAATATTTATTAGAATTTAGAGTTCTCAATTGTTTAAGATTTAATTTCTTAAAATGGAAATTTTTTTGGTAATATATAGACTTATTTCAAATCAAAA
>Ga0334901_1003702_pt1 | contig 11125 bp, 10 predicted proteins | sample GraSluR3_MG_3_FD_207216 | JGI IMG/M metagenome (GOLD analysis project Ga0334901, IMG submission 207216) | Sludge microbial communities from methane-producing bioreactor in Wageningen University, Netherlands - Granular Sludge_15_08-R3 | ecosystem: Engineered > Bioreactor > Anaerobic >...
TTCTTTTCTTATTGCCTCAGTACAAGTTAACACTTGAGAGCGAGCGAACAAGTGTTAACTTGTACTGAGGGCATGTTAGCGTAAAAAGTCCATCTGATACTGGTGCAGTTTTCAGGGGTACGGTCACTGGAAGGGCAGGGAAGATCATCCCATTGGGTCAATTCGATTATGGTGTCATAGGCACTATCGTGCAACAGAACCTTCCCGGTAGAATCTGCATTTTCAATGGCCCAGGCCAGAAAGCGCTGGTAGGGTTCAATATCGAAACCAAAACATCCTTCATGGCACGGATACATTTCAATCAGTGATTTATTCTTCGAGTATATTCGGATATTTAGGATTTCCATAATCTTTCGATCCTATCTTTGATTTTCTGCTCATAGATCCTGATCAACTCACGATTGGCATCGATTAGTTTTTGCTCGGACTCAATGCGGTTAACGATGGCCTGTTGGACATTAACTTCAGGGATGGGAATATTAAGTTCATTTACGTCACTTTGATTGATGCTAGGATATGCTCCCTTACCCATTCTTGACTCCATTTGACTAACCATGAATTCGGACAATAGACAATAGTAAATATACTTGGGGTGCATTGTGCCTTTAGCTCTCAATACTGCAAATCCTGTTGATACTATCGCTCTTTCGGGTAAGCTATCAAAATAATAGAAAGCCTTGAGATTTGGTCTAACGGTTGAGATTATCACATCATGTAGTTTGACTATTCTGCGCGCCCTTGATGGAGCTATCGATACTGATAATTGATGAACCTGCGATAGAGTGTTTGAAGCGTTATCAATAGAGGTAATGTCAAGGTAATTGAACCAATCACTATACAATTCTGAGGGATCTCTTGATTCTGGATTTACCTGGCAAACATCTCTTAGTTTAGCGATAGCCCACTCCGGATCAATATCTATCTTTGGTTTCCAATTGTCGACCACTTGCTTTGCCCCGTCTATGATCTTCTGGTAGGAATCAAGTTCGGCAACTATCTCTTCCTGGACTGTTAGGGGCGGGAGGGGGATTTTTAGCTTGCATATATCATTTCTGTTGATTGATGCAAAGGTTGATCCTGTATTACCATTGATTTGTGGTTCTATGCTTCTCAGCATATAAAAACAATACAAGTAATTGATACTTTCTAAGCATCTAATAGAGGCAAGACCTCTCCCAATGCATATCTCGGACTTAACAATGTTAACCGGACCTACCGGAGCTCGGACGGACATTACAATGTCGTTTTTAATAGCTGTTTTCGTTACTTGGGTTGTCCATTTAGTCGGGGGTCCTAAGTACATTTCAGTAAATTCTGATTTGCCTTGGAAAAAGGGCAGCCCTTTTCCATCAATGTTGTAGTAAGTTCCATCAGGTGATTGACCTGAAATGATTTCGGCAACTTCAGATAAGCTCACAATAGGGTATTTTGAACATGTTGTAACAACTCTTACATACCTCTCCCCACTCAGTTTATAGTCTCCCCCTTCTGCCAGCCTCGTCTTTTCCACCACGATCACATCTTTCTCAGGAGCTTGGTATTCTGCACCGGAGAGCAGGGATTTCTTGAAGTCCCGGGCATTGGCGAAGGCAGCGGGCAGGTCATTGGCATCAATCGGTCGGCGTTGGGCGCCAAGATCAAAGCCATCATTATTGACCTTGAGGAAGATGATCCTATCGCTTTTTTTGGCCAGGGCTTTATCGATCCAGAGGATGGAGGTTTTAACCCCACTGTATGGATTGAACACACCTCCTGGCAAAGAAATCACGCCCACCAGATAGTTTTCTTCCACAAGCATTTTCCTGAGCTGTTTGTATGCTTTTCCGCTTTGGAAGATGATGCCTTCAGGCACGATGATTCCGGCTTTTCCTCCGGTGCTGAGGTGTTCCAGGATATAGTCCACAAAGAGCACTTCGCTACGCTTGGCTTGAATGGTGAATTTCTGATGGGGCCTGATCCCACCTTTGGGAGTCATAAAGGGAGGATTAGCCAGGATCACATTAAAATACTCATTCCAGTGCTCTAATTGAGTGAGAGTGTCGTAGGGCAAGATTTCGGGGGTGGTAAATCCATGCAGATACATATTCACCAAAGAAAGCCTGACCATTTCGGGAGAGATGTCATAGCCCTCGATGTGTTTGTGAATAAAAGTGCGTTGATCTGGATTAAGCTTATCTCCTGTGTAGCGTTTTTCGTTTTGGACTACCAGTTGATTTAAGGGAATTCCATGCAGGGTAAAAGTATGAGGATCGTTCGCTTTATCATAGTTTGAGCTATTAGTCTTGATGATGTGCTTGTAAGCCGAGATCAGGAAGCCTGCCGTCCCGCAGGCGGGATCCAGGATGCTATCTTCTTTTTGGGGATCGATCAGTTCCACCATAAAGTCTATGATGTGGCGCGGAGTCCTGAACTGACCAGCATCACCCTGAGAGCCGAGCACAGCCAGCAAATATTCAAAGGCATCGCCCAGCTTCTCGCTGTGATCATAGCTAAAGTCGTTTATGCATTTGAGAAACAGCTTCAGCGTCTCAGGGTTTCGATAGGGCAAAAAGGCGTTCTTGAAAATATCTCTGAAAAGAGTAGGGATCTCCTTGTTTAATGGTATCTTGCTTATTGCATCCTGATATAGTAATAGTCTACCCTCTCCGCTCAGCTTGGGGTCAAAGAGCTTGTTCCATGCGAATTGCGCAAAATCTCCGGTAAAGTATTTGGGGTTCCCGCCCATGGCCACAGCTTCATTATCCATATCATCCATAAACTTATAGATCAGGGCAATGGTGATCTGTTCCACTTGGGATTGAGGCACTGGAACCACTCCGACCAGAATGTCCCGGGCAGCGTCTATCTTTCTTTTAGTCTGTGTATCTAACAATCTAATGCTCCTACATGAACTTATTGAGGACTACGTAATCCTTGATGTATTCCGGAATGGCGGTGCGCCAGCTATCCTTGATTGCCTTAAAGTCCTTCATGGCAAAGCGGGGATAGGTATTGAGCTCGGCATAGTCCCGGTTGTCGATAATGTCTCGCAGCTTGCTATCCGTAACATAGGCTTTGAAATAGTATTTGAGGGCGGGGATATTGTCCCCCGAGCCAGGTTTGCGGATGGAAATGAACTTGTCAAACTCGGAATTGAGCAGCTCATCTTTGGATTTGAAGCCGGGGATCAAGCCAAAGGCTCGTTCCACGATCTCCCTCATGGTGAGTCTGCGGTCAAGCTGAATGGACTGCCTCAGCCTTTCCAGGGTGAAGAAGTCCTCCGGTTTATCGATCAGGTTTTGATCGATATAATCCAGCACAAAATCCCATTTGCCTTCTTCCACGCCATCGCGAATGATGGGGTCCTCTTTGATCTGCTCTTCGAACTTCTGGAAGAACATGCGGTCTATTTTCATTCCATTCGCGCCCAAAAGCTTTCTTTCAATGGTTGCAAGGGGATCGGGGGTGTTGATTACCGCTGCATCCGGGTGATCCTGTGCTGGCGGCTGATCTCCGCTGGGGGCAGAGGCTGAACTCTCTGAGATGAGAGGCAGAGCTAGCACTTGGTCATAATCAAATTCCTCTTCAAAATATTCGCACACGGCAAAGAAATCAAAGAGCACAAAGCCGGTTTTGATCTTGTCCTGATGCGCTTCTTTGAGTGTGGGATCGATGCAGAGCTCAGAGAAACTGTGCCGTCTGGTGCCTCGGCCTTTGATCTGGATAAACTCTGAGGGCGAGAAGATCGGACGCATCAAGGCAATATTCAGAATGTCCGTGCAATCATAGCCTGTAGTCATCATGCCCACCGTAACGCAAACGCGAGTCTTGGAAGTGCGATAGTCCTCGATAAAGTTTGCCCGGCCCGTGAGGTTGTTATTGGCAAAATTGATCGACATCTGCTGGGCAGAGGGGATGATCGAGGTAACCTGCATGGCAAAATCCGACTTGTATCTTCCGGGGAACATCCTATCCGCGATCTCATTGAGGATTTGGGTGATCTTGGTGGTGTGTTTTTGGCTTACGCAGAATACGATTGATTTGCCGATCTCTGAGCTTATGGGATCCAGCATGGCGTTTTCCATGAAGGCTTTGCAGAGAGTAATGTTTGTAGGTTGAGAGAAAAAGCGTTTCTCAAAGTGCTTCTCTGCAAAATAGGTGATATTGTCTTCACAGGGTTGCTCCGGATCCACATAAGCATAGCCTTCATCGGATAAAAGCTGAGTGGTGACGCTGGAACGGGCATCGATGATGGTGGGGCTTACCAAAAAGCCGTCTTTCACGCCATCCAACAGGGAATATCTAAAAGTGGGGTTGCCGCTTTTGCAGCCGAAGGTCTCGTATGTATCGAGCAGCAATCTGCGTTCAAAATCTCGGGGGCTATTGCCATCTGGCACGGCATTCTTTAGATAGTCTCGGGGAGTGGCGGTGAGCCCTAATTTGTAACCCACGAAGTATTCAAAGACCGCCCTGGCATTGCCACCGATGGAGCGATGGGCTTCATCGGAGATCACCAGGTCAAAATCCGTGGGGCTAAACTCGGTCTTATATCTATCTCCAGAGAGAAGAGTCTGCACGGTGGAGATCACGATCTCGGCATGCCGCCAATCGTCTTTGGCCTCTTTGTAAACCACAGCGCTATAATCATTTTTAAGATAGTTTACCATATTGCGTTTGGCTTGATCTTCCAGTTCCAGCCGATCAACCAGAAACAAGATTCTGTGAGCGTTTCCGGTCTTGAGAAAGAGCTTCATCACGGCAGCGGAGATCAGAGTCTTGCCGGTGCCGGTGGCCATCTCGAAAAGAAAGCGATTGTTTCCTTTGCGCACTGCGTGTTGGATAGATTCGATGGCTTGCACTTGGTAGGGGCGTAGCAGGCTGAGATTGTTCTTTTTCAGATACCCGGCTTTGGTTTCCTCATTGTGAAAATCCGGGCTTTGATCATAATTTGGCATTTGGGTAGTAGCAATGTATCCCTTGGTGATGACTTCATAGATCAAGGCATCGGGATCGGGATTGAAATGCTCATAGCCTTTCATGGATTCCGGAGTGGGGAACTTCGTGATGATGTAAGGATTTCCCTGCTGAGTATCCCAGAAGTAATGCAGGTTGCCATTTGAGAGCAGGATAAACCTGCAATTCTGCGCTCTGGCATAGGCTCTGGCTTGTTCTTTGCCCACCAGGGGGTTGTGCTTTTCAGATTTGGCTTCCAGTACGATGATGGGATGTGAGTGCTCATCTACAAGAAGGAAATCTATAAAGCCCTTGGAGGTTTTGTCGAAGTCATTACCCAGTTCGTCTATAAACGTATGAGAAATTGTGGTATAGTTCTCCAAGATAATGTTGGCCCTTCCAACCTCATCATCAAAGAATCTCCAACCTGCCTCTTTTAGTAAGTCGTTAATCTTAATCCTGGCATTGGCCTCTTTTTTCATCGTAAATCCTATCAAATTGATTCTTGCGTCAGCGTGCTAAGCCAAAAACACAAGTGCAAAGCCTATATGATTGTAAACATTACGAGTCTAATCATTCTGTCAACCATAAATTAGTATTTATAGTTTGTAGCTCATTGGACTGCATATCATAACGAGGGTGGGTAGCGAAGCTGAGCCCCTCGTAATGGGCATCACAGACCACTTTATCTGTAAATCTGTAAGCCCGGGAAAATACTTGACAGTCTGATTCAGATTGTATCTAATGTACTTTAGTTAAAATCATTTTTAAGGATTGTCCGTGCAATGAAATCTAGATTGTTAGTTTTGTGCTTTGTGCTGCTATCCTCCCTGCAGCTTAGTTCTTGCAAGGATGAACAGGATAATATAAATCCACCTGCATCAGGATGGATCACCATGCCGCAATATGATTTTCCTATCTACATAGAACAGCGTGGAGGAGTGCTGACCACCAGCGTGGAAAGCTTTGATGTTACAGGATTTCTGGAAGTGGGTGATCCTGCTGCCTATAACGACTCCCTGGAATGGAAGGTTCTTCCCTATGCCGGTTCCATGCGTCTCTGGGAAAGAAGCGATGCTGCCGTGCCCGGGATGAATTCTCTCACGAAGGTTGCAGCACCATGAAAAGCTTCTTTCTATTGCTGCTGATCCTGGCTGTTGGCTTGTGTTTTGCTTACGACTTGCCTGCGGGTGTGCCAACCGAGATCTTTGGTTTGATGATTACAACCGATACAGATCTTGATATTCGCCACGATATCGATATTTACCATCCGGCCATAACGGCCCTGCCGCATTATGAATACCTGATCGAGCCCATTGTGATCGCCCTGGAAGGAAGCGGACTGGTTGATATTGTGGTGGGGCAAAACATGAACTATACATTTAGCTGTGCATACTATGGTGCTTCCTGGCACAAAGCAGAGCCCTATGCAGAACTCCCTTATGACGATATGCTCTTGAATCAGGTAGATTTTGAGGCCGGCTCTGAGGTTATATTGCTTGTTTGCAGAAATGATCCCTTTATGCAGGCGGTCATTGAGAGCTTTACAGCCGTTTACGACGAAACTGAGCCGAGCAAAGTAACGGTTAGTTGGGTAACTTCATCAGAAACAGGGATTAGTTGCTTCAGGCTGTTTAGTGGCTATAGCAGCGATCAGGATCAGGTCGAGTATATCTATGAAGTACCCGCCACGAACACAAATCAGCCTCATTCCTACAGCTTCGATGTCCAAAATCCCAGGCTGGGATACACGCATTACTTCTGGCTGCAGGTGATGGATCATCTTTGCCAGGGTTATAGATATGGTCCTGTCTCAGTAGAAGTTGGTCCACCTTACATCCCGTCAAACAATGTACCCTATGTAGTTCCCAATCCCTGTGATAACGAGTTTTGGTGCGTATATGAGCTCCGGGATAGTACTCTAGTAAGCATTGTGCTACTGGATTGTTACAATAAGGTTGTGAAAGAGATATGTCATAAGCAAAGCATGACGGTGGGTGGTCATATGCAAAGGGTTTTGGTCTTCGATTTACCCGAGGGCTTGTATCGGATATACTATTGGCTTGAACAGGAAGGGGGGCCCTTCTATGCATATGGCGATGTTTTGATAGACAGGGGGAAGGGGCATTAGGTCAGCTTTTATCCTACAAATTGAATCGCGCATCATGAATCTTGCGATGGTCTACATGGGAGCTTGCCGAGGCTTAAGCAAAAGACTCTGAGGGATTTGATTATAACAATGATAATGTTTAGCATGATTCAAGAGCTGCGATAAATGGGGCAGGGATAGAAGGCTATGTTTTTGCTTGACACATATCATCAAGAGATTAATCTGCTCTTATGAAGAACTTTGCGCTGTTATTTCTAGCGTTGATCGCGCTATGTTCCTGTGAGATCTTTGGCTTGCGGGATTCACAGCCTCCTTCCGAGGAAGCTGCATGGAACGACTTTGCGACATCTTGGGAGATGACGGTGCAAAATTTGACTATGGCATACACGGATTCGCGGAATACGATAAACTACACCAGAATCTTTGCTGATGACTACATCTTTCACTTTGCCCCGCAGGACATTACGGATTATAGCACGGATGCCAGCTGGGAGAGTGCTCAAGAGCAGGACATGCTGCTGAATCTACATTCCCGTTATCGCAAGGTGGAGCTGAGTTTAACGCATTTGGAAGTTTCTGACGAGATCTCATCGGATCAAGCCAAGATTTATCGGGCTTATGAGATGACTCTGTATCCGGTGAGCGCTGAGGACGAAGAGCTGCAGGTGCGCGGAAATCTGGAACTGCAAATGCGTAAGGAATATGGATACTGGTATATCCGCCATTGGTATGACTACCGTTCTGCGAGCGATCGTAGCTGGGGGAGGCTCAAGCATGAGAATAGTTAAGCTCCTCCCAATGCTTTTGCTCCTGGTGATCTGGAGTTGTCAAAATCCATTTCGGCCCCCATTGATCGATTCATCGACTTCGGTGGTTCACAATCGCAGTCCGGAAGAGCTTTTACGCAATCTGGAAAAATCATATCGGGAGAAAAACATCAATGTCTTCCGCACGCTACTACATGAGGACTACCGTTTTGAGTTGCTTTCCAGCGAGTATTCGCAGATCGGCATCGATATGGATGGCGATGGCATCCGGGATTCATGGTGGGATTTTGATCAAGAGATAGAGATGACTCGCAATATGTTTGAACGGGGCTCCAGCGATGGCAGCTTTCCTGTGGCGGACGTGATCGAGCTGCGCTTGCAGATTCCTCCGCAGGAACTTTGGGAAATTGATCCAGCAGTGGGTAGAGAGAATTGGATCGTGATCCCCTGCTATTTTGATCTTATCCTCACATACAAATCTTCAAACAGCAGCTATGTGGCAAATGGGGTTGCAAGATTCTATCTGGTGGAAGAGCGCGGCTCTTGGAAGATCATTATCTGGAGGGATGAATCCAATCTATGACGGGCCGCATCATGGCAATTGACTATGGAACAAAACGGATCGGAATCGCCATGACGGATCCGCTCTGCATCTTTGCCAAGGCCCATTCGGTGCTGGAAAACTCCGGATTTGAGGATATCTTGCCGAAGATCCAAGCCTTGATAGATGAAAATGAGGTGTGTAAAGTAGTGGTGGGTATGCCTTATGCGATCGATGGCAGCTATACTCCTAAGACCACGGAAACAGAGGATTTTAAAAAAAAGCTGCAGGAAAGATTGAAGATCCCGGTACTTTCATATGACGAGCGTTATAGCTCTGCTGATGCCGAAGCTGAACTCAAGATGATGGGAAAAAGCTGGCAGGAAAGCCGCAAGATGGTGGATGCCATGGCTGCCGCGATGATCCTGAAATCTTACCTGGAGAATAATTAAGATGAAAATGTGGAGATACCTGATCCTATTGCTGATTTTAGGCACGCTAATCCTCTCTGGATATACCGCGCATGAAGTTTTCCGAATGCGGGATTCCACCGAGAGAGTTGTGAGGATCAATCCCGGTGATAGTGCCGCGAAGATCGGGATCCGGCTGGAAGAGGCGGGGATCATCCAAAGCGCAGCAAGATTCCGGCTCCTGGCCAAGATCCGCAGGGTAGATCGTTTTCTCAAACCCGGAGAATACATCTTTGGCGGACACACAAATCTTTGGGAAACCGTATCCATTCTTCAGGATGGAGTATCTGAAAACATCCGCATAACCTTCCCGGAAGGGCTCTCGATGTATCTGACCCTAAAGCGGATCGAGGATGGCGGGCTGGCAAGTTACGATCAGCTGTATAGTGCCGCAACGGATACCGCTCTGGTGCGCCAGCTCACGGGGATGCCGCTTTCCAGTTTGGAAGGATTTTTGTATCCCGATACCTATCTCTTCCCGGTGGATTCTTCCCCGGAGCGGATCTTGGGAATCATGACGCGGCATTTCTTTCGTCGCTTGCTGAGGGATGGGATCAAGCCGGACGAGATTGAGGATTTTTACGACCGACTGAAATTAGCTTCGATCGTGGAGAAAGAGGCAGGGAGCGATGCCGAACGAGCAAAGATCGCCGGAGTGTTTGAGCGCAGATTGCGCATTGGTATGGCTTTGCAAAGCTGTCCCACGGTCGATTACATCCTGGAGCAAAGAGGCATCCGGCGCGCTGTCCTCTTAACGAGTGATACCCAGATTCCCTCTCCCTACAATACTTACCAAAATCCTGGTTTGCCGCCGACTCCGATCTCCAACCCCAGGTTGGAATCGATTCGCGCCGCGTTGGATCCGGAAGAACATCACTATCTATATTTCTTTGCCGATGGCAAAGGCGGCAATGTCTTTAGCGCCAGCTTTGCCGAGCATCAACGCCAATTGCGTCAACAGAGGTATAGGTGATAATTTTGCTTGACAAACGCGCTCGTGATGAGGTCCTTGCTACAAGTGCATTTTGCACCCAAAGAATGAAGACATCATAAGAATATACGCTTGCGTATGGAGGAAAAATGAAAAGAATAGTATTTGCTCTCTTGGTGATAAGCTTGGCTCTGGCTATGTTTGGCTGCGGATCAAACAAGAAAGACGTCAAACCCGATGGAGACCTGGTCTATCGCCCCTCATGGTGGGGAAGCCAGGAAGAGCCAGAATTTGTATTTACCTACGGTCAGGGAACCAATCTGGCAGAGAATTCTTCGATGAATTCTGCCCGGGCAAACGCTTTGCAGGAAGCTGCTCAATATGTGGAGCTGGTGGTGCAGAGCATGATCAAGGATTATGAAGAAGAAGCCGGAATCCAGGATCCTCAGGTGCTTTCGCTCACATCCAGCGTAGTGCGTGCCGTGGCAAATGCAAAGTTTTCCGGAGTAGTCACCGGCAAAGTCGAAACCCGTCGGGTGACTGAGCAAGGCGGTCCGCGTTACAAGACCTGGATGCAGCTGAAGATCCCGCGTGATCAAGTGAACAAAAACATGATGGACACGATCCGCAATGAAGAAGCTTTGTACAATCAATTCAAGGCATCTCAGGCTTTTCGTGAGCTTGATGAGCAGGTGGATCGCTACTAAGATCTCCCTTTAATATGAGATAAAAAACCCGTGGTTTCACACGGGTTTTTTCTTATCGCAAGGCAGGGCGGAGATCCCTTAGAAATGAATTGACAGCAATGTATTTACAAAATACTTTGTTCAAAGACAGAGGTAAATGATTATGAAGATAAAAATGACACGGGAATTGATCCACATATTGCCCAAGACGGATCTGCATGTGCATCTGGATGGCAGTGTGCGCATTCCCACCATCATCGAGCTCGCCAAAGAGCAGGGCGTGAAACTGCCCACCATGGATGAGGAAGAACTGCGCAAATTGATCGTCTGCGGAGATCACACCACCAGCCTGGAAGACTATCTGCGCGGCTTTCACATCGTGAACGAGGTTTTGCAGCAAAAGGACGCTTTAAGCAGAGCTGCCTATGAACTCGCCGAAGATGCCGCCAAGGAAAACGTGCGCTACATGGAAGTTCGCTATTCCCCAATCCTGCACACAAACAAAGGCCTGAAACTGACCGAGATTTCCCAGGCGGTGATCGATGGTTTGGAGAAGGGTGAACGGGATTTTGGGATCAAATGTGGCGTGATCATCTGCGGGATTCGCAATATGGATCCGCAGACCTCGCTAAAGCTGGCTGAGCTGGCGATTGCCTTCAAAAATAAGGGCGTGATCGGTTTTGATCTG
>Ga0334901_1003708_pt1 | contig 11109 bp, 6 predicted proteins | sample GraSluR3_MG_3_FD_207216 | JGI IMG/M metagenome (GOLD analysis project Ga0334901, IMG submission 207216) | Sludge microbial communities from methane-producing bioreactor in Wageningen University, Netherlands - Granular Sludge_15_08-R3 | ecosystem: Engineered > Bioreactor > Anaerobic > Unclassified...
TGATTAGTTCGATGGTTTGCTGGTTCACTTCATCCCAAACCACAACGCTGCGAAGTTCTTTGGGTATTTAGCTTTGCTATTTTCTTCTGAAAGCTCAATATACTCGTCAACCAGAATATGCCGGCACCTGTTATCAAAAAATTCAAAAAAATTTATCGTGCTGCCGAAAGCGGTATTCTGCACCAGATGAAAAAGGCCAGTCCAGGCAAACTGTTTATTCCGACGCCTTCGGTCGATTCCACCTGCGGTTGCAACGACTGCACCTATATGAAGCTGAACAGCTTGCAAAAATTGTATGTGTGCTTGAAATACGAACAGCCGGAAGTGACATTGCCTGCCGATGTAATTGCAAAAGCCCGCATCCCCATCGTACGGATGCTGGAAATTTCGAAGTAATAATACAGACAATAGATGTTAAGACACAAGTATCAAGACAATAAACAGAATAAGTTCTTTGGCCTTGATACCTGATACTAAATGTCTTGATACTGGAATTAAACTCTCCTTCTGCTTTTCCAGGAATACCCTGTAATTTCTTTTTTATTAGGGAAAACAAAGCTGAATGCCAATGCCAGCAGCACACTGGAAACCAGTCCCACGAAACCAAATAACAGAAATGAAAGCGCAGTATGATTTTTTACCAAAATTAAAATTGCAATGCCTGCTAAAACTCCTGTAAGTGCAGCGTTCCCTGAGATACGCGGGAAAAAGATTCCCATCACAAACAGAGCGCCCAGTCCTGCGGTGAGCAAACCCAAGAAGGTGTTGAACTGGTCCCACAACGAGGCAATGTTCCAGGTGGCCAGCATCAGCGCCATCGTAATTCCAAACAAGCCAACAATAATTCCCGACCAGCGGGCCACGGCCATATTGCTTTTATGATTTGATTTTGTTGCCAGTACTTTGTAAAAATCGGTGGTAATGACTGCCGAAACTGAATTGATGTTGGACGAAAGCGTGGACATGGCCGCCGCAAAAATGGCTGCAATAAGTAATCCGGCTACTCCCGAGGGCATTTGCGACACGATAAACTGCGGAAACACCGAATCGATGTTGGGGTTGAGCACCGACATGTGTTCCGGATTGGACGTATAATACGCATACAATCCGGTTCCAAGTAAAAAGAAAATAATCGTCACCGGAATGCTCAGAAATCCGTTGAGCCAGATGCTGCGGCCGGTGGCTTTTTCATCTTTCGTGGTCATGTAGCGCTGCACCACACTTTGGTCGCTGGTGTAGGTAATGAGCGTGTTGGCAAATCCTCCAATAAGCACCACCCAAAACACCGGCTGCGAAAAATCGAACCGGAAATCGAAAGTTTTAAATTTCTGATGTTCACCGGTAATTTCGAAAAATCCGCTCAGGCCGCCTTCCACTCCAGCGAGCATAAACGCCAGGGCAACAAAAGCGCCGCCCAAAAGAATGAATCCCTGAATAACGTCGCCCCAAACCACTGCTTCCATACCGCCGCTGGTACAGTAGATGATAGTTACTACTCCCATGATAATAATGGCCCAGTAAATACTGAATCCGGTAACGGCGTTCAGTGCCAGAGAAGGCAGAAACAGCACAACGGCAATGCGGCTCACCATAAAAAACACAAACAGCGCCGATGCCAGCCACCGCACCGCCCGATTAAACCGCGCTTCAAGATATTGGTAAGCGGTATCGAAATTGAACCTTCGGAAAAACGGCAGAAAATAGCGGATGACAATGGGCGCAACCATAATAATGGCCATATTGAACATAAACATGCGCCAGTCGTCGGCATACGATTTGGCAGGAATGGCAATAAATGTGATAGCGCTGAGCGTGGTGGCAAAAATGCTGATGCCCGCAGCCCACCAGGGAATCCGGCCCCCCGCTTTGAAAAAATCATCGGTGCTGTTTTCGCGACGCATAAAAAAGAACCCCAGCAGCAACATGCCTATGAAATAGACTCCCAGCACCAGGTAGTTTAGCCAACCGAAAACCGGTTTAACCGAAAACCGGATTTCATGCAACAACGGCGTTCGGGTTGCCGGCCTGATTTCGCCGCCGGGAACAACCACTGCGCCATTCCAAACAACAGCCGGAGCAACGGCTACGGGTGCTCCGTCCCAGCTTCCTGCGTCGAACCACACATCGGTTACCGTATTGTAAATTTTCAGTTTTGAATGGAATCCGGAATGGTTTATCCACAACGAATCGCGTAGTTGCCGGGCACTTTCATCGCCGTTTTGCATGGCGTGAATGGCTTGTTCAACTTTAGTAAAGGTTTCACCCGAATCGCCACCGGTCACCACAATGTGAGAGGCGCCAATGGATGCAGCCGAAGCCACTGCCAACGGAAATTCCATGTCCTTTTTCTTTTCCCATTTTCCCTCCGATGGCCGGAACCGAAAAACATGCGAATAAAAAGTTGTAGTAATATCGCCCTCTTTTTTTAACCGTCCGCCAAAAACGTGCAGGCTTACCTCCTGGCCGTCCATCTGGGCAACGGCAGAAGCGCCGGATACCGGCAGCGGGAAATCGGGAAGGGTTTTCCAGCCTTCTGAAAGCCTTGAAACATCCAGCGCCAGAAACTGGCTGGTTGCGCCTTTTTCACTTTCTCCGCCCACTACATAAACCGTATTTCCAATAACCCCGGCAGCCGGACTTTTTACCGCCACAGGCAAAGCCGGGTATTCTGAAATATCAACCGAAGTACCGTTCCGGCTCAGCAAAAAAATCCGATTGCTCAGTGTTTCAGGCGATTGTCCGCCAATGCAAAGCAAACCCTGCGTCAGCGAAACCGAAGCCCCTTCGCCTAACGCAAGCGGAAGTTTTGAATCTGCATTCAGCAATTGAATGCCACCTGCTGTACGTTCATAAACCAGCACTGCATCCGAAAAATATTTTGCGCCATCTTCCCAGGGTTTTCCATCGGGGAAAGCTGTTCCACCGGCTACCAGTAACACGTTGTTGTGCACGCCGGCAAAAACGCCGGCCAGCCCTTCGTTGCCGGGAATGGCATCCACATTTTCGAACAACGGAAAACGTTGCTGAACAACTTTATTGATGGATGCTTCAGCCACAACTTCTCCTTTCCAAATCGATAAGAAAAGGATTAAAATGAATGCCGATATTTTTTTTGAATGGCGCATAATAAATGGATTACAAAATTTATTTCAATGTTTCCAGCGTTTTCCAAACCTGGTACAGCCCGCGCGGCACATGAAAACAACCTTTCCATTTTCCACCTTTCAGCGGCAGCAGCACTTCTCCCCTGCGGTTGAGGTAACCAAACCACTCGCCGTGTTCCGGGTCGGCAAAATGCGACCAGGTGTAATCGTGCACTTTTTCAAACCAGGTGAGGCATTCTTCATTTTTAGTAAGTGCATAGCCTTTTATGAGACTGATGAGCGTTTCGATGTGCACCCACCAGAGTTTCTGGTCCCACTCCAGTTGCTGGGGCGGATTTCCCTTAATGTCAAGAAAATAGAAGATGCCGTCGAAATCGTTGTCCCAGCCGTATTCCAGCGTTCGCAACACAATTTCCACTGCTTTTTCCGCAAGTTCCGGTCTTTGCAAACGCACCGACAAGTCCATAATAAACCACATAGCTTCGATGGCATGCCCCGGGTTGAGCAACCGGCCTTCAAACGAATCGGAAAAACTACCGTCGAGATTTACATTTTCCAGAATTAATCCTGAATCAGGCTGGTAAAAGACCTCCATCACCTCGTGCAACACCTTTTCGATGGTTTCGTCCACCAGTTGCCCGGGCAGTAAATGTTCTATTTCAAGCGAGAGATTGCATAAGATCATTGGCAGCGAAAAGCCTTTCAGCGGCCGTGTTCCGGGAACCAGCTTGTTGTATTTTCCTTTGGGATTGTCGCTGCGTTTCAGAATATTTTCAAAAGTATTTTTGGCAATTTGCCCGTATTCCTCATCGCCGGTGGCTTTGTACAACTGGCCGAATGCCATGGTGGCAAAACAATCGGAAAAAATATTGTAGGGCTGCACCAGTGGTTTTCCGTCTCGCGTGAGGGAAAAGTACCAGTTCAGGTTTCCGTCGTGCCCATGTTTTTGCAGGAATTTTGCACCGTGCAGAGCCATGTCGAGCCACTGTTGCTTTTGCTCCACTTTGTTATAAAGTGTGGAAAACATCCAGACTTCCCGCCCCTGCAACCAGATAAATTTATCGGTATCGAACACCTTCCCATCGCGGTCGAGGCAGGTAAAATAGCCGCCAAACGCCTCATCTTTTGAGTGGTTTTCCCAAAAAGGAACCACGTTTTCGAGGAGTTCGTTTTTATAAAGTTGTGCTGAATTTTTTATGTCCATATTTAAAAGTTTATTCCATTGTTGTCCGGAAAATAAATAGATTAATGGCTAAAGCCCTTATATGACAAGGTTTTTTTAGCCCCCGGCTTAAGCCGGGGGTTAAATTTGAGGAAAGAAAGATTGGCTTTAGCCATTAATAATAAATAATTCATTATTACTTCATATCAAATTCGAAAACTAACCAAATGGTTGCTAACCGATTGGTTAGTATTCAACAATTTTTGAGAATTCCTCTTCCATCTCCAGTGCTTTGACGTCTTCCGTGAATTTTTGATAATCGCTGTGGCTCATGTTTTTTACGGGCGAACGAAACTCGCCACAATCAAGGCCAACATAACGCATAAACGCTTTTCCGGTGGCAATGCCACCATATTTCCCCAGCAGGCGAATCATATCGATGGCTTTTTGCTGCAACTTCCGGGCGAGCACCAGGTCACCCTTATCGAACGCATCTATAAGCCTGTAATACAAGGGCGCTGCATAGTTGAAAGTGCTTCCCACACCACTGCGGGTCCCAAGCACCAGTGCCGAAAGCAGGTTTTCGTCGCGCCCCCAGAGCATTTCGAATTTGCCATTCCTAAAACTGATGCAGCTCTGGAAATCCATAAAATCTTCGTGGGTGTATTTAATTCCGGCCAGATTGGGAATGGCTGGCGCAGCCTGTTTCAGAAAATCGTACATGGACACGTAACAACCCGTAAGCACCGGGATGTGGTAAAAATAAACCGGCATTTGCGGAACGGTTTCGGCCACACGGGCCACAAACTCTGCCAGTTGCCCGGCCCCCGACGGTTTAAAATAGTAGGGCGCCAGCAAGGCGATGGCATCCACACCAACTTCTGCTGAATGTTTCGCGTTTTCAATACATTCCATATAGGAAGTACCGCCCGCCAGGTTGATAATTTTCATTCCCGGATTTTCGCGGGCAGCAGCCACCCACTGTTCTGCGCTCTTCATCCGCTCCTTTTGGGTAAGTGAAACCCCTTCGCCGGTAGAGCCGTTGATAAACGCCCCGACTACCTTATTGTGGTTCAAAAAATTGTAGTAGGCCGGAATCCGTTCGTAAACCAATTCGCCATTTTCGTTCATAGGAGTAAACGGTGCAGCTATCAGTCCTTCAAATTTTTGCATTGGCATTATTGTATCTTTTTAATTTCTTGCGATTTCCTGTCTTAGTGCCTTGGTGCTTTTGTGGCAAAAAAATTAAGCCACCAAATCACGAAAACACAAAAGTATTCAAGTAATTCTTTTATTATTTTTTGAAAATATCTTCAACAGGCACCTTCTGAAAATAAAGTTCTTTGGCGCCTTCATACAAAATGCCCACAGTATTTTCATCCACCATGGTCATGCAGGAGTAACCAAAACCCTGATTTTCATTCAGCAAAACCTGGTTTGCTTCAGGCCATGTGTGTCCGCCATCGAGACTCGATTTGATGGTCATATTTATTCTTGCTTCCTTGTCATTCGGATTGGAAAAAAACAGCACCTGTTGTTTTTGACCATCCGTTTCAACGTACGTATCAATTATGCTGGCCATGCAGTTGGGTTCGGGCAATGCCGAATTGGATGAGGGATGGATTGTCCAGGTTTCGCCTAAATCGGTTGTAACCGCCACTGCCCGTCCGTTGGTATCATCTTTTACGCGGCGGTTGCGATCGTCGCGCATGTTGAGCATCAGGCTGCCGTCGGCCAGTTGCACTACCTGTGCTTCGGTGGTGTTGGGCTTGGCGCCGGTGCCAACGTGCCACGTTTCGCCGCCGTCTTTACTGTAAACAATGGTGGAATGAGCGGTGTACTGTCCTCCGTCGAGCGCTTTTTCGCCAATATCGGCTTTAAACTGCGCCGGAAAAACCAGTGTGCCGTCGTCTAAAGTAATTCCTGCACCCGGGCCCTGAAAAAACAACTGCCATGCCGGGTCCTTAATTTGTTCGGTGATATTGATGGGTTCCGACCATGTGAGGCCGTCGTCGGTACTTTTTACCAGCACAAACTGCCCGGTTTCTGTGGGTTTCATGCCCGGTTTCGACGCCCACCAAAGCATATCGGTTTCGGAAAAGCCACTAATCCATAATGCAGCTACCCAAATGGTTCCGGTGGTGTGGTCGTACAAAACAGCGGGGTCGCCAATGCCGTTGAGCCGTTCGGGGTTTCCGCCCCATTCGCCCATGTCCATTATCACTTTCATGGGTTCCCAGGTTTGTCCGCCATCGGTGCTGCGACTCATGCCCACGTCGATGTCTTCCTGCAAATCTTTGCTGTTGTTGTAACGGTTGTCGTAAACGGCAATGAGCGTTCCTTTACCGGTGGTAACAATTCCCGGAATACGGTAAGTATCGCAGTTGTCCTGTCCGGCAGCGCGAACCACATTGGCAGGACGGTAGGCAAATTCAGAACCGGTTTCGAGGTTCAACACAAAACCATCGTCAAACTGAAGTTCGATATTTTTTACTGAAAAACTTTCGGTTAAAATTGCATCATCTTTTACCTGAAAACCAAAAGATAGTGTATGATTTCCAGGGCCGATTTCAGCTGTTGCATCTACTTTTACACTAGTGGCCTGAAGTTGTAATCCACTATCTGCAATTGGTTCGAATTGCTCTTCGCCGTTTTTTGAATGATTTATACTTACCGATTCCAAAATACCTGAACTGCTGTTCTCCTCAAAATAAAATGCAGTTGTTGTCAACTGGTACGTTTTCCCCGTGTCGGGGACGGAAATTTTAACCTGCAACACATCCGGGTTATCGCGGCCAATAAACAATGGAACGCGTTGGAGTTGAATTGAACTGGAACTGAATTCAGGTACTTTTTCTTCTTTTCCGCAAGAAAACAAAACGGTTGTTAAAAAAAATAAAACGAATAATCTGTTCATTACGATTTGCTTTTATGAGCGATGAATATAACGAAAAACAACAGAATTGAAGGCCCGGTTGAGCCTTCAATTCATTGTAATCTTACCTGTGAAAAATCGAAAACCTTTTCTCTGTTCTTCGATTAATAACCTGCAGTTTGTGTCAGTTCAGAATCGTTGGCCAGCATCGATTGTGAAATCGAGTAGTAAATTTTATGTGCTTCTGAAGCGTCGAGTGTTGCCACTTCGTTGAAAACGATTCCATCGCCTGCGCGAACCAAATCCCACCAACGTTTTCCTTCTCCCACAAATTCTTTCATTCTTTCATTCAGAATGGCCTGGGTATTTTCAGCTTTGCTTCCGCTGGTGAATTCATTTCCGGCAAAATTATCGCCGTATGCGCGTTCGCGAACAGCATTGATTTCTGTTGAAGGATTTTCTCCCAGGTGATTTTTGACTTCGGCCAGCATTAACAATACATCGGCATACCGGTATAATGGAACGTTGTTGAAACTTTTTCTGGTTCCGTCATCACCAATAATTCCGAGAAATTTGTTCAGCAGGGCTCCTTTGTAGCTATCACTTCCAGCCTGGTAGGGAATATGATTTTCTCCATCGTTATACAACCGAATGAATGAATTTCTGCGGGCATCGTTCACATCGTCAAGGGCAAACAATGTTTTGTCTGACGGGCCAAACCGGCTGGCACCGTTCACTACAAAGTCAGCCATTGAATTGCCTTCGTCATCGTAAAGTTCAGCAAAATCAACTGCCCTGCCGGTAAAGAGATAGTAGAAGTTACCAGCCTGGTCTTCCTGATAATCGAATGCAAAAATGAACTCATTATTGAACTCGTTGCTTTGTCCCCAAAGGTTTTCATATGGAACAAGACTGAAGCCCGATACCTGTGAAAGAGCAGATTTGGCTTCGTTGAAATCGGCATTTCCACCTCCCAGTACTTTACCGGACCATAAGTAAACATCGCCTTTAAGCGAAAGTGTTGCTGCTTTGGACCAATAAATATTTTTACCCATCCACAAACTGTTATCGTTTCCAAAATATTCGAGCGATTTGGCAATATCTGATTTTATCAGTTCCATCACCTGCTCTTTGGGTGAACGCGGTTTTTTCAGTTTTTCCAGGTCCACTTCAAGTAGGGGTTCGGTACTGACAGGCACATCGCCCCATGCACGTACCATGGTGTAATAAACCTGTGCCCTGATGCCGTAAGCCTGACCAAGCATGTGACTTTTTTCAGACTCATTTCTGAATGGCACATCGGGTGCACTTTTTATAAAATCGTTGATGTAGTGCAACAATCCGTAAAAGTTGGCCCAGTTGCCAAAATGCACGATGGAAGTACTTATGTTGTTGGCAATTAAATCGATTCCATTTGGTGATTCGATGGTATTTCCACCCCAGATGTCGGAGCGCAGTTCACCCATCTGCCAAAGCGTATAGGCATAATTGCGGTAACTTGCGTAAATTCCGGTATGAGCAGCTTTCGCAGCTTCTTCGGTATCCCAGAATCCGTTGTAGGTCAACTGACTTTCAGGCTGCATATCGAGGTCGCATGACCCCAGAAAAGCAACAGCTATTAATAATATGATGTATTTTTTCATAATTCCCAATTTTTAAAAGTTTACGTTTACACCTAAAGTTAATGTTCGCGGGAGCGGGAATCTTCCGTAATCAATGCCGTCAGGAGATTCTTCCGGCGAGCTTCCCGAAAATCCGTTAAAGTAAGCCAGGTTAGAGCCTGAAAGGTAGAACCTCATGTTTTTTACCAGGTTGTTTATTACTTTGCCGTCGAGGTTGTAACTGAGGGTAACCTCACGCAAGGCCATATAGTCGCCTTTTTCCCACATTCTTGAGCTGCTATGGTCCATCGAACCCTGGTCGAAACCGGCAGCCAGGTGGTTGTTCTGGCGGTCAACCAGAGTAAATATGGGAATTTCAGCTGTGGGATTTTCCGGAGTCCAGGTATCCCTGATTTCCAGCGGACCATTCTGGTTTCCCTGGGTTTGTGCAATTCCTTTCACACGACGACCATTAATAATATAGTGTCCAAGGGTGAAATCGGTTTTTACATACAGGTTGAAATTTTTGTAACTCAAATCTGAAGTTAAACCTCCGGTAAAATCGGGAGTTCTTCTGCCAATGACCACACGGTCGAGGTAGTTGATTACATTGTCACCATTGAGGTCTTTCCAGATGGCATCACCGAGGTATCGCGTATCTTTATCGTAAGCAAATTCCACTATTCGGCCTGCGTGGGCATCGATGTCGGCCTGGGTTTGATAAACCCCGTCGAACACATAGGCCGTAATTACATCGTATCCAACACGTTCGCCTTCCTGCAAACCGCCAACGTATTTTGTTCCGCCGGTTGCCGGGTCATAAATTTCGGTACCTCCCTGTCTGTTTTTCTCCACGCCGTTGTCGGGAAGCTGTTTGGCATAGTTGCGTACACTGTAATAAGTAAGTCCGAGGTTCCAGTTTATATCGGATGTTTTTACTAAGTTGGCATCCAACTCCAATTCAATACCGCGGTTTTGCAGGGTTCCGTTGTTGGTTTGAATGGATGAAAATCCTGTCCAGAGTGGCAGGGTTAAACCCGCCAGTTTATCCTGAACGTCGCGAATAAAGAAATCGGAAATCAGGCTTACACGGTTGCCGAACAAACCAACATCCAGCCCCATATTCAGGGTGGTTGAACGTTCCCACCTCAAATCGAGCAGCGGAAGTCCGTTGTTGGCATAACCGGTTTGCGTGTCGTAAACAGCGGTTTGTCCGTAGCTTCCGAACACACCGAAGTTGCTCAGAATATCGATATTTCCGTTTACACCATAACTTACCCTCGGTTTCAATTTGCTTACGATATCGTTCACTTTCGATCGCTGGAAAAAATCTTCATTGTGAACATTCCATCCGGCAGAAACACCGGGGAAGAATCCGTATTTATTGTTTCCTAACCGCGAAGTTCCATCGTATCGGAAGGTGAAACCAAAAAGGTATTTGTAATCGAAGTCGTAATTGGCCTGGCCAAACAGCGAAGCAATCTCGTAACCGGTTCTCGAAGAAGTGGGAACACCGGCAGCTTCCGAACCCACATTCATGGTGTAAATCAAATCAGTAGGTGAAAGCCGGGTTGCAGCGCTAAAAGCGAAATATTTTTCCCTGAAATATTCCGTTCCTACCAAAGCAGTTACATTATGATTCCCGGCAAACGAATTGCGGTAGTTCAACATGGCTGTAACCTGATCGCGAAGCGTGCGGGCATGCGACGCTGCAGCGCGCCTTTCGGTATTCAGACTTCCCGAATTCAGATATGCTTTATTAAACGATTCGTTTGAATTGTTAATGGTAAAGTGGCTTCCGCGTGCAGTAAGTGTGAAATTATTCAAAAAAGTATAATCGAACTGAACGGAGCCTGTAAGTCGTTGTTCCAGATTCGAACGAACAAATTTATCCTGGTAATAAAGAGGGTTTCCAAAACCAACGTATGTTCCGGGATGGTAATCGTTGGACAAACTTCCGTCGGGATTATTGTAATAAATGCGCGAAGTAGGCGCCAAACCTGCCGTCCGCTGGAACAGGTTATAATCGGTATCGAACGGCAACGCCTGGCTCGAGTGTGCATAAATAATATTGGAAGAAACTTTCAAAGCATCTGATAATTTGTAGGATGCATTAAATGTTCCGGAGTAGCGGTCGAAATCGGAACCAAAAACCAATCCTTTGTCATCCAGAAAACCGAGACCAAGGTAATAGGTACCTCTGTCGTTTCCACCATCGAAAGACAGGGTGTAATCCATGGCGTAACTTTCCTGGTAGAACAGTTCGTTCATTTTGTTTTCCTGAAAAATGAGTGTTGTGCCGGGATTTACCGGATCTTCCATGGCTTGCCAGCCTTCGTAATCCAGCAAATAACGGTTGTCATCTGA
>Ga0334901_1003709_pt1 | contig 11106 bp, 11 predicted proteins | sample GraSluR3_MG_3_FD_207216 | JGI IMG/M metagenome (GOLD analysis project Ga0334901, IMG submission 207216) | Sludge microbial communities from methane-producing bioreactor in Wageningen University, Netherlands - Granular Sludge_15_08-R3 | ecosystem: Engineered > Bioreactor > Anaerobic >...
AGTGCTTTCCATTCTGGGCGGATACCAAAACCTGGGGCGGCTATACCGGGGAATTATTTGCAACGACCTGCGGCAGTATGTGCTGCTTGGCGATGCTGCTTCCATGACCGACGGACTGAAACACAATCCGAAACTGGCTGAAAATAAACGCACCGGAAACGAATCGGGAAAATCCGACGACCGGTGGGTATTTACGGAAGAACACCCGGGGCACGAATACACGGCAATTCAGGCGCTGGCCGCGGCATCCCGTGTGCTGAAAGGCTACAACGACACCCTTGCGCAACAAAGTTTACAGGCAGCAGAAGAATTGTATGCCATGGACCGGGACAATTCCAGCCGGTGGGCAACGGCAAAAATCAATGCGGCTGTGGAACTGTTTGTAACAACTGGTTCTGACAGGTATAAAAACGACTTGCTGGCAATGGAAGAGCAAATTGCGAACAACATTGGCGCTGTGGGCTACATGCTGGCGCGAATCATAAAAAATATAGAAAACGATGAATTTTATCAGAAACTGATACAGGCCTTCGCAAAATTGCAGGTTGACCTGGCTGACAGGCAAAAGGAAAACCCGTTCGGAGTTCCCTACAACATTCGCATTTGGGGCGATGGCTGGGGAATCCAGCGACTGGGCATGCAACACTATTTTTTACATAAAAACCTGCCGCAATATTTCGACAACAGCTTATTATTGAATGCATTGCACTTTATGTTGGGACATCATCCCGGTGAAAACACCTCGTCGTTTGCATCGGGTGTGGGCTCACGCTCGTTACTTGTGGCTTACGGGGTAAATCGTGCCGACTGGTCGTTTACACCCGGTGGAGTGGCTTCGGGTACCGGCATCATCCGACCCGATTTTCCGGAACTGAAGGTGTGGCCGTTTATGTGGCAGCAAACTGAATATGTGATGGGAGGCGGGGCAACGCATTTTATGTTTTTAACACTGGCAGCCAATAAGTTACTGAACAACTGATTAATACGTTGTAGTCATGTCCGCGTCCACACATATGGTGAAATCGGCTTTCCCGGTGTTTTCATCGGTAAGTTCAGAAATATCGGCTTGCGAAACAGTGGTTAAGGTAACAATGTTCAAACCGGGATTGTGTTGCTTCAGGTACCAGTAAATGCTTTCGAAGTTGTCGGAATGGTAGGCGCCGTGGAAATGTATCAGCAGCTTTCCGGACGACCAGTTTTCCAGTATAAAGTGCGCCATTGTGGCATCTTTGATGGCTTGCGCTTTGGGAAAGTTTTCATTCACGTGGTTGCCCATTCCTTCCATGTTCAGCATGTTTTTGTAAGCAGGCAGATCCGGATTGTAAAGTGCCGGTAAAGGCGGCAGAAATGCTTTGGCTTCTTCTGAAAGTTCTTCCAGGCCTTCGAAACCTTTGGAATTGACAAGCGAAGCGTACCGGCGCGGAATATTGGTGGCCACAAACCGCAAACGGTTTTCGCGGGCAAACTCCACCAGCGGCTTGTAGTCGGTTTTGTAATTGCTCCACAAACGCACCTCGGCCTCAAACCGCACCTGCGAAATAAGTCCGCTAAAATATTCATCGAGAATCATCTGATTGTCACTTTCAAACATTTCGGCGCCCAAAACGAGGTTCGAGTCTTTCTGTTCGTACAAATCTTTGGCGAGTTCCAGCTGCAGCCAGTGTGCGATGGCATTATTGTGCAGCTCGCCAAACAAAACAATGTCTGCCTCTCTCAGCCGGTCAACCATTTTATCGTATTTTATTTTCCTCCCTTTGTCGTTAAAAAGCAGGTATGCCGGTTTATTGGTTTTAAATGCCGTTAAAACAAAAAACAAAGCCAGAAGCACAATCGAATATTTCTTCATTTTAATTGCTCATTGATATGGTGATAAAACAAATTTATCTACATTCGGTTTTTTTGTAAACGAATTACAGGTCAAAACTAAAAAATTAAATGGTTGAATCGGGGTTATTTTACAGCACGGTTATCGACCCGGTGCTGGCGGGGATGCGAAAAAAAGTGAACCGGGAAATTCCGGAAGGGAAAAAAATTACAGGTTGAGGAAGCCGCGTTGCCGAATTTTTTGCCGGCCGCGAGCATCACCGCAATTTCATACATTTTTACCGGTTAGGTGGTCTGAAAAATATTGTTGCAACTAACCAACTAACCATTCAAAAAGAACGTTTTTTTGCCAAATGATCATTCCAAATGGTGGTTTGTGAAAAAAAAATTTAATCCCACCAATCAAAATTATCGGAAATAATAAGTTCATTTTTCTGAATATGGTGAGTGGTTTTCATCGGAATTGTCCTGTAAACAAGTTTATATTTATCTGCTAATCCGCGAATTTCAGAAGTATCATCATAAGTAAGCATGAATTTACCTTTAAGTTTAGCGGTTAACCTAAAAAGTTTGTCGTGATTTATTTCATAATAGGTATATAAACGTTTCCCTGCTTTTGTATAAGGTGGATCAATAAAAAAATAGGTTCCTTTTTCATTTTGTTTTTGTTCAAGAATTTCAAAAGCATCGCCTTCTTTAAAACGAATTCTTTTTTTTACATGATTAATAGCCAAAATCCTGTCTTTAAGTGTCTTTGGATACCATCGTGATTTTATACCTTTGCCGTTTTCACCATTTTTGATAAAGCCTGAACCTTTTGTGATTATTCCCCCATGAAAAATCCGGTTTTTTAAAATCGTGCTAAAGGCCAGTTCTTCAGTTGTTTTATTTTTTTTATTTAGAATTTTCCAGGCATTTTCTCTGGTTAGATTAAAACTAAGGATTTCATTAGCAAATTTTTCTCCGTCGCCATGAATAAGGACCTCCCAAACTGCAGCGACTTCTTCGTCTAATTCAATCATAAACACTGAATCGGCAAGTCTTTCAAAAGCCGCGGTTAAACCAACAATTCCTCCTCCGGCAAATGGTTCACATAACTCGTCAGGTACGAGTCCCTGCTTCATCCATTTTCTTATAACGGGAATAAGCCAGGTTTTTCCGCCAGGATAACGAAAAGGACTTCTGTGCGGAACTGATGCAACATTTACTACTTTTTGCCGCTGCATTTTTACTTTTTCCAATTCAAATAATGTAAGTTGTTCTTCCATTCTACTGAGTTATTACATCTGTTAATGAAGGGGCATCAGGAGCATTATTGTCGAGATGTTCTTCAAGTTTGCTTTGAAGAATTTCCTTAAAATTGGAAATATCCCCCGGCTCCGGGGTAGTAATCTTTAACAATGCAGGTTCGAATTCGGTATAAATAATTTCTTTTAAAACCAAAGTATTAACCCTTTTTGATTCATCATAAACTAAATCATAAAGAAACCAGGCGATATCAGCCTTTTCCCTGGTTGTTTGGGGAAGATGAGGCAGTGTTTCAAAAAACGATTTTTGCATTGCTACAGTTTGCTTTTTCTCCCAATGTTTAAAAATCCCTCCCTTGTAAAGCATTTGTGGAATCAACCTTTTTCTTGAAGATGATAAATAATCGGGTTTTGGATAATTGTATCCTCCCGGCCAATTAAACTCATTTCCCGGATTTTCCATGAATCTTTCAAAGGGATTTCTCAGATTTCCGGAAATATAAACACCCTGGACTTCAAGCGAAGCAAAATCTGTTAATTTCCCTTTTTCGTCGTATTCAACCAGAACAAAATCTATATTTCCAGCTGATTGTCCGTTTTTATCAACCAATTTAATTTCAGATAACGAAGTCCATTTTGCTTCTTCCCCAAATGCAAACTTCGCAGCATTTTCTACTATTATCCAATCTTCTCTAAACCTTACCGGACATGTTATAACAGAGGTATTTCCATGCCATATACTACAAACCCCCAAAGGACTATTTGCTTTATCCTTTGTACAGTTAGGAACCTTATTATTGAACGGGCAAAGCTTCTGTTTTCGGTATCGTTGTGCCTTTGCCGAATCGTTTTCAATTGGAAACCCAAATATTTCAGAAAGTGGATTCATTTATAAAAGTGATTGTTTCAAAAAACAAATATACAATTTCTACCGGCCGATAGAGTATTTTCATAAATTGAAATTTAATATTCTTCAATTAATATTATTTAATGCTTTTAACATCAATAAATTTTATTTAACAATAGTTTTGAAGTGTTAAATTGAGTTAACACTTTTCATTCTTATGTTTGAAACGTAATTTTAAAACCCAACTTATATGAAAAACAAAAACTTAAAAATCAAGCTTATTCTGTTTCTTTCTGTTCTAATTGTCTCTTCTGAAATACTTCATGCACAGACCGAATTTGGTATAAAAGGAGGTGTATTGTATTCCGGATTCCGGGATAATTACCAGGGAATAACATTCGATTTTGAACGTAAAAGCGGATTTCTGATGGGTGTTTACTTTAACCAGAAAAATTTAATTGGTCCGATTGGTTTGCAAACAGAACTTCTCTACCAGTTAAAAGGTGCCAACACTTACATTTTGTATCGTGACTCAAAAAATTCTGGTGGCTATTCAGACGTTGGCTATTTCGACAAATCGTCAGCTCCCTGGTTACGAAACACTGAAAATTATCATTATTTATCCGTTCCGGTTTTGCTCACAGTAACGCCGGTAAAATTTCTGGACATTTATGCAGGTACTGAATTAGGCTATCTTTTATCATTTTCGAAAAACAGAATGGTAACCGGCGATTTAAACCGTTTTTCAACAGGACTGGCAAACGGTCTGGCGTTGAAATTAAGTGAAAATACAAAACTCGATTTTCGGTATTCTTTCGATTTCACCTCTCTTTATGACATGGGCTCTACAAACCTGAAAAACCAGACAATTTCTTTTTCAGTTCAGCAAGCGCTTTTCAAAAAAGAATAGAAGTACTATCTTTCAGAAAAACAATTTCAGGAAATGGAGTTTTAAAAGGATTTCCTGTATAGTGGGAATCCTTTTTTAATCATATTTGCAGAATGAAAACCGCACGAATCATCTTACTTTCTCCGCTGGCTTTGGTCAGACTGTTGTTTGTTCTGGTCGTTTCCGGGTTTGTGGTTGTTATTGGCTGGGTTTGGCTGCAACTTTTTGGCTTCAGCCGTAAACTGCAAAACTGGTCGATGCGCACCTGGGGGAAAAGCATTTTGTTTGTTTGCGGAATTAAAATCGACAAAACCAACATTCCCGAAAATTCGCATTTTATTCTGATGCCCAACCACCGCGGCTACCTCGACATTTTTATTATAGCAGCGCTCACTCCGGCGACTTTTGTGGCGAAAGCAGAGCTAAAAAAATGGCCGTTCCTGAAAACAGGCGCCAAACTTACCCACACCCTGTTTGTTTCCCGTTCCGAACTGCAAAGCCTTATTGCCACCATGAACAAAATAAAAGCATCGGTTAAAAAAGAAATTCCCGTAGCACTTTTTCCCGAGGGTACTTCATTTAAAGGACCGTTGACAAAACCGTTTAAAAAAGGCAGTTTTAAAATCGCTGCCGAAACCGGTATTCCGGTTATTCCGATGGCTATTCACTTTGAAGATGAAAATGATGCATGGGTGGACAACGATACATTTATCGGCCATTTTTTCCGGCAAATGGGAAAACTGTTTACGAAAGTTAAAATTCGGTATGGAAAACCTTTGAAATGCAGTGATTATAAAGTTCTTCAGCAAGAAACCCGGGAACAAATTGATTCGATGTTGCGTGAAATTTCAGGATCCGGATAGTTTCCCTTTTTTCTTTTTAAACCAGTAAAACACCGGAATACCCGAAAGCGCTGTCAGTATGGCGATGGTCGATTCCCAGGGTCGTTCGAAATACGCCAGCACCAAAATAGCCAGGTTTACCAAAATAAAAAAGGCAGGAGCAACCGGGTAGCCGGGAAGTTTCAGCTTACTTTGTCCTGTTATTCTTAATTTGAAAACCCCGAGAACAGCAAGAATGGGAAAAATGCCCAGTGAAAATCCCATATAAACCAGAATCTGTTCGAAAGTTCCCGACAACACCAAAACAATGGCAATGGCACTTTGCAGGAAAAGTGCGTTTTGCGGAACTTTAAACCGCGGGTGCACCGCTGATACCCATTTGAAAAAATAACCGTCGCGCGCCATGGAATAATACACGCGCGGCCCCAGAATTATAAACGCACTAAGCGACGAAAAAAGGGCGAACGAAATGAGCAGCGAAATAATAGTTCCGGCAAAATCGCCGAAAGCCAAACTTGCCGCAACTCCGCCAATTTCGGGCTCTCCGGCCATTTGCTGAGGCGGAATGGCATACACAAAAAAGAGGTTCAGCAACAAGTAAAGAAAAGTGACAATGCCTGTGGAAATGAGCAGCGACCGGGGAATCACTTTCAGCGGATTTTTTATTTCGGACCCGATGTAGGTAGCTGAGTTCCAGCCGCTGTAGGCAAACATGACAAACATCAGCGAAAGCCCGATCGATTTCCAGCCGGAAAAATCGAAACTCAGGCTTTTACCTGCAACTGGTTTCAGGTGACTAAAATTGCCCTGTCCGATTGCAAATCCTGCGATAACCAGTCCGACAACCAGCATCACCTTTAAAACAGTTAACCAGTTTTGAACTTTCGCACCCAGAATCACACCCCGGGCATGCAGCAGTGAAAAAGTGAGTATGATGATGATAGCCAGCAACCGGCTGAACATTTCGGGGCTCATAATCCGGTCGAACAAAAACCAGCTTTGAAAATCGGGGAAAGCCCATATAAAATACCGGCTGAAACCAATAGCCGAAGCTGCAATTGGCGCCGAAAAACCAACAATAAGCGAAAGCCATCCGGTTAAAAAACCCAGCATGGGATGAAACAGTTTCGAAATGAAAGTATATTCCCCGCCGGCTTCAGGAAAAGCAGCTCCCAGTTCGCCAAAAGCCAGCGCACCGCAAAGGGCGATAATTCCGCCAATCAGCCAGAGTGACAGCATAATGACCGGGTTTCCGATATAATCCATAAGGTAGCCGGTAGTGGTAAAAATACCAGCGCCAATAATGTTGGCAATCACAATATTGGTTACCGGGAACAGTCCCAGTTTCCGCTCCAGATGATAATCCGGCTGGCTCAATTTCCTGTGGGTTTTTCGGCTTGTTTTATACTGATGGAAATACCCGATCTGCTGTTACGGGCAAAAGTGGTTTCGTAGTTGTCCAGGTTTTCAACATATTCCAGAAATTCGCGTATGCCTGAAATCCGCATGGCTGTGTTATGAGCCGTGAAAGTACCCCCCACTTTCAGTTTCGGGTCCATAGCGATAAAATAATTTTTGTACCAGTATTTGTCGGCATCGCTGAACACAAAATCATACTTCCCGGGTAACTGCGGAACAAGCTCGTGTGCATCGGCAAGCCGTGCATCGATGTACTTATCCACACCCGCTTTTTTGAAATTCGCTTTGGCCTGCACATACCGTTCCTTATCAATTTCAATGGTAATCAGTTTTCCACCGGTTTTGCTCAGCGCCCAGGCAATCCAGATGGCTGAATGCCCCGTGGAAGTACCAATTTCCACTGCACTGGTGTAACCGTTATCCACAATCAGGTCGTAAAGAATTTTCCCGTCGGAGAGCGGGACGTTCATATCGCGCCAGTTATTCGCATTTTCTTCCAAAAACGCTTTCACTTTTCTGTCGAGACTGTTTTCCACCTCGGGATATTGTGCCTGCGTAGAGGAACAACTAAAAACCAGAGCCACTATTACCCAGTATTTGAGCTTCATAGGACATACTTTTTATTTTCTACGTCCTAAAGATAAAAAAAATGAATTAACTCCCCTGATTTTTCAGATGTTCTTCGTTCTCAGCTTCGGGACCGGCCAGAATAACTCTGTTTTGCTTAAACTCAAAAAGCCTGTTCAGGAACTCGGGAACACTTTGCGAAGCCACACTATTGGGAGAATTGGTGAGGTAAACTATGCCAATGTTTTCCTGCCGGCACAACGCAATTTCCGCTTTGTAACCATGAACATAGCCCCCGTGGTAAGCAACTGTCCGGTCTTTATAATCCACAATTCGCCATCCAAGTCCGTAATTTTTAGAGCCTACGCGGTCCCAGTACCTGAAGTAACCGCGGCTGAGGGGAGAAACAATTTGGGGCTGAAAAATTGTTTGCTGAATTTCGTTGCTCAACAAAGGTTGTTCTTCGTTTAAAAGCGCCAGGAGAAAGTGTGCCATATCGGAAATACTGGCATTTACTCCGGCTGCCGGCGCGGTGCTGTAATACCGGTCGTTCAGCGGAAGCGATTTACGCGAGCCGTTTCCCCAATGCGGATATGCTTTGTTCGGATTGTTTTTAAAGCTTTCGAAATCAGTGGAGGCATCGTTCATTCCCACGCGTTCAAACAATTTCTCTTTTACCAGCTCACTGTAATTTTTTGCAGTTTTTACTGCCAGAATGGTATCCACCAAACTGAACATCACATTCTGGTAGCCGTACAATTTTCCCGGTTCAGCCGAGATGCCTGCCATTCGCAACCTTTCATAAATCGTACGAAACGGAACATGCCCTTCTACCAAATCGTCGTAGGCATGAGGAACGAGTCCGGTGGTGTGGCTTAGCAAATTTCGTATGGTTAATCTGTTGGTATTTACCGGGCTGTTCAGGTGAAATCCCGGAAGCGATTCTTTCACACATTCATCAAAATCGAGCATATTTTCCTGCGCCAAAAGACCGGCAAGAACACTTGTAACCGGCTTTGAAACCGATGCCAGCCTGAATACCGTATGTTCGTCAACCGGGTCGCCGGTTTCTGCTTTCCTGGCGCCAAAGCACTTCATAAATGCAATCTGGTCTTTGTAAGTAACGGCCACGGCAGCTCCAATTGTACCTGATTTTTCGATGGCTTCCGTAACCCACTGGTCATATTCTTCAAACAGCCCCTGCATTTCAGCCAGCTCTTTTTCCGACCGGGATGGCAGGTGTTTGGAATTATCCTGTAAAATATCGGGAGAAGATGAAATACGCTGGTTAGTTGTGGTCAGGAGTACAAAAAATAAAAAAATGAGCAATGCAAAAAATCTATGTTTCTTCATCCGAATTGTTTCTTATTTTGAGAAAACGCAAAAACGCCGTTCGATTTAATTTTGCCGAAAATAAAACTTTCAGGATAAAAATCAATACGCGGGAACGATTAATTTTGAAACTTTAGTTGTTAATAACACACATGTTTTGGTGATAATTTATCTTTTTTTTTGGTATTTTATTGCATTTGTGATGAATAATGTTGAGTTTATTAACATATGTGTTATTGGATAAATAATAAAAAATGAAGTGGCGGTTTGTCTGCTTTTCATTTCATATATTTATATTTCATTAAAATTCAATTAAATGTATAAGACAATAAAATTCAGGAATATAATATCACGCCTGCTCGTGTCCATTCCATTTTTTTTCCTGGTGTCCTGCTCACCGGAAAATGAAAGAAATATTGAAATAAAAGGTTTGTATGGTCATCCTCAGCCTTTGTGGGACATGGGGCATAATTTAGCTGAACTGGGTGTGAATGCAGTGTTTGTTCACAGCGGTTCCATCAGCCACGAAATGCTGAAGCGGGCAAGGGAAGAAAGATTAAATGTATATGCCGAATTTGCCACGCTGAACGGCAAAAACTACGTGGAAGAGCACCCGGAAGCGTGGGCGATAAATGAAAAAGGCGAGCAGGTGGAGGCTGCATCGTGGTTTATGGGCGTTTGTCCTACCGAACCGGGATTCAGGCAATACCGTTTCAACCAGTTGCGCGCACTACTGACAGATTTCGATATCGACGGCGTTTGGATGGACTACGTGCATTGGCACGCCCAGTTTGAAGAGCCCGAACCCATTTTGCCTGAAACCTGTTTTTGCGACCATTGTCTGGCTTCTTTTTCAAAGGATACCGGACTGGATATTCCCGAAGGAACAACTCCCGAAATTGCACAGTGGATTTTGAAAAACAGGGACGACCAATGGCGCGACTGGCGCTGCAAAGTTATTCTCGACTGGGCAGTGGAAATCCGGAATATCATCAACGAAGTGAAACCCGGAATTTTAATTGGAATTTACCACTGCCCATGGACCGACGAGGAGTTTGACGGAGCCCGCAGAAAAATTCTTGGCCTCGATTACGACCTGCTGCGCAATTTTTTCGATGTGTTCTCGCCCATGGTTTACCATGCCCGGATGGGCCGTGAACCGGAATGGGTGGAAGAAAACATCACCTGGTTTTGCAGCAGAATGAATATCGAACACGGTAAATTTCCGAAAGTCTGGCCCATTGTGCAGGCTTACAACAATCCGTACACCGTTTCTGCTTCCGAGTTTGAAACCGTGCTGAAAGGTGGGCTGGCGTCAAAATCAACCGGTGTGATGATGTTTACCACGCGCGCGGTGGCCGACGATGTAGAGAAAACAGCGACCCTTAAAAAAATTTATACGCGTTTGGCCAAATAGAAATCAGTTTCTGTTCCGCAACAAAAAAGTTGTTTTTGTTTTGGTCTGGATTGTACCTTCGGAACAAAAAGCTGCGTGAAATTGTTTTTCTCAAACAGTAAAATAATATGGCAACAGTATTTAAACACAAAAATCAGGAGTTTAGGGAGGATGCCAATAAAATCGAGCCATACCGTTTGTTTAGCGCTTTCCCGCGCTTGTCGCAACAGGTGGATGCAAAACATTTAATCTTTGATGTGAGGCAGCTGCGCCCCGGTCAGTTTTCGTTTCCCTACCATTTTCACCGGAATTCGGAGGAGCTGATGATGGTAATTTCGGGTGAAATGACCCTGCGCTCGCCCAACGGCTTTGAAATTCTGCAGAAAGGCGACATTGTTTTTTGCGAATTGGGCGAAGCCGGTGCTCACCAGTTTTTTAACCATTCGGAAGAACCTTGTGTGTACCTCGATATCCGGACACAGATTGGAATCGATATGGCTGAATACCCGGATTCAGGAAAAATAAATATTCTTCCGGCACGCGAAATTTATAAAAAGGATGCGCAGGTTGATTATTTCCAGGGAGAAGAAAACATTGCCGAAAAGTGGAAAGCGTTAAAAAATAAAAGCAAAAACGATGGCCATTGAATTTAAACCGGCAGATTATACCAATTCGATTTGCAGTTGAGCGTTATAAATCTTTGGTATAATACGAACGTACCTTTGAATGTGGGCCTTACAACT
>Ga0334901_1003711_pt1 | contig 11103 bp, 13 predicted proteins | sample GraSluR3_MG_3_FD_207216 | JGI IMG/M metagenome (GOLD analysis project Ga0334901, IMG submission 207216) | Sludge microbial communities from methane-producing bioreactor in Wageningen University, Netherlands - Granular Sludge_15_08-R3 | ecosystem: Engineered > Bioreactor > Anaerobic >...
CGGTGGTCGCCGTATCATTAGTCTTTCTCAGCGGTAATTCCTGCCGAAATATTATCGCCCGACTGAAACCGGTAGCGGGTGTAGTACCGGGCCCGGTTACCTTCATACGGTGTGACGCCGCCGTCTCTTTCTTTATAGCCTCTCGGTTTCTGCACCGTACCAAGTGTTCTTGCCAGAAGTTCATGACGTCCGTATTTCAATATTTCGGGAACGGAACGGGGCTCCTCCTCCACCGGCCCAAACCAGATGAATGGTTCCATTTTCATGAGCAGTTCCGGCGAAAAACCATCGACAGTGTTCAATTCGTAAACCGATAAAGCCGGACCAAATTCCTGAAGGTAATCCAACAACTTTTGAATCTGAATATCATCCAGCAGATGCAGCCGCGAAAGCTGGTCGCGGGTGGCTGAATTTATATTCAACGGGGTTACCGCAAATTCTTCCAAATCTTCAATAATCAGGGCGGCGTCGGTTTCTTCGCCCAGCTCTTCCAAAATCGACTCGATAATGGTTTCCAACTGAATGGCAGTTTCCGGTATCTGCGGCCGGGCAAAAAAAGGAAAAGCAGTCAGCAGAAAAAGGACTGTATGTTTGAGTATCCGCTTCATTGCAAATGAATTTGAACAGAAATGGAAGGGGTGATTCCCAAATTTCCATGGTAGCTGAATCCCAGATCGGCTGAAAGATTCCCGGTCTTGTAACCCACTCCGGCGGTGTATTTATACGGTTTGCCCGAAACGCCAAATCGCAGCGCCAGATTTTCAACAGGTAAAAACTCAATTCCTGTTTTCAAAAGGGTCGGATTTTGGTTGTCTTTTTCTGCTTCAAAAGCTACAAGCACCATTTCGCTAAACCGGAAATGGCCGCCACCGCGGAAAATTACCGGCATTTCCACTTTTCCGGCCGGCGCCTCTATTCCGCTTTTTACCGGATTAAAAACATGAGCGCCCAAATGCAGTTTTTCCGAAGGCTGAAAAAGCACACCGCCTTCAATGGTTGCAAAACCTTTGGCGCGAGCATTTTCGGGAAAAATTTGTGTGAGGTAGTCGAGCTGAATGCCGGCACTCCATTTTTCGGAAAATTTCCGGGCATAGGCCAGTGCATATTTATTTTCTTTGAATACCCCGCTTCCGAACTGGAAAAAACTGAGTCCGAATGCCCCTTCTCCCACAGGTAAAACCACCGAGCCGGCAGACAGCGAAAGCAGGTCAACACCAAACCTCGATTCGTAAAAAAAACCGGCAGAAAATCCGTCAAGCCCGGTAATTCCCGCCTGGTTGTGAAACGTTCCCCACACATCGGAAAACGAAACCGAGGCATGCGAAAGGCCCAGTGAACGTGCTCCGGCAGGATGGTTTTCGAGGGCAATAACGGTAAATCCAAAACAAAAAACAATGCTCACCAGCAGCAAAGTTTTCTTGAAAATCTGCTTGCCTACATTTTGTTTTTGCTGATATGTCAATTGATAATTTCGCAAAAAATTTAAATTATTCTAAATCAAACGAAAACACTCTTGCCAGTCCATACTTAATTTCATTTGAAATTTCAACCGAAATAGTACCCAGCTTTTTTACAAACCGGCTTTCTGATACAGAACGAACCTGAAAACAATCCGCAGAGGAAAGCTTTTTCAGTCCATTTAACGAAGTTGGTTCAACTCGTATCATCCAGGGTGCAATTTCATACTTTTGTTTCCAATCAGTTACAGGAACGATTACTTTTAAAGGAAGTTTTCCAAGAGCATCATCATTAACAACGATGGCAGGTCTCGTTTTTTTTATTTCAGCACCGACTGTTGGATCGAGGTTTATCAGCCAGATTTCACCTTGTTTCATAAAATTCTTCAAAATCAATATTAGTAAAAGCGGTTAAATCCTTATCTGTTTTATAATCTGAAAGTAACGCTTCAGCAGCAAGGTTCATCTGACTCAAATTCTCTTTCTTTCTAATCGTGTGCAATGTTTTTTCTACCAGATATATTCGTTTATGCAACGGCAGTTTTTCAATTTCCTTTAAAAGTTCATCTGTGTTCATCCGACAAGATTTTAAAAATAAATTTTAATTCGTCTTAAACTTATACTTAACCTCTGAGAGTTCTTTATTAGCTTTTACAATTTTCTGTTTCAGGCTTTCCTTGTACTGAATCATTTTTTGCATGAGTCCGGCATCGCCGGTGGCCATCATTTGCACGGCAAGGATTCCGGCATTCATGGCGCCATTAACTGCAACAGTTGCAACCGGAATTCCCGGGGGCATTTGCACAATGGACATGATGGAATCGAATCCTTCGAGACTGGCCTTAATGGGCACGCCAATAACCGGCAGCGGTGTCATGGCAGCAATTACGCCCGGCAAATGAGCCGCCATTCCGGCGCCTGCAATAATCACTTTTACGCCGCGATCTTTGGCACTTTTGGCAAATTTTTCCACTTCGTCGGGTGTGCGGTGAGCCGAAAGCGCGTTCATCTCAAACGGAATTTCAAACTCGTCGAGCAATTGTGCCGCTTTTGCCATCACATCCAAATCGGACGTACTTCCCATGATAATACTAACTTTTGGTTCCATCTTTTGCATTTTATATTTTCAGTTAATCAATTTGTTTTGTTATTTTGTGGCTTCAAAATTTACTGGCGAAAATACAGCATAAAAGGTAGTTATAAAAATAATTTTTTCCGTTAATGAAACAAGTAAAAATCCACGATAAAAATTTTCAACTTTTTATCCCTCACGAAAAAATCAGCGCAACCGTAAAAAAAATGGCCGAAAGCATGAACAACGATCTGGCGGGGAAAAACCCATTGTTCCTTTGTATTTTGAACGGATCGTTTATGTTTGCCGCCGAACTGTTCAAACGCATAAATTTGGTGGAAACCGAAATTTCTTTTGTAAAACTGGCTTCATATAACGGAGATAAAACCACGGGAGAAATCAAACAATTGATTGGCCTGAACGAAAAAATTGAAGGGCGCACGGTGGTAGTGCTGGAAGACATTGTAGACAGCGGCCTGACCATTGACAACATTCACGCACAACTGAATCAGTTGAATCCCCGCGAGGTGCTGATTGCCACATTGCTGTTAAAACCCGACGCCCTGAAAAAGAAAGTACAACTGGATTACATCGGCATGGAAATTCCCAACGATTTTATTGTGGGATACGGTTTGGATTACGACGGTCACGGCCGCAACCTGATTGACATTTACTCAGTTATTAACGAATAAAACAAAACGCCATGTTAAATATTGTATTGTTTGGCCCTCCGGGGGCAGGAAAAGGTACGCAGGCCGAATATTTAATCAATTCGTTTGGATTGATTCATCTTTCAACCGGCGATCTGCTACGCAGTGAAATTGCAGCGGGCACAAAACTTGGGTTGGAAGCCAAAGCATTTATGGACAAAGGCGAACTGGTTCCCGATGCAGTAGTTATCGGAATGATAAAAAGCAGGCTGGAAGCCAATAAAGAGGCGAAAGGATTCATTTTCGACGGCTTTCCACGTACGGTGGAGCAGGCCAAAGCGCTCGACGAACTGCTTAACGCAAACGGCACACCCATTTCCGGAATGCTCAGTCTGGAAGTTGAAAAACAGGAACTCATCGACCGCCTCCTGAGCCGCGGAAAAATCTCCGGCCGCGCCGACGACCAGGACCAGTCCATCATCGAAAACCGTATTAACGTTTACAATGAAAAAACAAGCCCTCTCATTGAATATTACGAAAAACAAGGCAAACATTTCGGTATTAACGGAATGGGAACCATCGAAGAAATTGCAGAAAGGCTGAAAGCGGTTGTGAAAAACCTATAGTTTTTGCCATCTCAGAAAGTTTATTCTTCAAAAATCTCCAACCCATTAAACAGTAAAAGGATAGAAAATGGCCGAAAAAAATTTTGTCGATTACGTAAAAATACACTGCAAGTCGGGTCATGGTGGCGCCGGTTCGGCCCATCTGCGGCGCGAAAAATTTGTGCCCAAAGGTGGCCCCGACGGTGGCGACGGCGGGCGCGGAGGCCATATTATCCTGGAAGGCAACCAGCACAAATGGACGCTGCTGCACCTGAAATACCAGAAACATATTAAAGCCGGAAACGGCGAAGCCGGAGGCGCCCAGAAAAAAACCGGCGCCGACGGCGAAGACATTATTCTGGAAGTTCCGCTGGGAACAATTGTCCGCGATGGTGAAAGCGGTGAATTTATTTTGGAGATTACCGAACACGGCGAACAAAAAATTTTGATGCACGGAGGGCGTGGCGGACTGGGCAACGACCATTTCAAATCGTCAACCAATCGAACGCCGCGTTTTGCCCAACCCGGGGAAGAAGGCGAAGAAGGCTGGAAAATTCTCGAACTGAAAGTATTGGCCGATGTAGGCCTCGTTGGTTTTCCCAGCGCAGGAAAATCAACCCTGTTGTCAGTGGTTTCGGCTGCAAAACCAAAAATTGCCGACTACCCGTTTACCACGCTCACGCCCAACCTGGGCATTGTCGGGCACCGGGAACAACAATCGTTTGTAATGGCCGACATTCCAGGAATAATTGAAGGCGCCCACGAAGGAAAAGGGCTGGGACTGCGGTTCCTACGCCACATCGAACGTAACCCGATGCTGCTGTTTTTGGTGCCTGCCGACAGCCCCGACCACCTTAAAGAATACAACATTTTACTGAACGAACTGGAAAAATACAATCCGGAATTGCTCGACAAACAGCGGTTTCTGACCATCAGCAAGGCCGACATGCTCGACGAGGAACTGATGAAAGAAATCAATACAGAATTAAAGGAAATTCCGCATCTGTTTTTTTCGTCGGTTACCGGCTTCAATATACAACAACTGAAAGATAAAATCTGGCAAATACTGAATAGTTAATGGCATTTTTTCAAAAAATACTGGATTTAGACACCGAATTATTTTTATACCTGAACAGTTTTCACAACGATTTCTGGGACACCGTAATGCTGATGGTTACCCGTAAGGAAACCTGGATTCCTTTTTTTACAGTAATCCTCTTTTTTGTTTTTAAAAATTACCGAAGCAAGTGGTGGCTGGTGGTGCTTTTTTTGGCCCTCACTGTTTTATTGGCCGACCAGCTTTCGGTTTTACTGAAGGAAACCATCGAACGTTTGCGCCCCGTACATAATCCCGAAATTGAGCACCTGGTGCACAATGTATTGCGCAAAGGCGGTTTGTACGGATTTGTTTCATCACATGCGGCCAACTCTTTTGCCCTGTTCGCCTTTACCACGCGCCTGTTCCGAAACAGAGGCTACTGGTTTATTATGCTGTTTTGGGCGGCCCTTTTTTCCTACTCGCGCATCTACTCCGGTGTGCATTATCCGTTCGATATTTTGGGCGGCGCTGTTTTGGGCTGGTTTATAGGGGTGGGAACCTACAAAGCGCTCATGTTTACGGAAAACTATTTTTTTCTGGCCAAAAATCCCAAAATTGAAACAACCAACCTGACCGCCCGGCAATCGGGACTCATCTTCCTTGTTTTTTGCGTACTGGCAGCCACAGTTGTTATTATGACTTCCATTCTTCACCACTACAATTATTTGTAAAATGGAAACTGCCACCGGATTTTATCACTCAAAACAGGAGACTTTCAACTTAAAACTGAAAACCGTTTCCCGAAAAATCAAACTTTTTGCATGGTACCGGCTCGCAGCATTTATTTTGATTTTTGTTCCGTTTGCCGTTTGGGGCTGGAACGATTGGCTCACTGTTTTGCCCACGCTAGTTTTTTTTGTCCTTTTTTTCTTTTTGGTGAAGAAAAACATTCAGCTCGAAAAACAAAAAAAGAAGTTTGAAGCACTGAAAAAAATTACGGAAGATGAACTGCTTGCGCTAAAACATCAGTTCAGTCATTTCGATAACGGGAAAGAGTTTCTGAATCCGGCCCATTTTAATTCCTACGATTTGGATTTGTTTGGCGAAGGTTCTGTTTTTCAGTTCATCAACCGCACTTCAACTTTAAGCGGCAAACAACGGCTGGCAGACTGGCTGCAAGCGCCGCCGCTGGATAAAAATGAAATGGAACAACGCCAGGACGCTGTTCGCGAACTTGCAGCTATTCCCAACTGGCGGCTGCATTTTCTGGCCAACGGTCATCTGTTTAAAGAAACGCACGAACTAAACGAAGAAATCAAACGCTGGTCGGAAACCGACTTAAAACTGAACCGTCCTGCTGTTATTCGGGCATCGATTATTTTTGTCCCATTAATGACTTTGCTTGCTGTTATACCGGCAGTCCTGGGAATCTCCAATCTTTGGCTGGTACTCATGTTATTCATTCAATGGGCAATACTTTGGTTTTCACGAAAAAGGATAGCGCAGTATTATGATTTTTTTGGCCGAAAATCAGAGTTGCTGGGAAAGTACATGCAACTGCTGGAATTTATTGAAGAAAGGGAATTTCAGGCTCCGTTTCTGTTGGATTTGCAAAAAAAAGTAAGGAAACCCGACAAGGCAAGCCACATTTTCAGGCGATTGAAAAAATTTGTAAAAGAGTTTGAATACCGGCAAAACCTCGTTATCGCCGTGGTTTTTAATTCGCTGTTTTTATGGGATATCCGTTGCGTTTACAAACTTTGGGACTGGCACCGGCAAAACCGGAAAAAACTGGTGGTATGGCTCGATGTTATTGCAGAAACCGATGCACTCATCAGTCTCGCCAATTTGGCTTACAATCATCCGGAGTTTACCTATCCAAAAATCCATACCGGTGGTTTCACCCTCGAAGCACGACAACTGGGCCATCCGCTGCTGGCTGCCGGGAAGCGGGTAAATAACGACTTCTCTGTTAACGGATGGGGAAAAGTAGTGATTGTAACCGGCGCCAACATGGCCGGGAAAAGTACCTTTTTGCGCACCGTGGGTGTCAACCTGATTCTGGGCCGCATGGGCGCTCCGGTTTGTGCGGATCAACTGGTATTCAGCCCGGTGAAAGTTTACACCAACATGCGCACCACCGACAACCTGCTGAAAGACGAATCGTACTTTTTTGCCGAACTCAAACGCATCAAAACCGTACTCGACCGGTTGGAAAACGGGGAAAAAATTTTTGTTATTCTCGATGAGATGCTGAAAGGAACCAATTCGGTAGATAAACTGAACGGTTCGCGCGAACTGATTCGAAAATTACTGGAGCTGAAAGCTGTGGCTTTAATCGCAACGCACGATTTGAAAATCAGTGAAATGGAAGAAGAATACCCGCAAATGGTATTCAACAAATGTTTCGAAATTAAACTGGAAAACGATGAGATGATTTTCGATTACCTGCTCACCGACGGCGTCACCAAAACCATGAATGCCACGTTCCTGATGAAGCAGATGGGAATCATCTGAATATCTTACACTATCTTTATTCCAATACTGTTACCTCAAACAATTCGCCCTGAACTTCCTCCGCAAAAACCACTTTAAATCCTTTTCTGAGAAGTTCACCTCCGGTTCCGCTGGCAACAATTTCCCCTGAGGGTGCAAGTTTTACAACATATTCTTTCTTTTCATCCAAAAAATTCAGGGTAATCCACTGCTCGTCAACAAAGGAAAACTGTTTGAAAACGCCGACAATTCCGCCCGATTTTGTTTCGGTATTGATGCGTTGAAATCCATCCCACCTGCCGTGTTGGGGTTCGCCAAACCCGGGTAAATCCTGCCGGAAAAGCATAACTTCATGTTTGTTTTCCATTGCACGCAGCCAGTTGGCATATGCTTTAAACTGCTGCTGTTTTTCCGGGCTCATTTCGCGCGGATCGCCCAGCATAACGGGCAGCGAACCGCACAAGGATTTAAAGGAATACAAGGCCTCGTCATCGTCGAGCGACTGGTTGCCGATAACCAGTGCAGTTGCGGGAATTGCCGGAGCCCGCCACCAGCTCATCTGCCGCACGCGCGCACTGCCAAACGGCGCTTTCCCTTCAAAATTCGATAACCAGTTTCCTTCGGCGTGTTTGCACATATCAAAATCTATAAGCTGCAATTCGCCCATGGTTTCAAAAGTGCAGTCGATAAAAAGATTTGGCGCGGCTTCATGCAATTCGTCGTACATTTGCCAGGCCCGGCGGTAAATTTCGAGATACGATTCCTGCCGGTCTTTATGTGAATGATTTTCTGCAAAACAACCGGAAACATCCGGACCGAAACGGTAAGCGCTGGCTGCAATCGCAAAATCGAGTTTCACATATTCCAGCCCGTGTTCCTTAACCAGATTCAGTATTTTGTCCCTGATGTAATCTTTCCAGCCGGTAGTAAAGCACGCCGAGTAACGGTCGGTTCCACCGTCGTGCAGATTCACAAAATTGCTGTCGCGGTAACGGGCAAACCACCCGGGATGTTCCTTAAACACTTTACTGTTTTTTGAAGCAGCTCCCATACTCAGCCACAGGCCGGGCTTCATTCCTTTCGATTTGATGTAGTCGAAAACCGGCTTCAGGCCATTCGGGAATTTTTTAGAATCAATTTCCCAGTCGCCAAAACCCACCTGCCAACCATCATCGATGATAAATTCCTCCACGCCACATGCAGCAGCGGCATCGGCCAGTTCCAGAATCAGTTTTTCATTTACTTCCCTCCGGAAGGGTTTCCAGGTGTTGTAAACGAAAGCGGGCCGCACAGGAATTTCGGCCAGCCTGATTCCCATGTATTTCCGCACAAAATCACTCACCGGTCCATTTACTACATCGTGCGGATTTTTGCCGGCATACAAACCGGTAAAAACCCAGGTACTCTCCCACTCTTCACCCGGCTTCAACCATTTCCGGAATGCATAATCCTGGCCGGAGTGCGTTAAACCCGCTGTCAGGCTTCGTCCGTCGAGGCAAACCGAAGTACGTTTTAAAACTCCCGGCGCTTCGTTTCCCACAACTATTCCATGATGATGAACGGGATCATGCGAAAGCACCAGCGGATCGTGCCAGTTTCCCAAAAACGGCCCAATGTGTTTGTAACGCGCATAATTCTGATAAATCACGTTGTGCGTATTTCCCCACGGAACATTCAGGCTTTCCACGTCCAGCGATTCGATATTCATTTCTGCAGAACCTGTGTTTCTGAAATCAAGCTTTTTACGGATTATCGGAAGTTCAGGATAAATAATGTATGAAACGGTCAGTTCCAGATTCCGGTTAATTTCCGCGTTTCCTTTCAAAATAATTTTATGAACGATTTGATCCCTCTGCTTTTTTTCTTCCGTATTAACCAGTTCCCAGCCGGTTTTCCCGGATACTTTTTCCCCATTCAGCAAAAAGGAAAACTCTTCGGGATTCGGCCCTCTCCACCTGCGGAACTCCCGTATTTGGCCAACGCCTTCCTGCTTAAAATCGAAAGGTTCATCCTTTTCGGTGGATACAAAATTGTAGGGATAATTTTTCAGCAAAAAGAGTTGGGTTGATAGCTGTCCGTTTTCAAAAACAATCTTTCGAATAAGGTTTTCATTTTCAATGGTGAGGTTTTTTCCATCCCATTTTTTTTGCGAATATCCTGTTAAAATACAGATTGAAAGGAGGAATGTATTCAAAATTCGGTTCATGGCAAACAGGTTTTAATTTTTCAAAGGTATTTATTTTGAACGATTCTGTATTGATTCGAACACCCGAAAGTGTTTCAAAAATTTGTATCATTGGATTTCCGGTCATTTTTAAATACTTCCCGGAAACAAAAGGTATAACTTTGGAAAAACCGGATGGAACACCTGTAAAAATCGTTACCGATTATTTTGAAGCTGAAAGAAAATACGGCAGCCCGACACCAGTACCATTCGAAAAATTACAGAAAGGGAAAAAAAGAATAAAAATTTGGTAACCCAAAAGGCACCTGTTTTATAGCAGGTTTGTAAAAATTTCTTTACAAATTTGCACATATTTGTAACAAATATTTTACAAATTTGCAAAAACGAATGATTAAAAATGAAAAGACGTTTTCTTTTTCATACGCTTAAAAAATACATCGACCATAAAAATGCATTGATTATTACCGGAATGCGGCAGGTTGGTAAAACAACCCTTATGCAACAACTATTCAATGAAGTGGACGAACCAAAGCTTTGGTTCGATTTTGATAATCCACTGGACATGATACAGTTCGAAGAGATTGATTACAACAAAATTTTCCAAAATCTCGAAAAAACAATAAATTCAAAAGGAAAAAGAATTTTTATTTTTATTGATGAAATTCAGAATTTGCTGGAAATTACAAAAATTATAAAATACCACATCGACCATTACAATGTAAAATATATTGTGACCGGTTCTTCAAATTTTTACTTAAAAAACCTGTTTCCTGAGTCTCTGAGTGGGCGGAAATTTTTATTTGTATTACCTCCGTTAAGTTTTATGGAATACCTCTACTTTCATAATAAATTGGAAGTTAACAATCCGACAAAAAACGATTTCTCAAATATCATTCAGCAACAAAACAGGACAGAATATGAAAAAAGAAGTGCCGATTATTCCAATTTCGTTGAATTTGGAGGATTTCCCGAAGTTGTTTTAACGGAAGACACAGAAACTAAAAAAACAGTATTAAAAAATATTTTTGCTTCATTTTTCGAAAAAGATATCAAAGTTTTGGCTGATATAAAAGACATTCGGGAATTGCGCGATCTCATTTTGATGCTTGTACCACGAACAGGTAATATCCTCGATGTAACCAGGTTGTCGGCCGAACTCGGAATTAACCGGGTTAAAACCTACAATTATCTCGAATTTTTACAGGGAGTTTTCTTTATGGAACTGGTGCCAAAATTCTCAAAAAATATTGACAGAAGTGTTGCCGGAGGGAAAAAAGTGTATTTTGCCGATACCGGTATTTTAAATATTATTGGAAAAGTAAATGAAGGCCAACTTTTTGAAAACGCTGTTGCCAACCAACTAAAAGAATACGGAACATTAAGCTATTATAATCAACGAAATACAGCAGAGATTGATTTTGTGTTGAATAAAGAAATTGCGTTTGAGGTAAAAATTAATGCTACTGCGAAGGATTTAAAAAGAACAACTTATCTTGCAGAAAAATTAGGGATTAGTGAAACCTATTTAATCAGTAAAAAATATAACGAAATCGACAGAACAATTTTCCCAGCGTTTTTATAGCGGAATTAATTCAATAA
>Ga0334901_1003715_pt1 | contig 11097 bp, 7 predicted proteins | sample GraSluR3_MG_3_FD_207216 | JGI IMG/M metagenome (GOLD analysis project Ga0334901, IMG submission 207216) | Sludge microbial communities from methane-producing bioreactor in Wageningen University, Netherlands - Granular Sludge_15_08-R3 | ecosystem: Engineered > Bioreactor > Anaerobic > Unclassified...
AGCGTTAATTTTAAAAAACCGCTGGTTTTTTCTGCCCTATTCCGTTTTTTTGTTAAGCTGTGCTGTTTTGCTTTTCAGCTTCTCCAAACCCGAGCTGCACATTTTGCTTAACAAGATTAACTCACCGTTTTTCGATGTGTTTTTTAAATACGTAACGCACCTCGGCGACGGAACTGTGATTGGAGTTCTTGCTGTTATCTTTCTTTTGGTAAAATACCGCTATTTTTTTGCTTTTCTTTTGGGAAGCCTGAGTGCAGCACTTGTCGTAAACGTTTTCAAAAAAGTGGTTTTTACCGAAATGTACCGGCCGGCCAAATATTTCGAGCTGTTTGAAACGTATAAACTTCATCTGATTGAGGGTGTCAACCAACACAGTTTGCAGAGTTTTCCATCGGGACACACGGCATCCTCGTTCAGTGTATTCCTAATGCTGGCTTTAATTACCAAAAACCGTTGGGGAAAGCTGGCACTCTTTTTCGCAGCGGTTGTGGTGGCTTACTCGCGGGTTTACATTTCGCAGCACTTTATAGTCGATATTACCGCAGGCTCCATTTTGTCGGTTCTTTTTATGGTTTTTGCATTTTTATGGGTTGAAAAATGGAAAAAGCCCTGGCTCGACAACTCATTATTAAACCAAATAAATCGTTTGAAATGACTGAAAAAATAAACCGGTGGAATCCTGCCGGCATTCAGCTTTTTATTGCTGCCGTTGCAGCCCTGCTGTTTATTCCTTTTCTGGGCGGCGTGCATTTATTCGACTGGGATGAAATTAATTTTGCCGAATCGGCCCGCGAAATGATTGTAACCGGCGACTACCTCACCGTTCAAATTAATTTTCAGCCTTTTTGGGAAAAACCGCCCCTGTTTATCTGGATGCAGGTGCTTTCCATGAAATTGTTCGGAATCAACGAATTTGCGGCGCGTTTTCCCAACGCCGTTTGTGGAATTGTTACGTTGCTGGTGCTATTTACCATTGGCCGGAAAATCCGGAATAACATTTTTGGCTTGCTCTGGGTGCTGGCTTATGCCGGGTCGGTTTTGCCGTTTTTCTATTTCAAATCGGGTATTATCGATCCCTGGTTCAACCTGTTTATTTTTTTAGGGGTTTACTTTTTAATGCTGTATGCATTTCCTGAAAACAAGCATAAAATAAAAAACATAGTGCTTTCGGCCACATTTGCCGGACTTGCCGTGCTCACAAAAGGCCCCGTCGGATTTCTGTTGATTGCTCTCACCGGGGGCATTTTTCTGTTGTGGGTAAAATTTAAGGTAAAAGTGCGGGTAATTGATGTTGTTACATATTTTATGGTGTTGGCCCTGGTAGGCGGCTCGTGGTTTATTGTTCAGATTTTATCGGGAAATTTTGATACAGTAGTGGATTTTATCGTTTACCAGGTGCGGTTGTTTCAAACACAGGATGCAGGGCATGGTGGCTTTTTCGGCTATCATTTTGTGGTGCTGTTTTTTGGCGTTTTCCCCTCTTCCGTTTTGGCTTTAAAAGCATTTGGAAAAGAAACCACCGGTGAAACATTTTACCCGTTAATGAAAAAATGGATGGTCATTTTGTTTTGGGTGGTACTCATTCTGTTTTCAATTGTTAAAACCAAAATTGTGCACTACTCTTCGCTTGCATATTTTCCGCTCTCTTTTTTGGCGGCAAGCTGTGTTTATGGAATGTATCAAAAACGTTTTCAATGGAAAAATTGGATATCGGTAATCATTATCGCCATTTCGATTTTGGTGGCACTACCGGTAATGTTGCTGCCATTTGTGGATAAATTCAAACACAAGATTATTGAAAGCAATCTGATAAACGATGCCTTTGCAGTTGAAAACCTGAGAGCAGAAGCTAACTGGACGGGATTTGAATTTTTGTCCGGCCTGTTTTTTCTGGTTGCGATTCTTTTTATTTTTACGCGGATAAAAAAAACCGAGCCATTGAGGCGGGCGGTTTTCATTTGGGGTACTACGCTGGTTTTTACGCTTTCCGTTATTCTTTTGCTGGTACCGCGCATCGAAGAATATTCGCAAAATGCGCTGGTCGAATTTTTTAAATCGAAAGCCGGCGAAGATGTTTACCTGAAAAACATTCATTTTAAATCGTACGCCACCTGGTTTTACGGTGAAACGCAGCCGCCATCGAATCAAAATTTTTATAACGAAGAATGGCTTTTAACCGGCGACATCGACAAAGACGTACATTTTGTAACCAAAATTCACCGGGCGCCGCTGATGAAAAAATACGACGATATTAAAGAAACCGGCCGGAAAAACGGCTTTGTATTTTACGTGCGAAAAGCCAAAAAATAATAAAACTACTTCATAAAATTCCGGTAATAATTTGCCTTTTGTTCGTCGTTAAAACGCACGTGTATGTTCGACATGTAACCTGCATATTCTTTTCTGGATTCCGGTTTGAGTTCCCACAACTTTTCAAAATAGCCCAGCGCCACTTTAAAGTCTGCAGTCAATTTATCGAGCTCCTTTAACAAAATCCGGTACTGGCTTCGGGTGCGGTTGTTTTCATATTTCGCCATTTCACGCTGGTAGCGGTCTTCTGTCTGGTGATAGATTTTTGGGGCATTCCACTCGAGTCCGTTAATATTTTCCGGGTTTAACTCCAGTAAAACCAGACTTACCGAATCACAAATTTCTTCGTTCCCCAGTCGCCTGTTTATTTCAAAATACTTTTCCAGGTTCTGTTCTGTATTTTTCGCTTTCTGAGGCATTTCTTCCCATACAACCAATGCCTTTTCCGTCATATCAATTTCATCGTAAATGGCAAACAGTCGTCGGTTCACCCCTTCTACTTCACCTTCAAAATTTTTGCTCAGGTATTCCAGTGCCGAAAGTTCTTTGGAAAGATTATCCTGTTTACGGTATATTTCGGCGAGAGTGGAATACATTTCAGCACTTGCAAAATTGCGGTAACGGGCCTGATCGAACCAGTCGGTGGCCTGAGAAATTTCCCCGGCGTTATAAGCAGTTTGTGCAGCCTGAGCATAAACAGCACCATCCAAATCGTTCATTTCGGCAAACTGATTGAAATATTTTTTCCATGCCTCAACCGCTGCTGTGTAATTACCCGCATTATCTGCAGTTTCTGCATTTTCTTTGTACGAAACCAGGTTTTTGGGCGCCCCGCATCCAACAACCAACAAAATAAAAAGCAAAATGAAATACTTTTTCTTCACCATATTTCTCTTTGTTAATAAGCGACAAAACTATAAGAATTAACAAGTGAAACGATTTTTTTTCATTTTTTGTGTAACGCACCGGCTTTTTAACCAGTCTTAACGAAAAGCCAGTTTTATGAAAAACAATACAATGATCTTTCTGTGCTTGATTTTTGCCGGAATTCTGCATGCACAGGAGACGGAAAGAAAACTTTACTTTGCCAACCAGGTAAACGGTTACGACATAACCATAGACGGAAAGCCGGATGAACCGGCGTGGCAGTCGGTGCAATGGGAAGATAATTTTATTCAATATGAGCCTCACGAAGGGAAAACTCCGCATCAACAAACCGAATTTGCCCTGCTTTACGACGAACACAACGTTTATGTGGCCATAAAAGCGCTCGACAAAAGTCCTGACAGTATTTCGATGCGCATGACCCGCCGCGATCTGGTTGAGGGCGACCAGGTTGGAATTGCGTTTGACACTTATTTGGACCGTCGTACGGCATTTCTTTTTGTAGTTTCGGCAGTAGGCGTGAAAGCCGACTGGGTGATGAGCAACGACGGAGAAAATGAGGATTTTACCTGGGATCCGATTTGGTGGGTAAAAACCAGTAAAACAGATTATGGGTGGACAGCCGAAATGCGTATCCCGCTTACACAACTGCGATTTGATAAAAACGGCGAACAAATGTGGGGATTACAGGTGTTCAGACAAATTTTCAAAAAAGAGGAACTTTCTGTGTGGCAACCGATGAAACGCGGTGGATCGGGTATGGTTTCACAATTTGGAAACATGAACGGACTGAAAAATATTCAGCCAAAAAATACCATCGACATTATGCCCTACGTGGTTGCACGGACCGAACGGTTTGAAAAAGACGTGGAAAATCCGTTTCGAAAAGATGGAAAAGATAACGGCTTCAATGCCGGCCTCGATGCCAAAATCGGACTTACCAACTACCTCACCCTCGACCTGACTGTTAATCCGGATTTTGGGCAGGTGGAGGCCGACCCGTCGGAAGTGAATCTCACTACCTACGAAACTTTTTTTGAGGAAAAGCGCCCGTTTTTTATCGAAGGGAAAAACATTCTTCATTACAAACTGATGTTTGGCGACGGCGATCTGGCATACGATGGCTTGTTCTATTCCCGCCGTATTGGCCGCAGACCACACTATTCACCCGATTTGGAAGACGACGAATATGCTAAAATGCCCGAATTTTCAAGAATTCTGGGCGCTGCAAAAATTACCGGAAAAACAAAAAACGGCTGGTCGGTTGGTATTCTGGAAAGTGTTACTGCAAAGGAACATGCTGAAATCAGGGGAGCCGGAAACGCCAGTAGTCAAACCGTGGACCCGTTTACCAACTATTTTGTTACGCGCGTACAAAAAGATTTTAACGAAGGAAGCACCTATGTTGGGGGAATGGTTACTGCCGTTAACCGGAGAATTGATGAAGAACACCTGGATTTTCTGCACACAAGCGCTTACACCGGTGGCATAGATCTGGTTCACAAGTGGAAAAATAAAATCTGGGCGCTGGATGCCGGCTGGTATTTCAGCCAGGTAAACGGCAGCCGGGAAGCCATTCAACGAACGCAGGAATCATACATCAGAACTTTTCAAAGGCCCGATGCCGGTTACATAAAATACGACACCACCCGCACATCGCTCATGGGCCAGGGAGGAAAGCTGACCGTTGGAAAGCTGGGCGGTAATCTGAAGTTTATGGGAGGTGTTGCCTGGAAATCTCCCGGACTGGAAATCAACGACATTGGTTATGCCCAGGATGTGGATAACATTTTCCAGATTTTCTGGGTAGGTTACCGGTTTTACGAACCATTTTCGATTTTTCGCGAAATCAACCTCAACTTTAATCAGTGGGTGCAGTTCGATTTTGGAGGAAATGTAACCGCACCCGGCGGAAACATTAACTGGTGGAGCAGCCTGAAAAACTACTGGCAAACCTACGGAAGCATTAATGTGAGCGGTAGCCAGTTATCCAATTCCATGCTCAGGGGTGGTCCAGCTTTGAAATCACCGGGAAATATGAATCTGTCGCTGGGTTTTTCAACCAACCAGCAGAAAAAAATGACTTTCAACTTTTCCACCAGCCAAAACTTCAGCAATGAAAAGGATTACCGGCGAATTCAAAATTACAGTTTTGGTGTGGGTTACCGTCCGCTGAAAACTTTGAGAATTGACCTGACACCCGGCTTTAACAAATCGAATGATGAAATGCAATATGTAACGCAGGTAGATTATGAAAACAACAAACGTTATATTTTTGGCCGGATTGAACGAAATACACTTCATATGTCGGTTCGGATAAATTACAACATTACCCCCGACCTGACTATTCAGTACTGGGGACAACCCTTCGTGGCCACCGGAAAATATTCGAGATTCAAGCACATCACAAACAGCAAAGCCGATGAAGTTGCTGACAGATATCAATTCTATACTACCAGTCAAATCAGCTTCGATGCCGCAGATGAAGTTTACCGGATTGATGACAACCTGGACAATGCAACAGATTACTCCTTTGACAAACCCGATTTTAATGTCAAGGAATTTTTGTCGAACATGGTTGTACGCTGGGAATACCGGCCCGGTTCAACATTGTTTCTGGTATGGTCGCAAACCCGCAGCGGATTCAGAAACGACGGTTCATTCGATTTTTCGCGCGATTTCGAAGGGCTTTTCGACGAAAAACCACACAATATTTTTCTGCTGAAATTTTCGTACCGGTTTGGGCGGTAGAATACGCACATTTTACTAATCAGCGGATTGGAATCCACTGCGCCCGTAATAAAGTCAAATTAATTATACACTTTTTTAGAATCATTCCGTATTAGCTCATCTAATCTGGTTTTTTCGAACCAATCCTTAAATTTACCATCATCAACAAAAAACCAAAAAATGATGGAAACCAGCAGAAGGGAATTCCTTCGCCAGCTTAGCCTTGCCTGCGGAAGTGTTTTGTTTATTCCGGCCTGCGCCGGATACGATTCACCCTGGCGGTTTTTCAGCGAAAAGGAAGCCCGCACCGTAATTGCATTTGCAGAGCAAATCATTCCTGCCGACAAAGACCCCGGAGCTACTGATGCCAACGTAGTCAATTTCATCGACAAACAACTGATTGGACCTTATACCCGGTTTCAGGAAGATTACCGAAAAGGCATAACTGCCATCGAAAATTCAGCCCAAAAAATTTTTCAGAAAACATTTTATGAACTTGACTGGAAAAACCAGACCGGGTTTATGGAGCAAATGGAAGCCGGAAAACTTCCCGAAGAATTCTGGGCGGAAGTGAACCAGCGCAATTTTTTCAATCGGCTGCTCGACCACTCCATGCAGGGATTTTACGGTTCCCCGCGTCATGGTGGCAATAAAAACTACGTGAGCTACAAAATGATGCGGCTCGATTACCCGCATGTATTGGGACAAAACCGCTACGAATCGAAATGTGCCACCGCCAAAATTTTAGAGCTATGAAGAATAAACATGTAAATGCAATAGTGGTGGGGGCGGGCGCCGGAGGCGGGGTAGTTGCCAAAGAACTGGCCGTGGCAGGACTTTCGGTTGTGCTTTTTGAACGGGGTGGATGGGCCACATACGACGACCATGATGATGACGAACTTATCTCGCAACGAACAACTGTACTTGGAAATGCTTTCGGACCCGATGATAAACGGCACCGACGGGTGGTCGTAAACAGCGATGGTTCAACCCGGATTGTTCTGCCAAGCGAAGGCAGTTACAGCAACAATGCAGCCTGTGTAGGCTCAGGAACAGTAAGTTACGGCGCCATGGCCTGGCGGTTTATGGAAAAAGATTTCACCATGAAATCCACTTACGGTCATGTGGAAGGCTCCACACTCGACGACTGGCCCATCACCTATTTCGATTTGGAACCTTATTACGAAAAGGCGGAATGGGAAATCGGCGTTTCGGGTGAAAGCGGGGCAAATCCATTCGAATCGCCCCGAAAAAAACCCTACCCCATGCCTCCGTTTGCTTACAATTATTCGGCAAACATTCTGGCAGATGCCGCTCAACGATTAGGCCTGCATCCGTTCCCGATTCCTATGCTACGTAATTCTGTACGTTACGGCGGTCGCCCCGCCTGCTACCGCATGCGGAGTTGCGTAGGATTTGCCTGCCCGGTAAATGCCAAATGCGGCACGCACAACACAGTAATTCCCACAGCCATTGAATCCGGCAACTGTGAACTGCGCACCCATTGCCAGGTTGCCGAAATTATGATTGACGAGAAAGGCCGGGCAACAGGCGTAAAATATTTCGACGAAAATGACAAGGGACAGATTCAAACTGCCGATATTGTAATTATTGCAGCAGCAGCGGTTGAAACTGCCCGGTTACTGCTCAACTCAAAATCGAAATTGTTCCCCAACGGGGCTGGCAATAACAACGACTGGGTTGGCCGAAACCTGCAGGGCCATGCTTACACAGGGGCCCACGGGTTAATAAAAGACGACGTTTACGACGATGTAGGTCCGGGAGCCACACTGGCAATTGCCGATTTCAACCACAATAATCCGGGAATTGTTGGAGGCGGAGTATTGTGCAATGAATTTACAGCTATGCCCTACCTTTTCTCGAAAATGCGTCCTCCCGGCGCCAAACGTTGGGGGCCTGAGCACAAAGAATACCAACGCAGTCAGTTTAAAAAACTGATTCGGTTACATGGACCTTTCCAGGAAATACCCAATTTTGAAGCACGGGTTACAGTGGATCCTGATGTAAAAGATCATTGGGGAATTCCGGTGGCACGACTTTCCGGATCGCGACATCCTTATGATCCCACCGGATGCCAGTTTATGTCAGACCGCGCCGAGGAAATTCTAAGAGAAGCAGGTGCATATCACACCTGGCAAAGTGTGGGCGGGAAAGGACTCAGCGGAGGGCAACACCAGGCTGGTACGGCGCGAATGGGCAACGACCCCAAAACTTCCGTTACCAATAAATTCGGACAGATACACGACATTGATAATCTGTTTGTTGCTGATGGTAGCCTGTGTGTTACCAACGGAGGTTTCAATCCGGCGCTTACGATTTTAGCGCTCGGCTATCGGGTTGGAGATTACATTGTAAAAAACTGGAACGGAACCCAATTCAAATCCTAACTTATGAAAACAAACCTTTTAAAAAATACAGTCCGAATCATCGTTGTTCTTTTTATCCTTTTAATTGTTTTGGGAGTTTCATACGCAATGTGGAATGTTGCCAGTCCTGAAAAAACCTGTGCCAGCTGCCACGAAATCAGTCCGTCACACAACACTTGGACAGCTTCGGCACACCGCGAAATCTCCTGTTTTAAATGCCATGGAACTGCCTTTGAAAATGGCTGGCACAGTTTATCAGAAAAAGGCCGGATGGTTGTGCGTCATATCCAAAACAAACCGCACCCCGATGAAATCCGGTTAACTGAAGCACAGGTTTTGAAAACAATGGATCGGTGTATTTCCTGCCATCAAAATGAATATGCCAACTGGCTGGCCGGCGGCCACTCTGCTACCTATGCCGACATTTTGCTGGATGACACTCACAACACCACTGAACAACTCAACTTCGACTGCCTGCGCTGCCACGGAATGTTTTATGCCGGTACAATTCCCGATTTGGTTGAACCCATTTCGCAGCAGGGTCCCTGGAGCATGAAGGACAAAAAAATGACCGACAAACCCACCATACCGTGTATGACTTGTCATCAGATTCACAGTAAAGGCAAACCGGCTCAACGACCGGATTATTCCAGTCCGAATAACATTTTCTATAGCAGAAACCTGGAAAATAGTTCCATCGGTTTTTACATACGAAATGAAAAAACTCATTTTGATTTGGACAATCTTCCAACGCCAATTATCCTGAACGGAACCGATACGATACAAACACCAGCCGATCCGGTTTACCGGCTGTGTGTACAATGCCATGCGCCTTCAGTCTGGCACCAGGCAGGCAGCCACGATGACCGAACCCCAACTGGCGTACACGAGGGAATCAGTTGCAGGGCATGTCACGAGCCTCACTCCAACTACCAGCGTAATTCATGCGACAAATGCCACCCGGGGAAATCGAAAAACTGCAAACTGGATGTCAGAACCATGAACACTACCTATTTTTCGCCTTCCAGCGAATATGACATTCACTTTGTATCGTGCGATGATTGCCATGAAAACCAAATCAAGTAAATTCAACCGGAATATGTGACGTCTCAAAATGAATATATTTTATTACTTTTCAATCGGAATTCTAAACTAATAATTTATGTTCAGACTAAAACACGAAGTTAACGAAGACAACCATACCTCGAAATTACCTTTTTTTTCCTGGTTTCCGGATGGGAATTAGCCCGGGAATAGCATTTTAAACATTTAGTTTAAAGCAATGATTTTTGTTTTTATACTGTACCTGGTTGTTCTTATTGGTATCGTGGCCTGGTCGGCACGGCGGTCGAAAACCAATGTCGATTTTGTAATTGGCGGGAAAAAAATTTCAGGTTATTCACTCGCCTTATCGGAGCGGGCCACGGGAGAATCGGCATGGTTGCTGCTGGGACTCACCGGCCATGCTTATGCTGAAGGAATGGCGGCTATTTGGGTGGCTTTGGGTTGTGTGGCCGGAATCCTTTTTCTTTGGACATTTCTGGCCCAGCCTCTGCAAAAAATTACGGAACAAACCGGAGCTCTTACCGTTCCCGGTTTGTTTTCAGGGTCATTTAAAGGGACGACGAAAAGTTTTAGTCTGCTTTCATCACTGGTTATCGTTTTCTTTTTTGTGCTTTATATTGCTGCCCAGTTCAGCGGCGCAGGAAAAATTTTCAACGACACCTTCAACATCGATCCGTTTTGGGGAATGGTTATTGGTTCGGCGCTGGTAACGCTTTACACCATGCTGGGCGGATTTATTACCGTGGTTGCCACCGACGCGTTCCAGGCCGTTCTTATGGTTTTTACCTGTGTGGTTCTGCCCGTTATTGCGCTGGGAATTGCCGCCACACACGACATTTCCATTGCTGAAACCATTCTTTCAGCCAGCTACACGGTTCCGCTCAATATCGACACTGTTAAACAGGCCACCGGCGGATTACTCATATTAAACGGCTTAAGCTGGGCATTTGGCTATACCGGCCAGCCACAGTTGCTTTCGCGTATGATGGCCATGCGCTCGGAAAAAGAAACCCGGCAAAGCAGGTGGGTTGCAGTTTTATGGACGCTGCTTGCTTACGGAGGCGCATTTCTGATTGGTATCGTCGGGTACAAGCTCGTCCAGGCCGGTGCATTGGGCGATGCTGCGGCAAGTGTGGCCAACGATTCGGAAAAAATTATGCCTGCTATGGTGATGACGCTGCTCAATCCTGTTCTGGCCGGAATTCTTTTATCGGGCGCCGTTTCGGCTATGATGTCCACCGCCTCGTCGCAACTGATGGTAGTTTCCTCATCGATGACCGAAGACTTGTACTTGCAGGTAACGCGAAAAAAAATCAGGGAAAAACGGTTGTTATTTCTGAACAAATTGTTGACGCTGGCCGTTGGACTGGTCGGCTTTCTTTTGGCCATTACCATGCAGGACACGGTTTACGGACTGGTTTCGTACGCCTGGAGCGGAATTGGAGCATCATTTGGACCGGCTATCGTTTTGTTGGTTTTCTGGAAAAATTTTTCGCGTGCAGGCGCTTTTGCAAGCTTGATTGCCGGTACTTTATCAGCCGTTATTTGGAAAACCTGGGTTGCAGATCCAACCGGTATTTCCGAACGACTGGCCAGCTATTTACTGGCTTTTTCCGCAGCAATTATTTTCAGTCTGATTTTCCCTGAAAAACGAGTGAAAAAATAAAAAAATCACCGGGAAATATCGTCTCGGTGATTTTTTATAATTTACAGCGACTAA
>Ga0334901_1003719_pt1 | contig 11091 bp, 10 predicted proteins | sample GraSluR3_MG_3_FD_207216 | JGI IMG/M metagenome (GOLD analysis project Ga0334901, IMG submission 207216) | Sludge microbial communities from methane-producing bioreactor in Wageningen University, Netherlands - Granular Sludge_15_08-R3 | ecosystem: Engineered > Bioreactor > Anaerobic >...
CGGTCGGACCTGTGGGACCCAGATTCCCGGTAGATCCGGTAGATCCGGTCGGACCTGTTGGTCCCAGATTCCCAGTATTCCCTTTTGCCCCGGTAGGCCCTGTGGGTCCCAGATTCCCCTGACTCCCAGTGGATCCGGTCGGACCTGTTGGTCCCAGATTCCCGGTAGATCCGGTCGGCCCTGTGGGTCCATGATCCCCATGATCCCCGGTCGGCCCTGTGGGTCCTTCCATTTTTGTGACCTGCTCAATGGCTTCCTGTACATTATCGGCAGTAACGCCGCCAGTAGGCGCAAAAACAACCTCCTGGGCCGATGGAATTACCAATTCGGGGGATCCATCCACCGGATTCATGCGCAGGTATTTGCCCCATTTCTGCTCGTCTACGGGCGCAAGATGATAAGCGATATCATCCACCTCATGCGCCAACTTCATGGAAGGGGAAACAACCGCAGCACTCCCCCGGGCGCTTTCCCCATTCACAGATGTCAATTGCCTTTCTTCAAAATCAAAGGAAACATCCGTAGGAATCATTTCTTCCACCACCAACCGGACATTCATCATCCGATAATCCCTTTCCAGATCCAAAATCCGATATTTCTTAACAACCCCATCCCGCGGAAATTGAAGAATATTCCCGATTGAAATAGTGTCGTCTGGATCTTCCACTGTGATCATCAAATAATCCTTATAACGTTGGCGATCAGAAAGATATTGCAGGGCGTAGAGTTCAATGAAAGATCTGGCTGTGGCATCCCCTTCCCGGAACCAAGCCACCGTGACCTCTTCCTCTTCTGAATCCCCGATCAGGAAAGCCCCCAGATCCGTCGGCCGGGGGGAATCGGCGAAATAAAGATCATGCTCTTCCACGATCTTTCCCTTTTCAATCGATGCCACAAATAATCGATCAAATGTAACATTTCCTGATAATGCATCTTCCCCCGCCAATGAAACTTGCCGAATCCCAATATTATACATGACCATATTGGCCACAAATGTTTTATGATCAGGATGCAATGCAAAATAGAAATGGAATTCAATTTCGTAATCCCCCTCTTCCACAATTCGCAATGCCGGATCCACCCCACTCATGTAGGGTTTCGGGGGGTTGTTGGGGGAAATTGTTTCAATCAAAAATCTGGATCCTTCAGCATAATGGATGGATCCATCTGGGCGGGTCACCTGAATCAACATATTTGGAACTCCAAATGCGTTGAAATCCCCCATGATCCGCTCAACAAAGCCATCAAAGGAAACCTGTATGTAATCAGAATCAGTAATCGGGATGAAATTAAGCGCCTGCTTATAAATCATCTTCATTGGTAGATTGGAATCCCTGAAAAATTGCATGGAAATCCGATTCCGAAGCGGGGGCCTGCGTTCAATTTCTTCAACAAGCAACCAATTTTCAAAATCATAATTGTCAAAATCATTGAAATCCGCCGATATTTCTCCCAGATTCCGGTTGTAATGGGTGATGTTCATCCTTTTTACCGGGGGGATCATGGATAATGATCCCCGGCGATGGAATTTGTAGGTAGAAATATCCAATAAATCGGCGGCGGCTATCCGGGATCCGGGATCCAGTGTTTCCCAATCTACGGGATAATACCATGTATCAATTTCATGAAGATTCTGGATTTCATAAACACCCCGATTCTGCCGAAGAATCGCCCGATATCCTTTCAATGTCTTTTCCAACACCGCCAAACAGGTGTCATACTCCATTCGGGTGTCCAGTGAAATGATCTGCCCAGATCTGGGAGAAATCCCGATTGGGGCGGAAGCATGCATGGGATTGAAGGATGACAAAGATTTATCAACCGCAAATCTGCGAGTGTTCACTTTCTTTTCCAACCATGACAACTCAGTCGGGGATTGTGATTCTTCCCTGATCCCAACTTTAATCATAAATGGAAGATGGATCCCGATGGGGGCAATAGCATCCCGGATCACCTGCATGACAGAAATAATCCCATCAGTATCAAAATTATGCTCTCCCAGATCCCGCAAGCCATCCGTGGCAGATAATTCAATCCGGATCACATAATCCAGAATGGTGCGATCCATCATGTCCGGTTGAAGATATCCAACCCATTCTACCTCCGAATCCTTTTCCAATTCAATCCGCCAATCCCGGTATTCACTCTGGAATAATTCATCAGTGAACCCAATTTCTGATTTGTAGATTTCAAAGGCCACATGGAGAGTGCTCCCCTGCACCGCCACCTGCTCCCCTTTGTTCAGTCCGATATATTTTTTTCGCAATGGGGTAGATCCCAGAAACTTGATTTCCGTAGATTCCCCATCATAATCGGCAAGGTGGAAGGATAATCTATACAGGGAATTGTCTTTGAAATCCCTGAATTCCGCATAATATTTTTCCGTGGATGGAACTACATTTTTCAGGGAAAGGGTAAAATCTGTTCGGGTGTCTGTGGCCCCATGCGATACCGTCTTCCCCTGACTAACATATCCATCCTTTTCCACAAACACATAATAGGTATTCGGGGATACTGACAGAATTCCATAAAACCCATGAATGTCGGTGAAGGTGGAAGCCACCGTTCCGGATCCTTCCAGATTGATCGTGACCCGGGCCCCAACGACCTCAAAGCCATTTACATCCTTCACCCACCCAAACATCATTGCCATTATCGCATCCTCCTTGCTTCTTCACTCAAATACATAAGCAGATCTGTTCCCGCCCGCTCAATCCGGGCAACCAATTCCCCTGATTCCCCTGATCCAAATGAATTTGCGGAACGGGCTTCCGGAGCAGGAATGACCTCTTCCCCGGATGATAACCAAGCCGGGTATGTGTCATTTGGAAAACCATCCGGGATTCTTCCCCCTCTTGCCAATTTTGGGGCTTCCAATCCCTTCGCCATGAATGATTTGATAGCCGCCCCGGCGGCCACAAGGGCAAACCCCGCCGCAATCGCCGCATATGGATTGGAAAGGGATTGAAGAAATGCCTTTGCCGCTACCCCTTGAGCAATAAACAATTTTCCCAATTGCTGAAAGGAATCCCCTACGAAATTCACAATCATCGCCATCCCATCCGTGAAATCTTTCTGACCGGTGATCATCCCGGCAAAAGCATCCGCTGTTGTGCTTAACAATCCTTCCAGAATCCCGGTCATCGCCATTCCCAACTGTTGGGCATTTGCCAACATTCTTTCCGTGGTATCATCCTGAGTCAATGCCAATTCTTCCCATGTCTGCTTCAACCCCTGAATGGCTTCTTCGCTGGGATCAATCCCTGCCCGGATCATATCTTCCATGGTCCGCTCAAGCAACCGCATCTGCTCCTGAATCGGATCCATGTCAAAGATTTCCGCCATGTCATGGATTTCCCGCAATCCTTTCTGATATTCATTTAAAGCGGCAAGAATATCCGGATCCGCCTTGTGGGTCTTTTCCTGCAATTGGGGTCCGGTCGGAATTCCGATCCCTGTCATCCTTTTGGGACCCCCTGCCATGATATCGATCAGGGCCGTGTATTTTTTGATTTCCTTTTCAATCTCCAACTGCCTTTTCCGGGATTCAATGATATGAGTCAGGGATGTGGCTTGGATTTCGGCATCCCGCCAAAATTTCAATTCTTCATTCAATTTTTCCAGAATCCCCAATTCCCGTTCCGTTTCCCCGGCCAATCCGGCGACGGATCCAGTAAGATCATCCACTGCTTTTTTGGTTCCATCCACCGACTTGGTGGTATCATCCACTGCTTTTTTGGTTCCATCCACCGACTTGGTGGTATCATCCATCGCCTCCCCCAATTCTTTCTCACCATCGATGATGATATTCATCAGGGATTCCCGATTTTCCAGATATTGGTTTTCGGCTTCTTCCCGATTCCGCATCGACATCCGATGGGCCGCCGCATGGGCCTGTCCCATGCTGATCTGCCCAGCCATCCCGACCCGGAGTTTCTGCCAGAAATTTAATTGGGCATCGGATCCATCCTTCAGCACTTGGATCCTTTCCTTTTCCAATTCCACGAGCATATCTTCGGCGGCTTGGATCCGGGCTTTCTTCAGCAGGGATTCAATATACTTTTCCGCCGCTTCCCGGGCGCCATTCAATCCCTCTTTTTCCAATTCCAGATTACCGAAATATTCCGGACTGATCTTGTTCAATTCCTGAAGCGCCCGTTGGCGTTGTTCCAAAGTGGCATGCTCTGATTCCGCCACCCGGATCAATTTTTCGACCTCAACTCGTTGTTTGGCCACGCTTTTTTCGGCTTCAGCATTGACCGACGTGGTAATATCCCCGGTCTTTCTGGATTGGATTCCCAATAATGCCAAGGCGGCAATCAATCCCCCCACCAAGGTGATAATAGCCCCGATGGGATTTGCCGCCATTGCCACATTCAGGGCAACCATAGCCGTCCGGGCAATAAGAAAAGCATTCCGAACAGCGATCACAACCTTTACCAATCCCCCGAAAAGACTAAATAATTTCCCCAGAATAACCAACATAGGACCCAAAGCGGCCACCAAAGCCAGAACAGTCACCAGGGTGCGCTTTATCCCATCATCCAGATTGGTGAACCATTCAGCAAATCTGGCTAACCATCCTGATAATTTTTCCATTGCAGGGATGACCACTTCCGCCACAGATGCCCCGACGGCCGTCAAAGCAGTTTTCCCTGATGCCAATGCCTTTTGCCATTTGAATTCTGCTGTTTCCGAAGCCGCATCAAAAGCATGATCCAAAGCCCCGGTAGCATCTTTCAATGATTCAAAGATTGCAATATTATCCGCCGCATTCATCCCCATCAGGTCAAGCACCCCCATCATAGCCCGGATATTGGGAACAACCCGACCCATTGCTTCCTCCCCGAACTCCCGGGTTTTTTCCCGAAGCGTACCTAACATATGGATCAATCCCTCTTCCCGCATCTGGCGGCGCAATCCCTCCGAACTCATTCCCATTTCTTCCAACGCCTTTTTAGCATCATTTGTAGGCTTGGTCAATGCGGCCAGAATCCCCCTTAACTGGGTGGATGCGATGGTGGCTTCCGTACCTGTTCTGGTCATGGCGGCAATGGCTGCCCCCACCTGATCAAAGGAAACCCCCATTTCGGATGCGATGGGAAGAACCTGACCCATAACAGCGGCCAATTCCGATGCTTCGGCCTTCCCTTCCCTTACCGCCGCCACAAGGATATCCGCCGCCTGGGTGGCATTCAGATTTTCAGCCCCATAAGCGTTGATAGCAGATGTCAAAAGATCAGCGACCACCTTGGTTTCCCCCAATCCCGCTGCGGACGCCTTGGCGGAAATCCGAAGCACATCCATTGCCTGAGCACCCCGCATACCAGCCGAAGTGACAAAGAATAACGCATCGGCTAATTCCTTTGGAGATTTCCCCAATTCCGGAGCCATTTTCAGAATATCCTGACTCCACCCATCGACTTGATCCCTTGCCACCCCAACAAGACCAACAATTTTGGACATGGAAGATTCAAAATCCTTTTGCATCTTAAATGCCCCGGTCCCAAGCGCCACAATTGGCAAAGTTAAATTTCTGGAGAGGGTGCCACCGACTCTGCTCAGATCTTTTCCGATCTTGTCAGCAGTTTCCGAAATTTGACGCAGACTTCTGGACATCCGATTGGATGATTCCTGCATTTTCGCCTCAGCCTCCCGCATAGAATTATACAAGGGATTCAGATCCGCTCCGATGCTCGCAATCAAATTTGCTATAACATTCGACATCTTTTCACTTTTTTCTGTTGCTCTTGCGCTTTTCCCTTTTATCAATCCGGGCGTTCTGATGGAAAGCGATGCCCATCAGAATCCCCTTCATTTCATCAGGGGATTGTTTTCTCTGGGGGCTTTCCTTGTCCCACGGGAAGGGGAAAACCTGCTCCATCCGATCAAATGGTCGTTTCAGAACTTTCCCCGCTGAATTCCAAACATGAAAGGCGATGAATCTGGCAGATTCAAAGGCCAATTCCTGATCAAACTGGGATTGAAGCTGAATGGTTTCAGCATGATCCCGGAGTGCTATATGGAATTCCCGTGGTGTTGTATCAAAGAACGCATCTACTGATAAACCAAATCTGGAAAGAGCAATCCCGCTCAAATAATCGATGTCACCCTCAACTACTTTCCCGATTTCTTTTTCCCCGCTTCCCCCGGATTCATTGGTTCCAGATTGGGGAAGAATTCAGGGATCAATTTCATGAACTCGAAAAACACCTCATCCATGACATCCTCCATTTGATCCATTTGGAATTCAAAAGGGATTCCCATCTTTTTTGCCCCCCTTTCCAAAGCATAATATAGCAGGATTTCGTATGTTTCAAAATCCGTGCTTTCCATATTTTCCAACGATTTCCCTGTTTTTTCTTTCAGCATTTTCAATGCGTAATAGGAAACACGAATGGGATGATCTTTTCCGTTGATCTTCAAATATTTTACCATTGTTTTGATTATTTTGGGTTTATAACAAAATCCCTGATTAGGATCTCTAAATCATTAGGCAGATTCCCCATCAACAAGGACTTTGCCTACAATTTTGATTGTGACATCCGCTGTCATTTTATCCCCGGTGGGAACATTCAGCGGGAGCTCGGTGACCAATCCTTCAAAAGTGAAGGTTGTTTCCTCTTCATCCGGGAGCTCAATGGCATAATCAACAGGATCATCGCTTTCAAAATCCTCTTTGAAAAGCAGGTAGGTCGCACGCGTAAAATTCATATTCAGCGTGATTGTTCCCGCATCCCGCAAGGATCCGATAAAGCGGCGATATCCATCGATAACATCCAATGTGGTGACATCGACGGTTTCCCGCGACATCCCCGGCCCGGAGATGGAAATGATTTCAGCAACCGGCGAGGTATTTCTTTTGAAAATAGTGCCTTGTCCGGTCATTGCATTTGATTCGCTCATAATTTTACCTCCTTTGGATTTCAAAATTTACATAAATTAAAAACCGATCATTATCATCCCTTCCCAGCAAGGCAGGTCCGCCGGAACATCTGATAATGCTATAATAAGCCCCACCCCATGACTCATGTGCCCGTCCATGAAGTGTGGTCTTTATTCTTTCAGCCAGATCCCATCCTTCCCGGAAATCTGAATTCCTGATCCGGATCTGGATGGATGGGTATTCGTATATTTCCGCCCGATTGAAAGTCAATTGCGGGGGGAAAGAATCAGTATCATATATGGTCACACAATGGGAAGGATCCATTGGTTCCCGGGCGATGTAAAGATTCTTTGCGAAAACCAATTTCAAAGATTTTTCCGCGCATAACATATCCTTCACATCTATGCTGGGTGCATTCATTTCTTTGCCCTCCGTTTGATCGCTTCAATGATCTGATTTGTGTTGTTCTTCATGGCCGCTTCCAAAAATCGGGGACCCGCCCCGGTTCTTTTAAATTTAGCTTCCAGATTTTCATGAACATAAACCGCATAATTGGCGGAAAATCCCATCAATAGTGTAGGATTCCGGGGGGAAGCACTCCGAACCGCTCGCAGGGCGGCCGCCTTTGCCACCTGATGATCCGCTTCCAATTTCTGCTTATTCTTCCCTTTGAACTCTTCCCCGGATTCCCCGGTTCCCCGGGTTGTGGCAGTAAACCATGATGCCCGCAGATTCCCCTGATCAACCGGCACCCGTCTGGATGGTTGTTTATCCATCGCGCGCCTAATAATTATGGATGCTTCAATCATCCCAGACAATGCCTTGTCGGCAATGGAATCGGCTTCCCGGTTCAGTGCTTCCATGAACTCCCGGATTCCTTTCAATTCAAAATCTTTTTCCTTTCTTCCCAGATCCAACATCACACATATGCTTTTCTGACAAATTCCTTGGTTGAAAAGATCATTGACACCTTGTCAAATCGCTTAATTTTATAGGCGCCCGGGATCTTTCTGGGATCCAGAACCTCCCCCAATTGATCCACTTTGACGCTTTCCGGTAGATCATCCATTTCCCCCAACCATAACCACCCACCCTCATCCAGATCGATTGTGGTCATGATTTCCGCTTTCGACACCACCTCATCCCCTTTGGAATCCGTGATTACTTCGGTCTTTTCATCCCATCGCACGGGTATTTCCTGCGGTTCCCCGAATTGGATCCCCCCATACCCATCAGGAACGGGTTCCGGCCAATATAACGCCCGCTGAACACAGACTGTTTTGATAAAACTTTCAATGCCCATGATATTATGATTTAATGGCCTTGATAAACATCCCTTTCTTCCCCAAAGCCGCCAATCGACCGGTGATATCCATCGACATCGCCACCTGACCATACGGAGTGCTCGCAAGATTCTCCCCATATTCCCCGGTGTATTCAATGAATGCCCCGCCGGCCCCGGCTTTCTTCGCCATCCTTTCTCTGGAAGATGCAATCAGATGCGCCGTCAACCACCGCTCCACTTCCGCCAAAAGATCCTCCCCCAATCCCTTATTACCCAGCAATCGAGTTAACAGGGTATTGGCCCCATCGATGTAAGATTGAATATCAACCTCACTGATTTCATTCGGCTCCATGATGGTCCGAACCTTTTCTACTGTTGTCCTTGCCATGATTCTTTTTCTTTAATTCGGGCTTTCCAAAATTTAGGATCAACATATTCCAACGCCTTGCTGTTCCATTTCAATCCCAACCAATCCACCAGTTCAAAGATCTGTTGGTAATCCCCGTGGATCATCCTTTCCGGCCAGATCACCCGGCAATTCAACCCTTCCATCACCATTTCCACGAATCGATCTTCATACTGGGCCACCCACCAACGCCATCCATCCGCTTCCGATTCCACCCCGATCATTTCCCTGATCATTGGATTCTGGAAAGCCTGCATGTAGGCGGTTTTCAAGCAGGATTGCACCACATCCCCGGTCCTTCTCCTGACAATCACCCATTTCGCATTTGGATAGGCATAATGCCAAGCCGGCCAAGTCAAAGCCAGCCGGAAATCTTTGATCATCCATGGTCCTTGTGTGTATCCATCTTCCAAAATAATCCGCTCCACCTTTTCCCGCCATCCTCTGGGGATTTCCAGATCCTTTGTGGGTAGGAATGGAAATTGTCCTTTTATATCCAAATCATTCCTCCGCATATACTCATGGAATAATTGATTCCGGATCTTGTGGTTTTCATAATTGGATTCAACCAAAGAATTCCCCCCGAAAGCACCACATATTTTCAGGATCCCAGCAATCATACTGGTTCCAGATCTGCGCGCCCCGGTGATCAGGATCGGTGATGGCATTTTATCGATCATATCTTTCCAATTTTTTGCCCAATTTAAAATCAACAGAAAGGGGAATGAATCGCATATATCCGGATGATGGAAAATGTGTCAATTCCCCGAAGTATACCGCATTCCCGATGCAATAAAGATCCACCCGGACATAATCAAAGGGTTCAGCCAATTTTTCCGCCAGATCGATCATAAATTTCAATCGCCTTGGTTTGGGAATCGATTCCCCACACCATCCCCTTTTTGTCATCAGGGGAAGGCGGTTCCAATCCCGATCATAACTACCAAAAATGGATACTTCAGATCGCCGATTATTCGCCGCATAGATATGGGTTACCTTTCCATTCAGCACCTGAAATTTGAAATCAAAAGGCAGCTCCCCATCCTGATCCAACAACAAAGGCTCAATCAGGATCTTCCGTGACATCAAATCATAATGCCATTCATTCTTTTCTCCCCCGTATCCCCTTTTTAACCATCGGCGACATTCCCGGATCACATCCCCCTTCGACTTGGTCAGATCCCGATCCCGCCGGATGATCATATATTGCCCGGACATATGATTGGGTTTCACGATGTAATTTTCCGGCAGATTTTCAAAGGGAATCAATCCCGGATCATCAGATTCAAAAATGGTGGGGATCAGGATCCGATCCGCTATTTCTTTCCCCAATTTTTCCCGGACATATTCTTTTACTTGGATCTTGTCCCCGGTAATAACCAATAATGGATTCCGATTGAAATGCTTCCGGTGAACAATCTTTTCAGACAAAGACTCCGGATTCATGATATCCATTGGATACCCCAGAATCTTACTCCCCCAGATTGTCTCTTTCCGCAAGGCTTCAAACCGCTCCGCCATCCCTTCAATGGGTAATCTGTTGAAATGGACCGGATCCAAATGGCCATCCCAGTATTGTTGAATCCAAAGGTTATCAAAATATTCACTCGTAGGATCAATTTTACCGGCCATTAACACCATTTTGCTTCTGGGTAATAGATCCTTCCCCCTTTTGGGAAATCGGGCGTTAGGAAGGAAGTGAAAGACCTCCACGCCATCATCTTCCATGAAAAGGGCTTCCCCCCTTCCCAGAATATGGCTGATCCAAGCCTGATCAGTCCCCAGCAATTCCCGCTTCTTGCATCTGCTTACCAAAAGATCCCGATTCCCTGCCGGATCCTTTGCGAATTCATCCCAGACCTGGCGGCGGGCTCCGGCATTCATCATGAATAAGCCACCATTGTAGAATTGATGGGATCTTTTCCCATAAAACTTATTGATGATGAAATCCTCTTCCCTGCTGAATAATTCATCCAGATTCCCCACAATCACGCAATCCAGATCAATGCAAACAAATCGATCCCCGATCAATTCCCGCATATCTTCGCTGAAAACATATAAGCGATTATAACATCCGCCCAGATCCCGGCATTTGTCCCAAAGGGGAATTGTGCGGAATTCAACCCCGGTCGGATCATCCGTAATGCAAATGAATTCATGGGGAATGGTCAGGTGTTTTTGCAAGGCCCGGCCCATTGCATTGACATGGGCAGCAGTATATTGCCCGATCACAGACAAAGATTGAAGCCGGACCCCCCGGCTATGGTTCCACTTGAAACACACAACCCGGATCATCACACACCCCCCGATTCAAGTTTCTGGATCAATTCTTCTGCTTCTCCGATTCGCAGGGCATTTTCATTCATGAAATTCCCCCCTTGATCCACCACATCATACCACCCCGCATTCCTTTTCTGAATGGAAAAGGATTTCGGATCTGGTTCAATTTCCGCCAAAGCCTTCGAGGCCTTGGTCCTTGTGAATGGTTTGGGAAGATCATCCGGATTCAGGGGA